>Ga0335072_10006979_pt1 | contig 16481 bp, 14 predicted proteins | sample Lox_Sample_21_FD_206725 | JGI IMG/M metagenome (GOLD analysis project Ga0335072, IMG submission 206725) | Soil microbial communities from Loxahatchee National Wildlife Refuge, Florida, United States - Lox_Sample_2.1 | ecosystem: Environmental > Terrestrial > Soil > Wetlands | place: USA...
CGAAGCGCCGGACCGTTGAAGATTACGAAAAGGTCTCGGGTGCGTTTCACGCGACCCCATAAAAGTGGTTCCTATCCGTAATCGCGGCCTTACGCGCAGCAACCGACCGCCAAAAGTGCGTGCCGTTCCTGAAGCGGGCAGATCGCTGGGTCCAGGCCCGAGGCGGCAGCCGGGCCGATCGCCCTGCCTCGTCAGCGGCATCTGCGCGTGATCAGCCATTTGCGCAGGTCACACTAGGTTTTGCGGCGAGCGTCTGGGGCCTTGATGCCGGTGCAATCCGGCTCATGGGCGGCCGAGAACCACCCGCAGTCGCGGGGTGCACCGAGGCTGGCGCCGATGATGGGCGAGCTTGTGGCGATGCTGCGAAGACTGTGACGCACTCAACACGGTTCGCGGAGGGATCGGGACCGCGCCATGGGTGCCGATGCGCTGTGCGCCGGTATCAGTCGGGGAGGCTGACCCGCCTGCGGGCACGTGGCGTAAGCGGAACGACTAGGTCATTGGTCCCGGAATCCAGCCCACTTCCGGCCCGGCAAAGCGGGCCATGCGGTCCTAATGGCGGGCAGGCAATGGCGCGCACTCTTGTCTCAGAGCCCGTGGGAACCGGGTTCATGAGCAAGGGAAGAAGGAAGAGTCCAATGTCAAGCCCGATCGAATTTCTCGGTGACCCGGCTGCGCGCCGCAACCTGCAGGTGTGGGAGTGGGTTAAGCAGTCCAAGGTCATGGCGGTCGGCTGGACGGCAATGCGCGTCTGGCTCGGCATCATGTGGATCCAGGCCGGGGTCGCCAAGCTGTGGGGCGCCGAGAACCCTGGATTCCTGCACAACAACGGCGCGGCCGTGGCCGGCTTCGCCTCGCACGGCACGCCCGCCTACAGCTGGTGGGGTAGCTTCCTGAACAGCTTCATTGTCCCGAACGCGGGCTGGATCGCCATCCTCGTCGCGGTCACTGAGTTCGCGGTCGGCATCGCGCTGTGCCTGGGCCTGTTCACCCGGATCGCGGCGCTCGGCAGCCTGGCGCTGCTGTTCACCTACGTGATGTCGGGAACGGCAAGCGTGTGCGCCTTCTACGCGCTGTTCGCCATCGTCATCTTGACCATGTGGCGGACCTCGGGCTGGATTGGCGTCGACGGCCTAGTGGCCGGCTACCGGCAGCGTCACCACCACGAGCGTGGCCTGCACAGCCCCATCCGCAAGCTCCTCAGCCAGGTTGCGGCCGGGACCCCCGCGGCCGACAAGACCGCGTAACGGTCCGTTCCCCGGCCGAGGCCGAAGGCCGGCGCGGCCCGCGAAGCAGCGGGCCGCGCCGGCTTCCTGCGTGGTCCGGCGTCTGTCAGTAGTTGAGGAGGGCGCGGATGGCGGTGGTGACTTTTGCGGTGGTGGGGATGACCTGGTTTTCGAGTGTGTCGGCGAAGGGGAGGGGGACGCATTCGGCGGCGACGCGGCGGATGGGGGCGTCGAGGAGTTCGAAGCCTTCGTCGGCGGCGATGGCGGCGATGGTGGCGCCCCAGCCGCCCTGGTAAGGGTTTTCCTCGACGATCAGCAGCCGGGATGTTCTGGCGAGGGAGGCCAGGATGGTGGCCATGTCGAGGGGGATGAGGCAGCGCAGGTCGATGACTTCGGCGCTGACGCCGTCGCTGGCGGCCTGGCTGGCGGCGGCCAGGGCGAGGGGGACGGTGGCGGCGAGCGCGACGATGGTGATGTCGGTGCCGGGCCGGGCGGTGGCGGCCTGGCCGAGCGGGATGAGGTGGTCGCGGGGGGCGGTGGGGCCTTTGCTGGCGAACAGGCCCTTGTGCTCGAAGAAGACGACCGGGTCGTCGCTGCGGATCGCGGCGGCGAGCAGGCCGATGACGTCGGCGGGGGTGGAGGGGGCGGCGATCTTGAGGCCGGGAACGGCGGCGGCCCAGTTCTCGGTGGCCTGGGAGTGCTGGGCGCCGAAGCCGAGCCCGCCGCCGTTGGCGGTCCGGATGACGAGCGGGACGCTGACCTGCCCGCCGGTCATGTACCGCATCTTGGGGATCTGGTTGGCCAGGTAGTCCCAGCAGCAGGCCAGGAAGTCGGAGAACATGATCTCGGCGACCGGCCGGATCCCGGTCATCGCCGCGCCCATCGCCATCCCGGTGATGGCCTGCTCGGAGATCGGGGTATCCCGGACCCGGCCGGGGCCGAACTCGGCCAGCAGCCCGCTGGTGGTCTTGAACACCCCGCCGGCGGCGCCGATGTCCTCGCCCAGCAGCACCACGGCCGGGTCGCGGCGCATCTCCCGGGCCAGGCCCTCGGCGACCGCGTCCCGGTAGCTGATCAGGTCCGCCACCGGGAGCCCCCGTCCGCCCACACATCGGTCAGCGCCTGCCCCGGATCGGCGGCCGGCGCCGCTTTCGCCTCGGCCACCGCACCGGCCACTATCTTGGCGGCCCGGCCGGCCGCGGCGTCGACGTCGGCGGCGGGCACCCCCACGTCAGCCAGCCGCTTGCGGGCCACGTCCAGGGGGTCGCGGGCCAGCCATTCCTCGACCTCGGCGGCCGGCCGGTAGGCCGCCGGGTCGGTCCGCGAATGGCCGAAGTGCCGGTAGGTCAGCGCCTCGATCACCGTCGGCCCGCCGCCGGAGCGGGCCCGGGCGGCGGCCTCGCCGACCGCGGCAGCGACCACCACCACGTCGTTGCCGTCGATCACCTCGGCCGGCAGCCGGTAAGACGCGGCCCGGCCGGCCGCCGGGTGGTCGGCGGCGGTGACCGACCCGATCGGGGTGTATTCCATGTACAGGTTGTTCTCGCAGACAAACAGCACCGGCAGCGCCCACACCGACGCCAGGTTCAGCGCCTCGTGAAACGCCCCGATGTTGGTCGCGCCGTCGCCGAAGAACGCCACCGCGACCTGCCCGCTGCCGCGCAGCTGCGCCGACCACGCCGCCCCGGCCGCGACCGGCAGGTGCGCGCCCACGATCGCATACGAGCCCAGCATCGACGCCGAGGCCTTGGTCAGGTGCATCGACCCGCCCTTGCCCCTGCACACCCCGGTGGCCCTGCTCATCAGCTCGGCCAGGCACTCGGCCGGCGACGCGCCCCGCGCGATCGCGTGATGATGACCCCGGTAGGTCGCGAACACGTAATCATCACCCCGCAGCCCCGCGCTGGCACCCACCGCCACCGCCTCATGCCCGGCCGCCAGGTGCGTGGTCCCCTTCACCAGCCCGGCCAGGAACAGATCATGCGCCGCCTTCTCCGTCCCCCGGATCACCGCCATCAGCTCAAAACAGCCCAGCAGCTCCCCGGCGTCCATACCGGCTGTCATGCGTCCTCGCCCCCGCCACCGGCACCCGCGCCGGGCATCTCGCCGCGGCCGGCCGCGGTGTTCAGGTTCGACTGGCTGTCCCGCAGCGTGTCCAGCGCCCCGCCCGCGGTCCAGTACTTCCGCCCGGCGACCAGCAGCTCCTCGGCCGGGAACCTGGTAATCACCTCACACCCCTCCGCGGTCACCACGACCTCTTCCTCGATCCGGGCCGCCGACCAGCCATCACTGGCCGGCCAGTACGTCTCCAGCGCGAACACCATCCCCTCCTCCAGCGGCTCGGGATGCTCCAGCGACACCAGCCGCGAAAAGATCGGCTTCTCCCAGATCGACAGTCCCACCCCGTGCCCGTACTGCAGCGCGAACGCCGCCATCTCATCTTCGAACCCGAACTCGGTGGCCCGCGGCCACACCGACACGATCTCACCAGTGGTCACCCCCGGCCTCACCATCGCGATCGCCTGATCCATGTACTCCCGGCACCGCACATACGCATCCCGCTGCGCCCGCGACGCGCTGCCCACCGCGAACGTCCGGTAATAACACGTCCGGTAACCGTTAAAGGAATGCAGGATGTCGAAGAACGCCGGATCCCCCGGCCGGATCAGCCGGTCCGAATACACATGCGGATGCGGCGAGCACCGCTCACCCGAGATCGCGTTCACCCCCTCCACGAACTCGCTGCCCAGCTCATACAACACCTTCGACACCACCCCCACGCACTCGTTCTCCCGCACCCCCGGCCGCAAGAACTCATACAGCTGCTGATACGCCGCATCCACCATCGAGCACGCCTGCGCCAGCAAGCTGACCTCATCGACCGTCTTGACCCGCCGCGCCTCCAGGAACACCTGCTGGCCGTCGGTCACCTCGATGCCCTCCGCCGCCAGCGCCGCCAGCACCGGGATCTCCGCCACATCCACCCCCAGCGGCTCCCCGGCCAGCCCGTACTCCCGCAGCACCCCCGCCACCTTCGCCGCTACATCCGCCGCCATCCCCGCACCCGGATGCAGCGCCCCCCGCAGCGTCGAGATCCCCGCCCGCGCCCCGGACGCCCGCGCCCCCTCCGGCGACGGCGGCCCCCCGGTGTGATCCAGCCACGGGCTATACAGCTGATGATGACGCGCCGCCGACCCGAAATCCCACACCACCGGCTTGCCGCCCCGCGGCAGCAGCGCGAACCGGACCAGCTTGTCCATCCCCCACGTGCCGATATGCGTCGCCGTCATATACCGGATATTGCCGAAATCAAAACTCAGCAGACCCCCCAACGACGACCCAGCCAGCGCAGCCTCCAGCCGCGCCAGCCGCTCAGAACGCAACCGCCCCAGATCAACCCGCTGCTCCCAGTCCACCGCGTTAGAGCCGTAGGTGTGAATCGCCATCGCCTGCCACCTTCGCGTTCAGTTGTCTCGGGCTTGACCGGAAGTATCCGCGCTGACGGTGCTGCCCGCCTGATCGTCGAGCAGACGCTGTGCGTTCCCTCCGAGTAGCAGCTGCTCATCAGACGGGCTGAGGCACAGCGCCCGGATGTCATCGACGGGCTGATCGGAGCCCATGTCGAACGGCCGGTCCGAGCCAAGCAGTACGTGCTCGGGACCGGCAAACGCGACTAGATCAGCGAGCATTGACCGGTCGTGGGTGAGGCTGTCGAAGTACAGCTGCCGGAGCAGCACGTCCGGGCTGCTGGCGCTGTCGGAACGTGCTTCCGACCGGACCGCGAACGCGCGTTGCAGCCGGCCACGCAGTGCCATCAGCGCGCCGCCGCCGTGGGCGAGCAGCACGATGAGTCCGTGGTGCCGCTCGAGTACGCCACTAGCGACTAGCTGGGCCGCCGCGATAGCAGTCTCCAGCGGGTTGCCGACCGAGTTCCACAAGTAGTGGCTGTCGAGTGCGGGCACGCCGATCCCCGTCGTGGTGGGATGAACGAATACCACTGCGCCGGTGCCCGCTGCCGCTTCCCAGAACGGCGCAAACCTGTCCTCGCCCAGATAGCTGCCTGCGACACTGGCCGGCACCTCGACGCCGCGCATGCCGGGCAGCGCCATCAGGGATGCAAGCTCGGCGGCCGCCCGATTGGCGTCCTGCAGCGGCACGGCACCGAGCCCGAATGCCCGGCCGCCGGTTTCCTGCGCCGCCAGCGCGAGGCTCTCGTTCTGTACCCGGCAGATCCGGGCAGCTTCGGCTGCATCGGCGGACACCGGAACCAGCAGGATCCACGGCGAAAGCAGCAGATGGCTAACATCCGCCATGGCCGCCTGTTCCAGCATCACGCTCACGTCGCTGAATTCGCCGGTGACCGAGTTGAGCTGACGGCCCTGAAAGGACACCACCGGCCGCCCGTCCTTTCGGCGGAGGACCGGACGCCACTGCTCTGGCACTGCGTCGGTCAGCATCCCCGACGGGATGATGTGACAGTGGCTGTCGAGGATCACGCGGCCGGTCCCGGCGGCCCGGATGCGGGCCCGCTCGACTCGAGCTGGCTGGATCCGGCTTGGCCGCCCAGGTAGAGCATGCCGATCTCGGGGTGCTCGAGCACTTCGGTGCCGGTACCGGTTAGCCGGACGCGGCCGTTCTCCAGCACCACGCCGGTCCCGGCGAGGCGCAGCCCGGCTCTGGCGTTCTGCTCGACCAGCAGCACGGTCTTGCCCTGAGCATTCATCTCCTGCACCGCGCCGAACACCACACGCAGGATCTTCGGCGCGAGTCCCATCGACGGCTCGTCCAGGATGACGACAGCGGGATCCAGCATCAGGCAGCGGGCAAACTCCACGAGCCGCTGCTGACCGCCAGACAGACTGCCGGCCTTCTTCTTCGCCCAGCCGCCGATGTCGGGAAACAGCGCTGTCACTGTGGCGCGCCTGCTGGCGACAAGCGAGCGGCTCCGGAGCATGTAGCCGCCGAGCTCGATGTTCTCTTCGACTGTCATGTCCGGGAACAGGCTGTGGTTCTGCGGCACCTGCACCAGGCCAGCGCGCAGGACTTCGCGCGGGCTCTTGCCAGTTAGGCGCTCGCCGCGGTGCAGTACCTGCCCGGATTTGGGGCGAAGGATGCCGCTGATGACTGCCAGCAGCGTGGACTTCCCGGCGCCGTTCGGCCCGACGATGCAGGTGATGCCTCCTGCCGGGACACAGAACGAGACGTCGTGGAGCACATCGCCGCCCCCGTAGCCGGCCGTGATGCCTTCGATCACCAGCGCGTCGTCAGTCATCAACGGCCTCGGTACCGAGGTAGGCGTCCAGCACGCGTGGGTTGATGCGCACTGCCTCAGGCGGTCCGGACGCTACGACTGTGCCCGAGTCCAGCACGGTTACCTGATGGCACAATCCCATCACAAATTCCATGTTGTGCTCGACGATCAGGAATGTCCGGCCTGCCCGGTTGAGCTCACGGATCCGGTCAGCGATCTGCAGGATCAGCGACGGGTTGACGCCGCCAGCCGGCTCGTCGAGTAGCACGACAGCTGGGTCGGCAACGAGCACGTAAGCGAGCTCGAGCAGTTTGCGCTGGCCGAACGACAGCGTGCCGGCCAGCGCCCCGGCATGACCGGCGATCCCGGTGAACGCCAGAAGTTCCATGGCACGCTCGCGGTGCTGCCGGGATGACCGCCCGCGTCGTGCGGGTACCAGCATGTTTTCCAGCACCGTCAGCCGCGGAAAGATGCGGGTCAGCTGGAAGGTCCGGCCGACCCCTAGCGCAAAAACGCGCTGCGGCGAGGCCCCAGTGATCCGCCGGTCGTCGAGAAAGACCTGGCCGGCATCGATGCGCTCGTATCCGGTGATCGCGTTGAACAGGGTCGTCTTACCCGAACCGTTGGGCCCGATGAGTCCGGTGATGTGGCCGGCTTCGGCAGTCAGCGAGCAGCCATTCAGTGCCTGCAGCCCGCCGAAGGCTTTCGACACGCCTTCGGCGCGCAGGGTGGCGGTCACCGCGCGGTCCCGGCGGGCTCAGATCCGGCTGGAGCTGCTGATGGGCCTGCTCCGTCTGTGGCGCCAGCCTGGCCTCGTCGCGGCGACATGCGAAGGGCGAGCTTGCGCACCGCGTCCCTGTTGGCGTACTCGGCCGCCGTTGGCAGCACGCCGCGCGGCAAGAACAAGATCACCAGCAGGAACAGGGCGCCGAACAGGATCTCCGATGTGTAGCCGTTGGTCTCCTGCAGGTTCAGGTACAGCTGAGTCGGCTCCAGCACCAGCGCTCCGAGCACCGGCCCGGCAATCGTGCCGAGCCCGCCGAAAAATGCCATCAGCACGACGGCCAGATCGAACAACGGGTCGAAGACGAACTGGGGAACCGCCTGGCCGATGAAGTACACCCACAGCGCGCCGGCCATGCCGGTGATGAAGGCCGACAGCACCAGCGCGGTCAGCTTGACTGGCATCGCACGCACGCCGAGTCCGGCGGCCCTGTCCTCGTCATCGCGGATCGCCCGCAGCTGGAGGCCGAAGCGGGACCGCCGGACTAGCACCGACAGCACAACGGTGGCCGCAGCAAGAAGCATCGCCACGTAATAGAAGGGGTTGTTGTAGGTGGCCGATGCAAAGTTGGGTATTGGAGCGAGCGCGCCGCTGGACCCGCCGGTAACACTCAGGTTGGATGCTGACAGCTGGGCGATGAAGAAGAACGCGATCGTGATCACGACGAATGTGTGCCGCCTGACGCGCAACGCGACTAGGCCAAGCGGCACGGCGATTAGCGCGGCGACCGCCCCGGCGAGCGGCAGCAGCCAGAACACTGTGGTGCCATCGAGGTTCCAGTCCTTCGCCGCGATCACCAGGAAGTAAGCGCCGGTGCCGTAGAACACGGCGTGCCCAAGCGACAGGTAGCCAGAGAAGCCGGAGAAGATATTCCAGGCTGAGGCTACGGCGACGAAGATCAGCGTGATCACGCCGAAGTTCGTCACTGTCGGGTTGGTGAAGGCCAGCGGGAAGACCGCGAGGACGGCGATCAGGACCGCCACGCCTGCCGCGGCGAGGCCGCGGCTCGGCAGGTGCCAGCGGCGCCGATCTGTCACTGCGCCCTCGCCGCGCGCCGGCCAAAGAGCCCGGTCGGCCGGAACGTCAGGATGATCACCATTGCGAGGTAGAACACCACCACCGACCAGTCCGGCTGCCAGATATCGACGAGGGCCTCGGCGGTCGTCATGAAGACCGCCGCGACCAGCGCGCCGCCAATGCTGCCCATCCCTGCCAGGATGACGATGGCCAGCAGCCGGGAGATCAGGTCGTAGCCGCTGTTCGGGGTGAATCCGCCGCTGATGGCGCCGTACACCATGCCGCCGATCGCGGTCACGGCGGTACCGATGCCGAACGTCACCGCCGAGACGCGGTTCACGTCGATGCCGATCAGCCGGGCGGCGACCTGGTTCTGCATGGTTGCCCGGACCGCCCGGCCGAAGGTCGTTCGGTAGAGGATCCAGTAGAGCGCCGCCACCGCCACGACCGCCAGGCCGAAGCCGATCAGGTAAATGTCGGGCAGGTAGAAATCAAACAGGTGCACGGTAGAGGTCGTGTACCAGGTCGTCAGCGAGACATAGTTGGAGCCGAATTGCCAGTACAGCACCCCTTCGATGATCAGCGCCACTGCGAAGCAGGCCAGCAGCGTCATCGAGGTACGTTCGGCGCCGCGCAGCGGCCTGATGAACAACCAGTAGATCGCAATCCCGATGACGAACATGGCCGGCACCGTGATGAAGAGGCCGAGAAGCAGATCCAGGTGTAGGTGGACAGACAGCACGTAGCTGAGATAGGCGCCGAGCACCACGAGGATGCCCTGGGCGACGTTGATGATGTCGAGCACGCCGAAGATCAGCGTGAGTCCCGCCGCCATCAGCGCGTACACCCCGCCACCGAGTATCCCGGCGGCAATCGCCTGCGAAATCTCGCTCGCCATCTCAGCTCCGTGCTGCCGTCCGAATTTACCGCTTAGTTCACCAGTTCGTCTTCGGGTACAGGATCGGAACCGAGCCGGTTGCGCCCTTCGGGAGCACCTGGACGAACTTGCCGTTCTGCCACTGGAAGATGAAGGCAATCGCCTTGACGTTCTCGCCCAGACTGTTGAACTTCACCGGGCCTTGCACGCTGGTGAACGTGTGGTCGCCGTGCAGGTACGCAATGAGCTTCGAGCCGGACGTACTGCCGGTGGCCTTGACTGCTTCCGCAGTAACCTCGCCGACCGAATACGCCTCAGCCACGTCAGCATTGACGTCGGAAGCCGCTCCACCGTACTTGGCAACGTATTCCTTGACCATCGCCTCGCTCGTGGCGTTGGTGTATCCCGGATACCAAGCGTCAGGCACCATCATCCCGTTGGCGACAGCTGCGCCGCCGACCGCGGACAGGAACGCCTGGCCCTGGTCAGGCCCGGCGGCTGCGACGAACACCTTGGGGTTGTAGTGCTGCTGCTGGAAACCATGGATGAAGGAGGCCACGGTTGGCACGTCGGTCGAGCCAAGCACGACAGCCTGCGGCTTGTCGCCCGCCACGATGTCGGCGTTGGGCAGGTAGTCGGGCTCTTCCTCGGGGAAGATCCTGGAGTAGACAGTCCTGATGCCAGCCGTATGCATGATGCCCTCAACGCGCTGGACTTGCGGGGTGGCAAACGGGTCGTTGGCCATCGGGTAGGCGGCGGTGGTCGGTCGCTGGCTGGCCGGCAGAGAGTCGATCCAGTTCGCGAACGGGTCCAGTTCGTTCGCGACCGGAAGGCTGACGTCGAAGACGTTCGGCAGTTTCTCGCTGAACACCAGTGGCGAGCCGCCGGCGCCTTCCACGAACGCGAAGCCGTACCGGTGCGCCACCTCGGCCGCGGGCGCCGTCAGTAGGGACGAGAACGGTCCGAACACCAGGTCCACGTGCTTCACCGTGATGAGGTCCGTGTAGTTGGTGTCGACCTGGGTCGGCGAGCTGTTGTCGTTGAGAATCACCAGCTGGACCTTGCGGCCCAAAATGCCGCCGTGCGCGTTCACGTCGCTCGCCCACAGCTTGTAGCCACGGTCGTAAGCCTGGCCGTCGGCGGAGAAGTCGCCGGTCAGGGATAGTGAGGTACCGATAAGTAGCGGCTTGGACGAACTGCCCGAGCCAGAGCCTGAGCTGCTGCAGGCAGCTGTTAATGCTGTCGCCAGTAGTGCGGATGCGCCGATAGCTAGGTACCGGGCGCCGTGCGAGTATGACATTCCCGGTGCTCCTTCCAGTCGGGAGAGGCCCGATTGTTAGCGATAGCCAGCCTGGACGAACGCGGCTGGCCAGGGTGGTGAGGCCAGCGGCTCACCATGTGGATTCCTTCTCGCTCGCCGGATGGCCGGACGGCTCCAGGCCGTCGGACACCTCGGCTCGCTCGCTGATGAGCTCGAGCCCGGCCGACCGGGCCTCCAGCTCGATGACGGTCGCGAAATCCTGCTCGCCGTACCCGAAGCCGACCAGGCTTTGCACGATCTGATGAACTAGCGATGCCACCGGCATCGGCACCTCGTGCTCGCGTGCAGCAGCAAGCCCGAGATCGAAGTCCTTGCGCAGCAACTCGGAGGTGAAGGTGGCGTGAAAGTCGAGGTTCACGAGGGCAGGTGACTTATACCGGGTGAACGTCGACCCCATCACGCTGTCATTGATGCAGGCAAGGAAGGCCTGCCGGGTCACGCCTGCCTTCTGTGCGAGCACCGTCACTTCGGCCAGCGACTGGATCACAGTGCCGAGGAACAGGTTGTGGCAGAGCTTGACGATCCTCGCGATCTCGCCCGACCCGACGTAGCTCGCGCCTGCCCCTAGAACGTCCAGGTACGGGCGGGCTTCGGCGGCGGCGTCCGGGTCGCCGGACACCGCGAACGTGAGCTTCCCGGCAGCCGCCACGCGCGGGTTACCCATTACGGGCGCGGCCAGGAACTGCGTGCCGCGCGCTGCCAGCTGCTCGCGCACCTGCCTGGAGGCCTCGACCGAGACGGTGGACAGGTCGATGACGATGGCGGGGGTGCAGTTCCTGTCCGCCATCAGGCCCGCTGGACTCAATAGAGCATCGAGCAGGTTCTGCGACGTGCCAACCATGACGAACACCACCCTGGCCTTAGCCAGGTCAGTCGCCTGATCGACGACTGTGGCCCCGGCTGCGGCCAGCGGCTCAGCTTTAGCTCTCGTCCGGTTGTACACGGCCACATCCAGGCCGGCCGCGAGTAGCCGGCGGACGAGCATCGAGCCCATCCGCCCCGTTCCCAGCCAGCCGACCTGGTCTTCCGGGCAATCGGTCATGCGTGCCCCACAGGTGCATCGATGACGGGGTGCAGAATGCGGTCCACTCGGATGTCACAATCGATTGCGACAATCGTTTGCAACGAAGAGTGGCACCTAGATTGGCGCAGCGCCAATTGGTTGTCAATGGCATAAATAAGATAATCAGGGGACACGCGCCGTGGAGCCCCTGACGACAAGTTCGGGCGCCAGGTAGATGACCTTCACAAGGTCGGCACCGCCGTTCAGCCGCTCAAGCAGCAGTTGCGCCGCCTCAGTGCCAACCTGATAGTGCGAGAAGGCGATTGTGGTGAGCGGCGGCCGCAGCATGTCGATGAACGGCATGTCGTTGAAGCCGACGACGGACATGTCCGCCGGGCAGCTGAGACCGGCCTCGTCAAGTGCGAGATAGCAGCCGACGGCCAGCATGTCGTTGCCGGCCGCTACCGCAGTACAGCGGCTTCCAGTATCGGCGGCCAGGATCTCCGTCGCGCAGCGGTAGCCCTCCTCGATGGAGAACGAGCGGGCGAATGCCACCCGGCCCGGAGGTACCTCCAGCCCGGCGCCGGCCATCGCCGCCTGGAAGCCGCGGTACCTGGCAAGCCCGGTGGAGACGTCCTGCGGTCCGGCGATGCACGCAATGGCGCGATGGCCGAGGGAGGTGAGATGGCTGACCGCCAGCTTGACCCCGCGTTCATTGTCGACCGAGACCGACGGGAAGCTGTAGTCCTCGGCGATCCGGTTCATCAGCACGACGGGCACGCCCGCCCGGACCGCGTCCGCCAGGAGCGGATTGCGAAGATGCGCGGTCGCGAGCACGTAACCGTCCACGTGACGGGCGCGCATCTGGTCGAGCACGCGATGCTCTCTGGCGTCGTCCCCGTCGGTGTTGCCGATGAGTGCGACATAGCCGTCGGCTTCGAGCCGGTCTGCCAATCCCCGGACAATGGGCGGGAACAGCGGATTATTGAGGTCCGGGATCAGCACGCCCACGGTGTGCGAACGACGGGTGCGCAGGCTCCGGGCTACCGCGTTCGGCCGGTAGCCGAGCTCGGCCGCGGCAGCCAGAACGCGACCTGCGGTGATCTCGCTCACCAGCAGGCGTGTCTCCGGATTCAGCGCCCTGGAGGCCGTCGCCGGGTGCACGCCAGCACGGTAGGCCACGTCCTTCAGCGTTACGGCTGCCTCTGGCATCAGCGCTCCGGTAGGGGCCAGCCGGAACTGTCCGTTGCTCCCGGCTTGCCCGCATCGTATCCCCCCGCGAGCAAGCTGGACGGAGCTAAAGCTTTCCTAGCTTTCGGCGTCTCGGCAGGGTCTTCAAGCGACGGCCCCCGCCGTCAACCCCGATGAGGTCACGCCGTGCCCGCCGCGAGGCACGCGAGGCCCGCTGTGGCAGCACCGTCCACACCTCCGGCGGCTGGGTCAGCGGAGCGATGCTGCGGGCTGGCTGCCAGGCCGGCCCCGGTGTCGTCGCGGCGACGCGGGCAACCCGGTCGCCGTCAGCCAGGCTGGCGAGCATCATCGCGATATCGGCTGCCGCTCCGGGTCGGCTGATCGCCGCGGACGCCCGGCGCATCTCGGCGAGCGCACGGGCGTCACGCTTCAGCCGGTCGATCTCGGTGACCAGGTCAGCCAGCCCTGGAACGTACCGCCCGGCTCCGGCGCTCACCACGAAGTCAGCGTTGCCTGCCTCCTGGCCTGGCACGTAAGAGGTCAGCAGCAACGGGGCTCCGCAGCACGCGGCCTCGGCGATAGTGCCTGGGCCCGCTTTACCCACCACGACGTCCGCGCAGCGCAGCCAGTCCGCCATGTTGTCGACGAATCCCTGCACCGTCAGACGACCCCCGGCGCGCGCCGCCAGCCGCGTCAGCCGACGACGGAGCATGTCGTTGCGGCCGCAGATGACCACGACGTCGACATCGCTGGGCTGCTTCCGGAGGATGGCAGCAGTACGCCGGTAAATGCCGCCTGATCCTTCCGCTCCACCTGTCACGACCACGAGGAATCGGCCGCCGCGCAATCCGAGCGCGCGCTGGAGGGCGCCGCGCGCGTGGGCGCTCGCGGGCGGCTGCGAGAATTCAACTGCGACCGGCAACCCGATCTCGGTGTACCGTCCGTCGGCCATCCCGTCCAGCCTGCACTGCTGGCGGACTGGCACCGACGGCACGATGATGCGGTCGACAGCCGCATCGCGCCAGGACAGATGCGCGGTGACCAGGTCGGTCACCACCGTCACCAGGCTCGCTTCAGGCACGGTCGAAGCACGGGCCCTGACGGCTGGGTCCGCGGTGAGGGCATGGAACGCGACGATGACGGTCGGCTGATGCTCGGCTACCGCAGCTGCGACGCTTGGGTAGGCAGACCGCAGCACGGTGCGGCGCGCCCACCCGAGCACCCTTGGTGAGTTGTAGCTACGCCAGAGCATGCCCCACAGCCACGGCGTCAGCCGGATCGCCGGGCCGTACAGCCGCATCACCCAGCGAAGCCGCAGCGGAGTGCCCGGACCGAGCAGCGGATCACAGATCACGGCATCGAAACGTCCGGGATAGCAGCGCTCGAGCGCCTGACGCACCGCGTTCGCCGCGCTCCGGTGTCCCCCGCCAGTGTCGCCAACGAGAAAGAGCAGTCGGATCGGCTCTGCGAAGCTTCTGGTCGCCACCCCGGTCACCGCGACCCGGAAGCGGCCAGCGTGCCGTACAGCGACTCCCAGCGCCGGAGCGACCGGCTCAGCTCGTGTTCGCTGATGACCTGCAGGCTTTCCGCCGCCATCCTGGCGCGCAAATCGGGCTCCTTCAGGAGTGCATCAAGGCAGGCGGCCAGTTCATCCGGCCGGCTCGGCGTGAACAGGAATCCGTTGCGCCCGGCAGCGACCAGCTCACGGAGGGCGTAGGCGTTGGCGGCCACGACCGGGAGACCGGTCGCCATTGCCTCCATGGTGGTCAGGCTCTGTAGCTCGGCGACGGACGGAATGGCGAAGACGTCGGCAAGCCGGTAGACCGCGGGCAGCTCCGGACCTGGCACGAAGCCCAGGAAGCGGACACGGTTGGCACTTAGTCCGAGGCGCTCCGCCTGCGCCCGCAGCCGGCCTTCGTCTGGACCGGTGCCAGCGATCGCGACCTGCGCATCCTGGGTCAGCCTGGCCGCCGCCTCCAGCAGTACGTCGATGGCCTTCTCCTGGCTCAGCCGACCGACAGCAAGGATGATCGGGCAGTCGGCGCGCAAGCCGTAGTGATCGCGGACCTGGTCGCTGGCTGGTCCGGGGCAGTAGGTGCCCAGATCGATGCCGTTAGAGATGACAGTGGACGGAATCCGGAGCCCTCGGTCGCGCAATAGGCTCAGGGCAGTCGACGTCGGCGCCGTGACATGTGCGGTGTTGTTGGCGAACCAGACGAGGTAGGCGTAGAAGCCCGCGTCAAAGGCCCGCGATTGGCGTCGGCGGGCGGGCCGCGCATTCTGCGGCAGGTAGTGGTTCGTATAGACGACCGGGATCCCGAGCCGGCCACCGACCCTACTTGCCACGCCGCCGAGCGTCAGCGGCGAGTGGATGTGGATCACGTCGGGTCCGAATCCGGTTATCAGCTTGCGGGCAGCGGAGCGGGATAGCCAGGCGAGTCGCATGCCGTCATACCACGGCCACGGCACGGAGCGGCGATAGTCCACGGTCACCTGATCATCAGCGCCCACCTCAGCAGCGGCCCGATCCGCAGCGGCTCCGCCAGAAGCGGGCCGGGCTCGGCGTCCGGGACTCGGCACCAGCAGCCGCACCAGGTGGCCGCGCTCGGCCAGCCCGTGCGCGAGTGCCCTGGTGACAGTTGGAACTCCCCCGACCATAGGAGCGTACTGGTCGCTGACCACTAGGACTCGCACAACGGCATCCTCGGGCATGTTGCTCGCGTCGTCGTCGTCATTGCCGCAGTTGTCATGATCCGGCAGGTTAGTGGCGCGTGCGAAGGCTTGGCTGAACGCCAGGACAAAGCTCGGCGGCTGGACGGTGACGTTCAGCAGTTGTCCAGGTGTCACGGTGGCGAATGGTGGCATAGTCGGGCCGGACATCGGGGGGAGCGGACTGGCCGACCAGGCAGTGTGCACAATGGTTGCTGCCCTGCCGGAACCGCACCGCTGGCCGACCAGATCGAGATCGGAGCGAACGTATGCCGCGCGGTCGCCCGACCATCCTTATCGATGCGCGGGTCAATGCGATGGCAGGCGCGCACGGGATCGCACGGTCGGCGATGAAGCTGACCGCTCACCTGGCGCGAGACGACGACGACCTGACGGTGCGCGTACTCGCGAACACCGGCCGCTCCCAGATCTTCCCGCTGTCGGACCTGCCAGCCCGGGCGGACGTGATCGAGACCGATATCGGGCCGGGTGCAGTGCATCGCTGCCTGGAGCTCGCCCGGCTGATCCGGTCGACGGGCGCTGGCGTGATGTACATTCCGTACCCGACGTTCACGCCTCTGATTCGTCCATGCCCGGTCGTAGTGACCCTGCACGACTGCACCATCGAGAGGGATGTCCGTTTCGCTGGCAGCTGGCATCGGCAGGCCCAGCTAACGGTGGCCACCAAAGCCGCGGTCCGCCGGGCCGCGGCCATCACGGCGCCGAGCGAGGCCAGCATGGCCGACATTCGCCGGCACTACCCGTCGGCTCCGAATCCGACGCTGGTCCCTAATGGCGTCGACTTGACCCAGTTCACCGGAGTGGCGGCTGACTCGGTAGCCGCGGCCAGACAGCTGTACGGACTGCCCGACCAGTTTGTCCTTGCCATCGGCGCGCACCGGCCGCACAAGAACCACGAGGTGCTCGTCCGGGCGCTGGCAGGGCTGCCACCCAGCATTTCCGTGGTGATCGTGGGCTACTTCGATCCGAGCTTCCACCAGCCGCTGCCAGCGCTGATCTCCCGGCTGGGCCTGGAGTCTCGGGTACGGCTGGTGCCGGAGGTATCCGACTCCTTGTTGCCCGCGGTCTACCGCGCGGCGTC
>Ga0335072_10006980_pt1 | contig 16479 bp, 16 predicted proteins | sample Lox_Sample_21_FD_206725 | JGI IMG/M metagenome (GOLD analysis project Ga0335072, IMG submission 206725) | Soil microbial communities from Loxahatchee National Wildlife Refuge, Florida, United States - Lox_Sample_2.1 | ecosystem: Environmental > Terrestrial > Soil > Wetlands | place: USA...
ATCCCGCGGATGTACATCCTGCATGTGCTGGTGATACCAGGCGTGATCCTGGCGCTGGTGACGGTGCACTTGTTCCTGATGTTCCATCAAAAGCACACCCAGATGCCGGGCAAGGGCAGGACGAACGAGAACGTCGTCGGTGCTCCGATGTACCCGTACTTCATGGCGAAAACGGGCGCGTTCTTCTTCTTCACATTCGCCGCGCTGGCGCTCGCCGCGACGTTCACGCAGGTCAACCCGATCTGGCTGTACGGGCCGTATAACCCGGTCGCCATGTCGGCCGGGTCGCAGCCCGACTTCTACATGGGCGCGCTTGAGGGCTCGCTGCGCATGTTCCCGCCATGGCAATGGGTCTTCTTCGGCCATACCTTCGCGTTCAATGTGTTCGTGCCCGCGCTGCTGCCGCTGGGAATCGTGTTCGGCGGGGCCGCCGCCTGGCCGTTCCTGGAGCAATGGATCACCGGGGACCGGCGCGAGCACCACCTGAACGACCGGCCGCGGAACGCGCCGACCAGGACCGCGCTGGGCATCGCGATGATCACCTTCTATGGCGTCCTGTGGGCCGAAGGCGCCAACGACATCATCGCTGACCACCTGGACATCTCGCTGTACCTGACAACCTGGATAGCCAGGATCGCATGGCTCGTCGCGCCGATTCTCGCCTACATCATCACTAAACGGATCTGTCTCGGGCTGCAGCGCAAGGATGCGCACCTGCTCGAGCACGGCGTGGAGACCGGCATCATCAGGCAGCTGCCCGGCGGCGAGTTCATCGAAGAGACACGGCCGGTCGACGAAGAGGCACTGGCCGTGCTCACCTCCCGGAACGTGCCGCCGCCGCTGCCGGCCCTGGTGGCAGCCGAGACCGAGGTCCCGCCGCCCGGCATGCGCGGCAGGCTCGGCAAGGTACGCGAGCGGCTCTACAACGTCGTCACCGAAAGCGTGCCGCTACCCGGACCACATGCCAACGGACATGGGAACGGGCACGGCAACGGCCACGCAGTCGAGGGCAACGGCCACGCAGTCGAGGGCAACGGGCACGGCCAGGAGTCGCTCCCGGCGGGCAGTACCAGCGAGCCGGGTGGCGGCGAGGACCAGCACTAGCCACTCCCCCGCAGCCCATCAGATCAGGCCCGGCGTCAAAGACGCCGGGCCTGATTTGTTTCGCGGGCGCCGCGACGGACACGACACGACGCTAGGCGGCTATGCAAAGCTGGTCGGGTGGCGACGTTTGATGAACTTGTCGGCGAAGCTCTGAGCGCTCCGTTCTCGGGGTGGGACTTCTCATGGCTGGCAGCGCGGTCGACGCCGGGACGGTCGCCGTGGAACTACAAGCGAGAGCTCGCCCGCCGTGCCGCGACCGTGAGCACGATGCTTGACATGGGAACGGGCGGCGGGGAGCGCCTGTCACAGCTCTCTCCGCGGCCGCCGATGACCGTTGCCACCGAAGCCTGGCCACCGAACGTCCCCATCGCCGCCGCGCGACTGCGTTCGCTGGGCATACCGGTCGTGCAGGACGAGGGCGCGCCGGACAACACCGACCAGGACAGTACGGAGCGCGGGCGGCTGCCGTTCCGCGATGGCGCGTTCGCGCTAGTCGCCAACAGGCACGAGGCATTCCTGGCAGACGAGGTCAACCGGGTGCTCTCGCCTGGCGGTGTGTTCATCACTCAGCAGATCGACTTCCACAGCTACGACGACCTGTACCGGCTGCTTGGGCTGGCGGTTCCCGATCAACCGGACAGCTGGCTTCCGCTCGCCCGCCAGCAGATTCAGGACGCCGGCTTGACCGTGGAAACCGCAATCTCCGGCGAGGAGTGTCATGAGTTCCGGGACATCTCCGCGGTCATGTACTACCTGCGCACGGTGAGCTGGGCCATCCCCGAGTTCAGCATCGATGCCTGCGCGTCGCAGCTGCGGGCCGCACACGAAGCGCCTGGCGGCTGGCCGCTGCCCGTGCGCTTGCGGCGGTTCCTGCTAATCGCCGCCAAACCCGCCGACCCGCCTGCGCTGGCAGCCCGGACGGGCTTGACATACTGACCGCTGTGCAGCGATTGCGAGTCTTGCTATTCGACGTGTTCGGGACGCTGGTGGACTGGCGCGGCAGCCTGATCGAGATCGCGGAGGCGGCCGGGGCACGCGACGGCGCGCAGGCCGACTGGGCGGCCATCGTCGATGACTGGCGCCGCGCCTACCAGCCTGCGCTCGACCGAGTCAGGCAGGGCGCCCCCTGGCGTGACCTGGATTCGCTGCAGCGCCAGACGCTGGACGACGTGCTTGCCCAGCAGCGCATCCCGTTGTCAGCCGCCGAACGGGAATCGCTGGTCACAGGCTGGCGTCAATTGAAGCCCTGGCCGGACAGCAGGGCCGGGCTTGCTCGCCTGCGCCGCGGACACGTCACCGCGACATTGTCCAACGGTCACCTCGCATTGCTTGCCGACCTGCTCAAGTTCGCCGATCTGCGGATGGACGCTGTGCTGTCTGCTCAGTGCGCGGGCAGCTACAAACCCGACGCACGGGTTTACCGGACCGCGCTTGACCTGCTCGACTGCCGGCCTGAGGAGGCCGGCATGGTGGCGGCGCACCCGGCAGACCTGGAGGCCGCCGCCGCGCTGGGCCTTCGGCCGATCTTCGTACGGCGTCCACTCGAGTGGGGACCCGGCGGGCCTGCAGCCGACCCGCCTGCGCTGGATGGCCTGCTCGACTGTGACGGGCTCGGTCACCTCGCTACGTCTCTGGATTGCTGAGCTATTCTGCGACTTCGCTAGCTCAGTGAACCTTCGCGCAGTACTCAAGAAGGCCCACGGCTCGGCCCGCGCCCTGTGCGCGATGCGCCGCGACCCGTCATCTCATTCGTCGATCGTGGCCTGCCGCTTGTCGAAAGCGACGTATCCGCTGTAGTCCTTGCCGACACGGTCGAACGAGGCCGGATACGGCTCGGGGTAGCTCCACGCCGCGTCATGATAGGTAGAACCATGCACTGATAGGTCGTGGTACTGGCAGACGCCCTTCCACGGGCAGATGTACGGCGTCGGGCTGTCATTGAGCACGCCGGCGCTGATCGAGGAAGGCGGGAAATAGTAGTTGCCCTCGATCGAGATCAGATCCGACTCAGGAGCGTCCGCCACGACCGCACCATCGACGATTGCCTTCAATGTGCATCCCCTTCCGGGTAGAGAAGCTTCCCTTGCATCAACTGCGCGCCGGCTGTCAGACTTCCCGGCAGAATGTGCCGGCAAGGGCGAGCCGGTCGCCGGTCCTTGATGGCTATGTCATGATCCGGGACTGACGCTCCGTCGGTGGAAGAACGTGACCAGCTTCAGGCCGGGCGATGAGGTGCGGGCCATTGATGCGCACCGCCAGGATGGCGGCGTTGTCGCCGGCCGTCAGCCAGCGGAAAGGTCATCGTCACGAGGGAAATCTGCCGTGGTCCGACCTGCTAAACGGGCAGGGAAATGTCGCAGCCGGAGCTGACGGATCGGCGGACGCGACAACCGATCACCTGGTTCCGTGGGGCGTGCACCGCCAGGGCGGCTCCACGGATCCGTTCGGCCACGTCTGGCTGGTCGGCGATAGCAGTCCGCTCAGCCGGCAGCAGGCATAGCGCCGCTCTGGAGAGCACGCTCAGGCTCATCGGTCCCCGCGGCCTCCAGGGCATCGAGGTCTCGCTCGGCGTACAGCCGGTGCTCCCACTCTTCGTTGAGTACGATCAGCAGGCACTCGCGGACAGGGTAGCTCCGGGACGGCGGCCAGCCGGGCGCCACTACCGGGCGGGTGTCGCCGCCCAGCGAATCCTCAGTGAGGCCGTCGATAACCTCGCGCACGGTCGCCATCCGGTCGCGTCGCAGCGCGAGCACTACGTCGAGCGACGGTCGCGCGTCCCGATCGCGGGGCACGCCCGGCGTGTCAGGCATCTCGTCCCACGGCAAGCCCAGCGGATCCCACGGCGATGGATCGCCGAGGATAGCCCGCCTCACCCAGGAGTCGGTGGCGAGCACCAGGTGGCGCAGCGTCTCGATGAACGACCATTCGCCGTCGACCGACTCGTGCAGCAACTCCGGCCTCAGGCGGCGGGCCCGGTCGACCGTCCCGGCCCACAGTCGCTCCATGATGTCCCACGCCTCGCCGAACCCTGCCGCGTCTGCCGGGCGCATCTTGGCACGGTCCGGATACCGCCGGTCTAGCTCGGCCTCGATCAGCGGCGCCACGTCGACGCCGTTGATTGTCAGGTTCTGGATCTCACCGTTAATGGAGACGTCGACAAGCTCGACACCGCGCATCGTGACCCCAGTCAGGTCGACGCCACGCAGGCAGGCACCGCTCAGGTCGACGGCCCAGAGTTGCGCGCCGGTAAGGTCGGCGCGCTCAAACCGCGAACCATGCAGATCAGCACTAATGAAATCAGCCACGCGGCAACGCTAGCCGTTGCTGCCGACAATCCGGCCGCCAACCACTGACGGAGGTCAGTCAGTGCGCGTAGTGACCGCGGTAGTACTCGAACACGAAGCCGATGACAGCCAGTAGGGTGGCCAGCATTCCGACCAGGAATAGCCACCAGCCGACGGCCACGCCGAGTGCCGCGGTAGCCGCGGCCAGGCCGACGAACAGCGGCCACCAGCTGTGCGGGCTGAAGAAGCCCAGCTCGCCTACGCCCTCGTCGATCTCGGAATCCGGGTTGTCCTCCGGGCGCTCTGGCAGCCGGCGGCCAGTAAACAGTACGTAGAAGCCGACCAGGAAGGCCAGGCAGACCGCCAGAGCGAGCGCCGTCGTGCCAGTCGGGTCATGCGAGAAGTACCAGTAGACGACATCTGACGCGCCGAAAAACGCTGCGCAGCCCAGGAACAGGTACGCCTCTACTTTCACGAGCCGGCTCCGATCGACTGCTGCTGGTGCTCCAGTTCCCTGTCGCGACCCGACCTGATGTGCGGATAGTGCAGGTCGAAGGCTGGCCGCTCGGACCTGATGCGCGGGATCGAGATGAAGTTATGCCGCGGAGGCGGGCAGGATGTCGCCCACTCCAGCGAGTTGGCGAAGCCCCACGGGTCGTCCTCGGTGACCGTCTCCCCCGTCTTCCAGGTCTTGTAGACGTTGTAAAGGAAGATGAACGTAGAGGCACCCAGCACGAACGAGCTGACCGAGGAGATGTCGTTCAGCGTGGTGGCGAGGTGCGGCAGGAACGGGTAGTTCGCGACGCGCCGCGGCATGCCCATCAGGCCCAGCCAGTGCTGCACCAGGAACGTGCCGTTGAAGCTGAGGAAGACCGCCCAGAAGTGCCACTGGCCGAGCCGGTGATCCAGCATCTTTCCGGTCCACTTCGGCCACCAGAAGTAGAACCCGCCAAACATGCAGAACACCACCGTGCCGAACAGCACGTAGTGGAAGTGCGCCACCACAAAGTAGGAGTCACTGACCGCGAAGTCCAGCGGCGGGGAGGCCAGGATGACACCGGTCAGGCCGCCGAACAGGAACACGATCAGGAACCCGAGTATGAACAGCATCGCTGGTTCGAATGTGAGCTGACCTCGCCAGATCGTCCCGACCCAGTTGAAGAACTTCACCCCGGTGGGCACCGCGATCAGGAACGTCATGAACGAGAAGAACGGCAGCAGCACCGCGCCGGTGGTGAACATGTGGTGCGCCCACACCGTCAGCGACAGGCCGGCGATGGCGATGGTCGCCGCAACCAGGCCCTTGTAGCCGAACAACGGCTTGCGGGAGAAGACCGGCAGCACCTCGGTGGCGATTCCGAAGAACGGCAGCGCCACGATATAGACCTCGGGATGGCCGAAGAACCAGAACAAGTGCTGCCACAAGATGGCACCGCCGCTATTGGCAGAGAACACCTGCGCGTTGAACTTGCGGTCGATTTCCAGCACCAGCAGCGCGGCGGCCAGCACCGGGAAAGCCAGCAGCACCAGCATCGATGTCAGCAGCGTGTTCCAGGTGAAGATCGGCATCCGGAACATCGTCATGCCGGGCGCCCGCATGCACAGGATCGTGGTGACGAAGTTCACGCCGCCGAGAATGGTGCCCAGGCCCGACAACACCAGGCCCATGATCCACATGTCACCGCCGAGGCCCGGCGAGTACGTCGCGTTAGTCAGCGGCGAGTACGCATACCAGCCGAACGAGGCCGCGCCGCCCGGGGTCAGGAAGCTGGTCAGCAGGATGAGCCCGCCGAAGGTGAACATGTAGTAGCTGAGCAGGTTCAGCCGCGGGAACGCCACGTCCGGCGCGCCGATCTGCAGCGGCATGATCTCGTTCGCGAAACCGACGAACAGCGGCGTAGCAAACAGCAGCAGCATGATCGTGCCGTGCATGGTGAACAGCTCGTTGTACTGCTGGTCGGACACGATGTGGTTGTCCGGCCCCATCAGCTGCGCCCGCATGATCATGGCCATCAGGCCACCGACCAGGAAGAAGAAGAACGACGTGATGAGATACAGATGGCCGATGATCTTATGGTCAGTCGAGGACAGCCAGTCGGCCAGGATCGAGCCCTTGCGGTAAGGCCGGGTCGTCACGCCGGGCATCGCGCCGGCCGGAGCTGGCTGGTTGTACGCCGTCACTGAGCGCCCCCAGATGCGTTCTGCAGCTTCTGCTGCGCGGAAATCCATGCCGTGAACTGGGCGGGTGTCACGATCTTGATCCGGAAGAGCATCCTGCTGTGGTACAAGCCACACAGTTCCGAACAGCGCCCGATCGTGTCCGGACCGCTGTACAGCGTGGCCGTCGGGTAAACCTGGAAGTGGTTCGGGTGGCCGGGAACGACGTCGCGCTTGAAGTCGAACGGCAGCACCCAGAAGGAGTGGATCACGTCGTTAGAAGTCAGGTTGAACCGGACCGTCTCGTGATCGGGTACCTCTAGCAGGGGCAGATCGTCCTCGTTGTCACCCGCGCCGAGCTTGCCGTTCCACATGGCGCCGACCTCGGTAACGCCGTTAGCCGAGTTCTTCGCCGTGTACTGGGGGTACTGGAACTCCCAGCTCCACTGGAAGCCCGTCACGTCCACGACCACGCAACTGGGACGGCTACACGTCGCCGACAGGTTGTCGATCTTGTTCTCGTCGCGCGCGGTGAAGTAGAACAGCACGCCGACCATGATGAACGGGACGACGGTGTACAAGATCTCGATGGGCAGGTTGTACCTGACCTGCTGCGGTATCCGGTCGCTGCGCTTGCGGTGGAAGATCACCGTCCACAAGATCCCGCCCCAGACCACGCACCCGACGCAGATAGCCGCGATCCACGCGCCCTGCCACAGGTGGGTGATCAGCTGGGCCTGCGTGGTCAGCGGATTGCGCAACCCGAGGTTGTCGACCCACGAGGAGTCGCAGCCGGTCGTGAGCAGGGCCAGCGCGCCGAACACGGCAACGCGCGGCAGCCAGCGCCGAATCAGCCGAGCCGGTCCCCCGCGGCCAGGGGGCCCGTGCCGCTCGGCACGCGGCATCTCGGCACGGTTGTTGGGACTCACAGATGGCCTTCCCAGCAGCTAAGTCCCGGCGTCAGCGGCCGGTTGAGTTCGACGTCCTACAGCCTGTCGTGGAAAACAGTACAACGCCCTGCAGCGCGGGCATGGGGTACCCCCGGCCTCCGCGACAATTCGTTATTCGGGCCCGTGTTACCGGCACCGTGTTACCGGCACCGTGTTACCGGGCCCGTGTTACCGGCACCGTGTTACCGGGCCCGTGTTACCGGCGCCGTGCTGCCGGGCCGGCACTGGCGCCCGAGCGAGCCGGCCGGGCGCCTACAGTCGGGAACGTGGCGTATTTCGACGCGGCTTCTGCCGAGCCGCTGCATCCGAGCGGCCGGGACGCGCTGCTGGCCGCCCTGGATGACGGCTGGGCAGACCCGGCCCGGCTGCACCGCGAGGGCAGGCGCGCCCAGCTGCTCCTGGAGCAGGCCAGAGAGGCCGTAGCGGCGGAGATCGGCTGCCGTCCGGACGAACTGTCGTTCGCCGGTTCCGGCACCCAGGCCGTGCACCTGGCCGTCCTGGGCGCTGTACAGGCCAGGCAGTCCGCCGCCCGCGGGCCCGGGCACCTCGTCGCGAGCGCGGTCGAGCACTCCAGCGTGCTGAACGCTGCCGACTGGCTGGCCCGCCGGGCCGGCTCCGCGGTCACGCTCACCGGCGTGGACCACCTCGGCCGGGCGGACGTGGCCGAGTTTGCCGCCGCCGTGGCGCGCGAGCGCACCCTGCTGGCGTGCTTGCAGTCCGCGAATCACGAGGTTGGCACTCTCCAGCCGGTGGCCGAGGTGGCTGCTGCCTGCCACCAAGCGGGCGTTCCCCTCCTGGTGGATGTCGCTGCCTCGGCGGGCCGTCTGGCGGTGCAGGAAGGGTGGTCGTTGCTCGCCGCCAGCGCCCGCAAGTGGGGCGGCCCGGCCGGGGTGGGCCTGCTGGCGGTGCGCAAGGGCACTCGGTGGCGCCAGCCGTTCCCGTCCGACGACCGGGAGAACCGGCGCGTTCCGGGCTTCCCGAACGTGCCTGCTGTCCTCGCAGCCGCGGCGTCGCTGACGGCAGTAAGCAGGGAACGCGCGGTTACTGACACCGCGCTGCGCGCTCTGGTAAGCCGGATCCGCTCGGAAGTGCCGCGGACTGTGCCAGATTCCGTCGTGCACGGCGACCCGGACGCCCGGCTGCCGCACATCGTCACGTTCTCGTGCCTGTACGTCGACGGCGAGGCGCTGGTCACTGAACTGGACCGGGCCGGCTTTTCAGTCTCGTCCGGCAGCGCCTGCGTCGCCGACACCCGGCAGCCGAGCCATGTGCTCGCTGCCATGGGCGCGCTTACCCATGGCAATGTGCGGGTATCGCTGCCGCGTGACGTCGCCGCGGCATCGGTTAGCGAGTTCCTCGAGGCGCTGCCGCCGATTGTGGCGAAGGTGCGCGACACTGTGAGGACAGCCAATGCCGCCGCGCTCCCCGGAGCGACCCAGCGCGACCGGCCCGGCGACACCGATCCCAGCGACCCGGTATCTAGATACCCGGTATCTAGATAGCGGGCATCGAGATAACAACGACCCGCCCAAGGAGGTAACCGCGTGAGCCGCCAGCAGCGGGGCGCCCAGCACAACCCCCGATCTGGGGCCCAGTCAGGCGCACAGCCCGGTATCCGGCGGTCCGCGCTCGGCATGGAACCGCAGCCCGTTCCCGCGGCCGGCCAGCCGGTGTCGGCTCCAGTGCTGGTCCTGGACGCGCTGGGCAAGAAGTGCCCGATCCCGATCATCATGCTGGCTGACCGGATCGGTGAGGTCCGCGTCGGCCAGACTGTCGAGGTGCTGGCCGACGACCCGGCGGCGAAGACTGACCTGCCCGCCTGGTGCGCGCTGAAGTCGCATGAGTTCGTCCGGACGGAGGCGCTCCCGGCCGGCTGGTCGTTCCTGGTCCGGCGCAGTTATTAGGACGAGCGCCGGGCCCGATGCCGGACGGATGCTCGGGCGGTTGCCGGACGGATCCTCGGGCGGTTGCCGGACGGATGCTCGGGATTACTCAGCGTCGTCGACGGCCCGGAACCGGTCGGAGAACCTCCGGTCTGACTCCCACCATGGCCGCTGGGTGACCGGCACACCCGCCGCACCAGCCGGTCCCGGCCTGCCGGCTGTCCCTGTGCCGCCACCTGTCCCGATGCCGTCGGCTTCGCCCGTGCCGACGGCCACAGTGCCGGATGCGACTGCGACGGCAGCTGCGGCCGCCGCCTCCTGTGCGTCGAGTTCAGCGTCGATCACCTTCGCGTCCGCCTCGTCCTCGCGGATCATCTGGATCAGCTGAGCTGCCAGGAACGGCAGTCCGACGATGTCGCCGAAGATCCACAGCACTCCCCCGCCGAGGACCTGTTTCGTCTGCAGGTTAGATGCCCACAGCGGGCCGAGCCCGCGGTAGTACGTGCCCCACAGCAGGGTGGTGTCCGCAATGCAGGCGAGGCCGAGCGCCGCGTCCCCCAGCACCTCGGCCGCAGTAATCCAGAGCGCGATGACGTACGGGTACTCCTTGGGTACCGGATCGACCCGCAGCAGCGTCCAGAAGAACACGAATCCTGGCACCATCAGCGCGACGTCCGTGAGGTGGGCCACCAGCACCGAGTGGAAGCCGGCCACGTACCACGGCGTGAAGTAGATCAGGAACGGCGTGAGGACCAGAACGAACGTAGTGATGGCAGGGAACGTCGCCAGCCTTGCAGCCCGGCTCTTGATTGCCGCGCCGAGCCACGGGCCGAACCGGGGCACCGTCTCGATGATCAGCGTCAGCGGGCGGCCGAGTGCCAGGAACAGCGGCACCACCAGCAGAAACAGGATCGTCTGCACCGATCGCATGTAGAACAGGACGGCGTCGTACACGCCGAACGAAGACATCGTCGCGACGACGGCAAAGCCGAGACCGAGGCCGCAGAACGCGATGGTGCGGCCGACGGGCCAGGGCTCACCCCGACGGCGGACGCGGACCACACCGGCGAGATACAGCGCTCCGGCCACGATGACGACAGCCAGCGACCACGGGTCGAGCGTCCAGGACGTGAACGCGCGCGGGAACGTCAGCTGCGGCGGGCCGTGGTAACTAGAGGCGATCGCAGCAAGCATGTTCGTCACGCTACCCCGCCCGGCGACTGGCACTGCGGCCGGCTACTACACAGCGTCGTGCTTCACCTCCGCAGCGGCGCCCGTTAGCGGAGGTGCGCGAGGATCTCGTCTGCGGCGGCCTGCCCGTACGACGTCGCGCAGCGGCTGGCGAGCTCGCCGAAGTTGAGCTTGTACTCCTGCGGCCCGGTGGCCTCCAGCGCGTGCACCGCCACCAGGTTGCCGAGCTGAGCGGCGCGCTCCCGGCCGAGCCCGAAGGACTCCGCTGCCAGGAAACCCGCCCTGAATGCGTCGCCCGTGCCAGTCGGGTCGGCAGGGGTCACGTCCTTTACCGGGCTGACCAGCACCGGGTCCTGGCCGGCGATGTCCACCCTGGCGCCGTCGGCCCCGAGCGTCGTGACCCGCACGCCGACCTGCGCGGTCAGCTCAGCATCGCTCCAGCCCGTCTTGTGCTCGATGAGCGACGCTTCGTAGTCGTTGCAGAACAGGTACGCGGCCCCGGTGACCAGCTCCTTGATCTGATCGCCGTCCAGGCTGACCAGCTGCTGTGAGGTGTCGCTGGCGAAAGGTATCTGCAGCGCCAGGCACTGCTTGGTAAAGCTCAGCATCGCGGCGGGGTTACCGGCGCCGATCACGACGAGGTCGATCTCTCCGGCGAGGTCGCTCAGGTCGATGTTGGCGTCCTCACTCATCGCACCGGGGTAGAAGGAGGCGATCTGATTCAGGTCCGTGTCAGTCGTGCACACGAAGCGTGCCGTATGCAACTGGGCTGACACCCGCACGCCGCTGGTATCCACCCCGTGCGCATCCAGCCAGGCCTGGTACTCAGCAAAGTCCCGGCCGACACTGCCGACCAGCAGCGGGCGCTGGCCGAGACAGCCGAGGCCGAATGCGATGTTCGCGGCCACTCCGCCCCGCCGGATCTCCAGCCCGTCGACAAGAAACGACACTGAGACCTTGTCGAGCTTGTCCGCTAGCAGCTGCTCAGCGAACCGCCCCGGGAAGGTCATCAGGTGGTCGGTCGCGATTGACCCGGTCACTGCGATACGCATCTGACGCTCCGTTTTGTCTGCCCTACTGGCGCGCACAGGCTACACGGCCGCAGGCCAGCCGGGCTCCCCGGCCGAAGATCTACCCGCCACAGCGGCGAGGTAAGGTCCCATGGTGACCGACTGGGATCAGATCGCGGCAGCGGGCTTCGCCGTACCGGCTGAGGCCGACGTTGACGTGCTGGCGGCTGACCTGGCCGAGGCGCTGGCTGATCCGGACCCGCGCGTCCGCGACGGGGCGGCTTATGCAGTGCTCGCAACGTGGATTGAGCGCGGCGTCCTGGACCGCCAGCTGACCTGGCTCGGCCACACGATGGCCGGTCGCTTGAGCGATCCCCGGATTCAGGCGCGGACGTTCGCGGCACTCGTGCTGGCCTGGGTAATCGAACGCGGCACGTACGACGAGGCGTGGACACGAGCGTTCGCGGACTGGTACCCGGCCGAGACCGACCTGCGCGGCCATGACACCAAGCTCGGCTGGCTGCATGCCGTCGCGCACGGAGCGGACCTGCTCGGCGTGCTCGGCCGCGATCCCCGCGTCCGGCCCGAATGGATGCTTGAGCTGGGCGCGCGCCGGATGCTCGCGGACACGCAGTTCGTCTGGCGCGATCAGGAAGACGACCGGCTGGGCTATGCCATGGCGCTGATCCTGGCCCGGCCTCATCTCACCATCGCCCACTCGACGAACTGGCTCAGCCTGATCGACCAGAAGTTCGCCACCGCCGAGCCGGGGCCGGTGCCGCCTTATGCCAGCAACACCATCAGGACGCTGCGGATGGTCTACCTGCTCGCCGACCGCGGCGTGCGCGCTGAAGAAGGGGCGCCGCCACAGCAACTCGCGCACCGGGACAAGGTCATCAGCCAGCTCGCGAAGTCGCTCGCGGCGGTGTCCTGGTTCGCGGGCTAGCCGGGCACCAAGCTCGTTGCGCAGCGTCCCGGCCGGGCGGAGTCGGGCCGCGGCCGGCCTCTTAGGATGGTTCCGGCCGGGTATCTGCTGGCACGGGGGGAAGCTACCGCAGGCGGTCAGCGCCGGGCACCGTCGGACGGCGGAAACTGTCAAGGCCGATGTGCCGCCTGCGTACCCATCGAGACTGACTGAATCGCGGCGTCTTGCCCGGCTTGTCGCGAACTCGATGACCGACGGGGGCGATCACATGAACACGGCTGTGCAGGACAAGGGCGCGGTGATCGTCACCGGCGCCAGCCGGGGCATCGGCGCTGCAATCGCCGAACGGCTGGCCAGTGACGGGTACGGCGTGGTCGTCAACTACTCCGCCGACTCGGAGGGGGCCGAGTCGGTCGTTTCGGCCATCAGGGCCAACGGCGGCCGGGCCGTGCCCGTGCGCGCAGATGTCGCCTCGGAGGATGCCGTGGAAGCGATGTTCGACCAGGCAAAGGAGCAGATGGACCCGCTCACCGCGCTGGTTAACAACGCCGGAATTGTCGGCGAGCTAGCCCCCATGGATGAGCAGCATGCGGACATGCTGACCCGGTTGATGCAGGTCAACGTCGTCGGGTCGATGATGTGCGCCAAACACGCCATCCGAGCCTTGTCAACTGCCCACGGCGGCCAGGGCGGGTCCATCGTGACCATCGCGTCGATCGCGGCCAAGGGTATGGCCGATGTCCACGGCGTCGTCCCCTACGAGGCAACGAAGGGCGCGTTGGTGTCCTTCGCCCGCGGCCTGTCCAACGAGGTCGCCGCAGAGGGGATCCGCTCTAACAGTGTCTCACCGGGGGCCATCGACACCATTGCGGTGGCAAATCCAGAGGTGCGGGACATGGGCGAGCACAGCCCGGTGGCCAGGATCGGCAGGCCCGACGAGGTCGCGGCGGCTGTGTCCTGGCTGATCTCGCCGGAGGCGTCGTACGTTACGGGCAGCGATATCACCGTCTCCGGCGGGCTCTGAGCGGGTGGTGAGGCTGGACGCCAGGCGGCGAGATTGACAACAGAACTGCCGCCGGACGCTGTGCGTCCGGCGGCAGTCTGCGGCTGGCGGGTGGATCAGTGGAAGGAGTCGCCGCAGGCGCACGACCCGGTGGCGTTCGGGTTGTCGATCGTGAAGCCCTGCTTCTCGATCGTGTCCACGAAGTCGATCGTGGCGCCGGTGAGGTACGGAACGCTCATTTTGTCCGTAACGACCTGTACCGCGCCGAACTCGCTGACCACGTCGCCGTCCATGTCGCGCTCGTCGAAGTACAGCTGGTAGCGCAGGCCGGAGCAGCCGCCCGGCTGCACCGCGATGCGCAGCCGAAGGTCATCGCGGCCCTCCTGCTGCAGCAGGTTGCTCACCTTGACCGCTGCCGCGTCGGTGAGAACGATGCCCTTGGCGGTGGTCTCGTCCTGAACTGTCATCTGCGTTAGCTCCCGCGTCGGGTGTCCCCGGATCTTTACCGGGTGGCCGTTGCCCCATCGGCACGGCTCCGTTCTGCACTCACAACGATAATCCCCTGCCGCTGATTCCGGCGGGGCCGGGCTGCCCGCGATCCGGTCTGGCAGGCCGGAGCGGCAGGCCCGCACACATTGCCCGCCCGGCCGACTGCCGCGCCCGGCGACCGGGCCGGCTACGATGACTATCGTCACTCAGACGATAAGTCGGAGAGCGGAGTCCTATGAGCATCTCAACAGGCCAGTTGCCGTCAGCCGGAGTCGCTAGCGCGAGCCGCCCCCTGCCGCTGCTCGTGCTCGGCGCGGGCGCCGACCCGGCTTCCGAGCGAGGCGTTGAGTGCCCTGGCGAGCTCCCGGCGGCCAGTGACCCGGCTCTGGTGGCGCGGGCCGTTGCGGCCAGGACGGCACTCGGCGACCGAGCCTTCATCCTCGGTCACCACTACCAGCGGGATGAGGTTATCCAGTTCGCCGACGTCACTGGCGACTCCTTCAAGCTGGCCAGGGAGGCCGCCGCCCGGCCCGGTGCGGAGTTCGTGGTGTTCTGCGGGGTTCACTTCATGGCCGAGTCCGCGGACATCCTGACTTCGGCCGACCAGAAGGTCGTGCTGCCAGACCTCGCTGCTGGCTGCTCGATGGCCGACATGGCCACCTATAACCAGGTCGAGCAGTGCTGGGACGCGCTCGAGGATCTCGGTGTCGCCGACCAGGTCGTCCCGGTGACCTACATGAACTCCTCGGCCGACATCAAGGCATTCACTGGCAGGCACGGAGGCACTGTCTGCACTTCCTCCAATGCCAGCCGGGCCCTGCGGTGGGCGCTCAGCCAGGGCAGCAAGGTCCTGTTTCTTCCTGACCAGCACCTGGGGCGTAATACTGCCGTCCTCGAACTGGGCCTGAGCCTCGACGATTGCGTCGTCTGGGATCCGCATGCGCCGGGCGAGACGGGCGGCCTGACCCCGGAGCAGATCAGCAACGCGACCATGATCTTGTGGCGCGGGCACTGCTCCGTGCACGGCCGCTTCTCCCCCGGCTGCGTTACCGAGGTTCGCGCGCGCATTCCCGGCGTCAACGTGATCGTGCACCCGGAGTGCCAGCATGAGGTGGTGCTGGCGGCCGACTACGTCGGCTCCACTGAGAAAATCATCTCGACCATCGAAGAGGCGCCGTCGGGCACCGCCTGGGCGGTCGGCACCGAACTGAACCTGGTCCAGCGCCTGGCTAGGGCGAACCCGGATAAGACGGTCATCTTTCTTGATAAGACCGTCTGCTACTGCTCAACGATGAACCGGATAGATCTGCCCCACCTGGTCTGGGCGCTCGAGACACTCGCCGCCGGGCAGATGGTAAATCAGATCACGGTGGACGAGCAGAGCGCCGCGGAAGCGAAGGCGGCCCTGGAACAGATGCTGGCCTTGCCGGCCTAACCAGGAGCGGCGGGGCCGCCTTGCTGTCTGCAGGTCAGCCCAGCGCCGTTCACGGACTGTTGCGGGCGCCGGCCGCCTCTGCAGGCGACGTCACCACAGCCGCGGGTCGGCGACCTGGCCGCTAAGCCAGGCCTCGATGTGCTGGTTCACCGCCGGCGCTGCCTCAAGCTGGAGCCAGTGCCCGGCTGGGACGGTGGCCTCGGCGAGATGCGGGCAGGTGGCGCGCATCGCGTCAAGCGCTGTGGGGCTGCTCAGGTCGGCCACCTGGTCGTAGGCGGCGCCGATGAACAGCACCGGCAGCCGGAGCACCCGGCCGCCCGGCGCGGCATCTGCGTAGCGGGCGTTCGCCTCGTGGTTGAGGTAGTAGCCGGTGGGCCCGCCAAACCCGTTGGCCGCCAACGCGCCGGTGAGTTCGGCAAATTCATCCTCGGTCAGAAGGGTGCTGCTCAACGGTGCGTCCGGGGCGCTGGCCGCGCCGCCGAACCATCCGCCGTCTTTGGTGACCGTCGATCTCGCTGCGGGCCGGGTGTGCACTGCCGGGTCACCGCGACGGAAGAGCGCCTTGACCGTGTTGCCCGGCGCCGCTTCGAAAACCGAAGTCGCGCGCTTGGCGTCCTTCTCGTAGAAGGCCATGTAGTCGAACTGACCGTACGGGCTCGTGTCCGCGGGATACCTGGCCCGGTCGACCGTCGGGAGCAGTCCGTCCCACCCCCGTTCCAGCGTGCCGAACGCGATCGCCAGCGTGGCCACGGCGACGCTCCGCTCGGGGAAGTGGGCGGCGATGTTCCAGACCGTGGGGCTGCCCCAGTCGTGCCCGATCCAGACCGCCCGGCGGCGGCCGAGGTGGTCAAGCAGCGCGAGCATGTCGGCGACGACGAGTTCTTGCCGGTAGGCGGACGGGTCGTGGCCACCGGTGGAGTCTCCGTAGCCAGGCATGTCGGGCGCGACGGCCCGGTAGCCCCGCGCCGCGAAGTGCTCGAGCTGATAGTGCCACGTCGATGCCAGCCCCGGCCAGCCGTGCACGAACACCAGCAGCGGACCGTTCTCC
>Ga0335072_10006981_pt1 | contig 16479 bp, 13 predicted proteins | sample Lox_Sample_21_FD_206725 | JGI IMG/M metagenome (GOLD analysis project Ga0335072, IMG submission 206725) | Soil microbial communities from Loxahatchee National Wildlife Refuge, Florida, United States - Lox_Sample_2.1 | ecosystem: Environmental > Terrestrial > Soil > Wetlands | place: USA...
GTTCGTACTCATGCGCGGGGTCGCCGAAGACCGGCACCTGCGACTCGCTGACGAGTGACGGCCACTGCTGCTCGCCACGCTTCCGGCGCCGCTCGGCGGCAGCCAGCGCCGCATCGCGCGTCTGCCGCGCAGCGGGGTTGAACTGCATCCAGATGGCCAGTTCTTCTTCGCGAAGAATTTCGCCGGCGATGAGCAGAAAGCGGTCGAGCTGGTCGCCCAGTAGCGGCCGCCACAGCCTGCGGATGAGCGCGAGCTGATCGGCCAGCGACTTGGGCGAGCCCACGGCTGGCGCGCGCAGCAGGTCGAGCAGCGACACCGGGCCGCCTTCGCCCAAGGGCACCAGCGGCCGCGTGGCGAAGTACTCGGGCAACTGCTTCGTCAGCTGGCGGTAGACGGTCGTCTCGGCAAGTGTCTTTTCCTCGAATAGCTCCTCGAACGGCTGAAACGCATCATTGCGATTCGCGGTCCACAAGAGCATGAGCTCTTCCAGCGCGGCAGCACGGTTGGGAGAACCGTCTGTGCTTCCGGCCAGCCATTGCTTTGGCGTTTTCTCGCCGCGAATTACGCTGGAGCCGGGAAAATGGTCGACAAAGGTCAGCAGCAGTTTATCGAGCTGTTCCTCGCCCACCTGCGATGCGAACCAATCGAGCGCCGAGGTCATGGCGCCGGGATCGAGCGTCTGGCGATAACGCGCCATCACCGCATGGCAGGCCTCGTCGATCAGCCCCATGGCGTAAAGGGCACCGGCGTGCACTGTGCGTTCAGGATGATTGGCCGCGTCGCGCACCTGATTCATGCGGTACGCGAACTCGCGGGCCGCTCCGATATTGTCGAAGACGACGTTGCCCGTGTAGGAAAAAAGCGATTCCTTGAATCGATATCGCTCGCGGGCCGCGCGCGAAATGTGAAATTCCATCATAGAGAGCGGCTTTCCAGGCCGGCTTTCAGCCCGGATTGAAGGGTAATTGAGTCAGCGCAATACGCGCTACCCGCGCCGGCTCATCGCCATCCGATTCGCTTCCCCGCCGCGGGCCAATACCGTTGGATGCGGCTTAGCGCCCGGCGCTCGCCCCTGGGCCCTTCGACCTTGGCCCTTGGGCTTTCAGGTTGTTAGTTCGCCAACCCGTTAGAACTCATCCCCAAATGGGTGGAACCAGTTAGCGAACTGGAGTCCTCAAGAAACGCCCTTTGTTTCCTGGGGTGAAAAACCGGCTGTCGGGCAGGTCCGCTGGCCCGCACGCGAGAGCTGGAGGCGAGGACGCCGCCAGGACAGCCGCCCTGGAGAGCGGCACCACAGGTACGAGCAATTAGGGACAAGCATTTCGTCCCCGCATTACCGCCCCGAGCTCCCGAACCCCTTCTCCGCCCGCGCCGAGTCTTCAAGCTGTTCCACAACCTCGACGCGGCCGGTGAGCACGGGGGCAGGAATCAACTGCGCTATCTTTTCGCCGGCTCTAAGGTGGACGGGATCTTTGCCGAGGTTCGTCATCAAAACGAGGATCTCGCCGCGATAGCCGGAATCGATCACGCCGCCGGTAGTCGCGACTCCTCGCGCTGCCATCGAAGAGCGGTCGCGGACCAGCAGACCGAGCGGCGCGCCGGTCTCAGGATGTCGCGCCTCGAGGGCGATTCCGGTGCGGACGCGGACCGTGGTGTGGGGAGCCAGACTGGTTGCCTCGAAGGCGAAAATGTCATATCCCAGATCCTCACCCGGATGGGCAACTTCCGGCGGGCGCGCCGCGGGTTCCAAAAGCTTTACTCGCACCATGTAACCCATCGTAAGGCCTGGCTCCAGCCCGGATTTGCAGGCCGGGCGCACGGAATGCAGCATCTCACCGCAGCTCACGGATTGCAGGCCATGTTCCCGGCGGCGGGGATCACGAAGAAGGTAATGCTTGCCGGCGGGAGCCGGATGGAGCCCGCAGGCACAGCGACAGGCTTCATCGGCGCCAAAGCATCGTTGTCGCCGAGTTTCAGCTCGACTTCGTTCAGCAGAATCCGCTGGCCATGGATGTCGGGTGCTGTGAGCATGTAGAGATCCGACGCCTTGGCCAGCGAGATCGAATGAGCGCTGGTGGCATCGGCGTTGATGGCCAGCAGGGTCACGCCACCAGAACGACGCGGCGTGCAGTGCGCATAGAGATGCAGGCCGTGGGAGCTGGCGGTGCCGGCATCGAGCACTGTTGCGCCCATGAACCGATGCCAGAGCAACGCCGCCCAGTAGTCGGGCCGCGGCTCGTAGGTTTTCTCGTCGAGCAATCCATAATCGCTCGCGGCGAGCGTGTTGTGCATGTGCACCTGCACGCCGCGCCTGGCCAACGAGCCGAGCTGATTCAGGTAGCGGAAGCTGTCAAGAAAAGTCGCCGCAAATCTGTCACCGCCGCAGGCCGCTTCGGCCGTTTCAGTCAGCCAAATCGGCCTGCCCGGCAGCAAGCGGTCGCGGATCGCAGCGTAGAACTCTTCGCTCCTGACTGCCCGGCCGAGCCACTCATCGGAAAGCGCGGCATCCGGCGCAATGGTGCCCGGCATCCCCGGATGGCCGCATCGGCTCGAAACCGCTCCGTAGAAGTGATAGGAGAATGCGTCGAAGACCGGCCCCGTCGCGGCCAGAATGTCATCGCTTTTGAGCGTGCTCATTCCCGGCGCCATCAGCGCCGATCCCTCACCCACGCCGCCGGGTCCGAGAAACACGGTACCCGGACTGGCCTTTTTCAGAAATGCATGAAACACGACGACATCACGCGCATATGCCGCGGCGTCGTAGCCCTTGGGCGCACCCCCTATCTGCGGAAACGTGGGCTCGTTCATGAATTCCGCCGCGGCAATTCCCGCGCCCGAGGCTCTTGTGAAACCGACCAGGGCATTTGCCTGATCGGGCTTCCACACACCTTTTGCATCGCGCGTGCCGTCGCTCACGGCAAACGATGTGACGATCTTCGCGTTCACTGCGCGCGAAAACTCGATCACCCCTTTCCACTCTTGGCGTGTCAGCACTCCTTTGAAGCCTGCGGGAGGTTCCTTGGGCGCCGTTGCGTCCACGTTCTGGAACCACGTTGAGTTGGCCCAGGTGCCGCTTACGCGCAAGTACGCGGGACCGAGAGCGGCAGCCAGTTTGCGCAGGCGCGCATTCGCGAGATCGATGGGAGGGCGGTATTCGTAAAGCGAAGCAGCCATTCCGGCGGGCTGGTTCGCGCCGCCCGGTTCAGGCTTAGCCGTGCTGTCATAGGGCTTCCAGAACCGTCCGCCGGTCACTTCAACCATTTCGATGTTGTACGACTGGAAGCGCTCGTCGATCGTTGTGATGCGAGACATACGCCCCGGATCGATCATAGACGGCGCGGCTTGACCCGCATTGCAAAGCCTGACTTCAAAAGCTGTGCCCCACGCCAAAGCTCCGAACACAAAAAGCAATGTGGCTCGCACGTTGCCCTCCCGCTCATTCGGCCACAGCCCGTGTTTCACTCAATTCACAGGGAGGATGAGGATCGCCAAGGGCGTGCCGCCCAACATGATAAACGGCCTGGTCGTATCGGGGTCGACCTGACTGGAAGGGAACCCGGAACTGTTCGCGACCTTCGCGTTCAGGATCATAATGTGCGCGCCGAAGTGGATGTACTCGCTCCTGCCCGGGTCGGGCTTTGTCGCCTTGGGATCGACCTGGCGCCATGAGGAACCGCCACGCAGCATGCAGGAGTAGCCTACGTGATCGGGTTTGGGATCGCGCCCAGCCATAAAAGCCTGGATCCACTCGAGGCCGTACCGATCGAAGCACGCCGGGTGATGCTCGATTGCCTCTTTGCTCCCGTCTGCCGGATCGCCGAGGAAGCATGTCCAGCCGTTCTTGGCGCGCCGCAGCGCCTGGAGGCGCTAGCCGCTGAGAACGGCGACCGCTGCTCCCGCGGCAACGCCCGGAGGAGCGACCGAAAGAGTAAGGGCAAGCTGGGAAGACGTTTCAGCCGACTGAGCCGCGGCCGGAATCAAGAATGCGCCCATTGACATCGCGACCAACATTCGCCGTCTGCGTGTCCACATCTTGTGGCTCCTTTCTCGTTGTCTCAGTCCGGCACGAAGAAGCTCTGGAGCCCGGCGCGCAGGGCATGGGCGACCATTGTTGCCTGAATCTCGAGGGCCAGCGCCAGTGCGTCGCGGCCCTGTCGGGCGGTGACCAGCGGCGGTTTGCGAGTGCGAACCGATTGGAGAAAAGATTCGACCTCGAGGCGCAGCGGCTCGCCGGGAGCGACTTCCGGCTTGGCGAAAGCGAGGCCAGGTCCCTGGCCTGCGGCTCCTGGGATTGCGCACGATGCCGCCAGCCCGGCGATCCAAGCGGGATCGATTTTGCCCGAGGCGATGGCGGCTTCGACCTGGGGACGCAGACGCTCGGCAGCCTCTCCGCTGCTCGCTGCGGCAATGGCGCCGATCCCGCCAGCAGCGGGATCATCCACGCGGATGACAAGCACGTCGCGCCGCGCGTAGTCGATCGAGACATATTGCCGCGGCTCGAAAAAGCGCAGCTTGCGCACGCGTTCCGTTGAAACGCGCGATGCCGTGAAATTGGCCACGCAGCCCGATTCGAATTCCACGCGAACGTTAGCGATATCGACTTTGGGCGAAAGGATCGGAAGGCCGACCGCGCGCACCTCGCGCACCGGCGAGCGCGCGAAGGTGAGCACGATGTCGAGATCGTGAATCATCAGGTCCAGGACCACGTCGACATCGAGTGAGCGCGGCGTGAAGACCGAGAGCCGGTGCGCCTCAAAGAACATGGGCCGGCGCAGGCGGGGCTCAACGGCCAGCACGGCAGGATTGAAACGCTCGAGATGGCCCGGTTGCAGGATGCGTCCGGCCCGGGCAGCGCGGGCGATCAAATCATCCGCTTCGGCCAGGCTCGCCGCCAGCGGCTTCTCCACCAGCAGATCTAGGCCGGCTTCGATCAGTTCGGCCGCGATGGCGTGGTGATGAATGGTCGGTGCGGCCACGCTGGCAGCGTCAAGGCGCAAATCGGCGGCAAGCAGGGCGTCCACCGAGGGAAAGACCGGGATCGAGTATTTCTCCGCCGTCTCGGCGGCACGGGCCGCGTCCGGCTCGACTGCGGCTGCCAATTCAACTCCGGCTCCGCCGGCCTCGAGCTCACGATAGACACGGAGATGGTTGCGGCCGAAGACTCCCGCGCCGGCGACGGCAACGCGAAGAGTGCCTGGCGTAGCTATGGTTCTGTCCCCTTGCCTTCAACGGCCTTGAGGCATCGGCCGTAGAGCTCAAGCAGCTGATGCACGCGTTCTTCTGGTTTGGAGACGGCCGTGCCGCTGAAGCCGGTGGAAGGCGCAGCGGCGCGGCCCACATCGGCCGTGCCCGCCACGAACTTCAACAGATCCAATGCGATATCTTCATTGCGCCGGGCGCCGAGCCCCGCGCTGTTGATTCCATCCATAGAGTGCATTCTCCGAAAGAGGATGCTACCAGATGGCGGCCCCGGATGCGATGCCGCGCCCCGCTGGCGCTAAGCTTGAACCGATGCCTCTCGCTTACGTTGGATTGGGAGCGAATTTGCCTAGCCGCGCCGGACCGCCGGAAGCAACTCTCACCTTTGCCGCAAAGAAGCTGGAAAGCCTGGGGCGAATTGTCGGCCGGTCGAGTCTTTACTCCACCGCTCCGGTCGGAATCGCCGATCAGCCGCGATTCGTGAATGCAGTGATCGCGCTGGAAACCGATTTCGAGCCGAGGCCACTGCTGGAAAGGCTGATGCGCATCGAGCAGGAAGTCGGCCGCGACCGTTCGGCGGGAGTCCGCAATGGCCCGCGCACGCTTGACCTGGACATCCTGCTCTTCGGGGACGAGCGAATCAGTGAGCCGGGGCTGGAAATCCCGCATCCGCGGCTGGCTGAGCGGATCTTCGTGATCAAACCGCTCTGTGAGATCGCTCCGTCGACCGTTCATAGTGTGAGCGGGCTCACCATGAAACAATTGCTTCACCATGTTGCGTTTGGCAAAGCAAGTGGGGACGATGCGGCTATTCCCATCCCTTGGGGCGATTGGACTGCTGGCGCTGGCGGCGCGAGCACCGCGCCTGCCAGCTCAGGCGCCACTGATCCTGACGGCGACCGATAGCAGCGGAGCCGCCGTGGCCGGCGCTACAGTGAAAGGCAGCAACGATCGCGTTCTCGGCCATACCGACGCCGATGGGCGGCTGGCCGTTACCTGCACCGTGCCTTGCCGGCTGCGTGTGGACGCCGACGGGTTCGCGGAACGCGAAATTGAGCTGACGTCCGACTCCACCGTGCGCCTGGATCCGGCTTCGGGCGTGGAAGAGGTAACAGTGACGGCGTATCGTGCGCCGCTGAGCGAGCTCTCAAGCCCCGTGACGACACGGCTGCTCACCGCGCAGGCCCTGCAATCGACGGCTTCCGTTACGTTGGACAGCCAGATGCGGCAACTGCCCGGCGTGGAGCTCTTCCGGCGATCGAGCTCGCTGGTCGCCAACCCGACCTCGCAGGGAGTTAGCTTGCGCGGCCTTGGTTCAACTTCAGCCAGCCGGACTCTAGTGACCATGGACGACGTGCCGCTGAACGATCCCATCGGCGGTTGGATCCACTGGGAAGAGCAGCCGGAGCTGGCCGTCCACTCCATCGAGCTCGTAAGGGGCGGTGCGAGCGACCTCTATGGTTCAAGCGCCATTGGGGGTGTGATCAACGTGGCGCTGGCGCGGCCGACGTCGACGCTCGGCGAGCTGCGCCAGAGCTACGGCGGCGAAAGCACTTACGACGACAGCCTGCTGCTCCAGACCAAGCGTGGGCCGTGGGGTTTTCTGGCATCGGGCGGAACCCTCGGGACTGACGGCTACATTCAGGAATCGCCGGCGCAGCGGGGGCCGGTGGACATCGCCTCAAATGTCCATAGCCAGAATGGCGTGCTGCTGGCCGAGCGTCATCGCGGGCCGCTACGCCTCTTCGTGCGCGGCAGCGGGTTCAATGAAGCGCGCGGCAATGGAACGCCCTATCAGACCAACGGGACCCGGCTCTGGCGTTATGCTACCGGCGGCGACTGGCAGGGGCCGCATTCGGGAGCCCTGACAGTGCGCGTCTATGGCTCGGCGGAGCATTACCGGCAGACTTTCTCGAGCATCAGTAACCTGCCCAACTTCGGCGATTCGAGCTGCAGCTATCGCTGCGGCGAGACTCCCACGCGATTCACGCACGCACCCGACAACGAACTTGGCGCAGCCGCGCATGGGAGCCAGCCCGTCGGCGCTGGGCTGCTTCTGGTGGGCGGAGCGGATGTGCATGACGTGCGCATCTGGGATGGTGAGCAAACCTTCGGCAAGACCGCCGCGCTCAGCAATCTGCGCGACCACCAGCGCGACTCGGCCATTTACGGCGAAGCGATGTGGGTGCACGGCGGATGGACCGCGACCGCTTCCGGCCGCGGCGACTTCTTCCAGAACTACGACGGATTTCAGGTCACATGGACCGGCTCGGCGTGGACGCCGTCTGTAACGCAGCCGGCGCACTGGGACCAGCAGGTCTTCGATCCGCGCATGGGAGTCGCTCGCAAGCTCGGCGAACACTGGGCGCTGAATGCATCGGGGTTCCGTGCCTTCCGCGCACCCACGCCCAACGAGCTCTATCGTTCGACGCAGGTGGGCAACCAGCTCACTGTACCGGCCAGCAATCTTGAAAGCGAGCGCGCCACGGGCTGGGAGACCGGGGTGGCCAGCCAATGGCGCTGGGGCACGATCCGCTCCAGTTACTTTCTCACCCAGGTCAACCGCCCCATCACGGCCGTCACCATCAATCCCAACTCGTCGCCGATTCTGCTCAAGCGCGAGAATCTCGGCCAGATCGAGAGCCGGGGCGTGGCCATCGACTTCGAGCTCGCGCCGGGCCGCTGGATGGCCTTCGACGGCGGCTACCAGTACGCGCGGGCAACCGTGACCAACGCCGGGCCGACCCCATACCTCGGCAATTGGATTCCGGAAGTCGCGCGCAACATGGCCACGGCGAACTTGCGTGCGTTCCGGCCAGCATGGGGCATACTCGCGCTGCAAAGCCGCCTGAGCGGCCGGCAGTACGACGACGCGGCGAACCAATACATGCTGCATGGCTACTTCCGGCTCGACGCCTACGCTTCGCACGACTTCGGCAAGCGTCTCCAGCTCTTCGCGGCGGGCGAGAATCTCTTCGACCGTTCCATTGAAGTTGCTAAGACGCCGACGACCACCCTGGCCACGCCACGCGTGGCGCGTGCTGGAGTGATGGTGCGCCTCGGTGATGTGAGCCGGTAGCCCGGTGGCGCCTCGATAGAATCCTTAAGTGACCGTCAACTTCACCGCATTCAACTCCATCGCCTCCGGCGGGCGCCGCGGCCGGCTCGATCTTTCCCACCGCACCGTAGAGACGCCGGTGTTCATGCCGGTGGGCACGGCGGGCACGGTGAAGGCGGTTCCGCAGGACATTCTCGAATCCCTGGGCGCGGAGATCATCCTCGGCAACACCTATCACCTCTATCTACGGCCCGGTCACGAAGCCATCCGCCGCATGGGCGGGCTGCACCGGTTCATCAGCTGGCCGCATGCCATGCTCACCGATTCCGGCGGTTTTCAGGTCTTCAGCCTCAGCGCCCTGCGCAAAATCAGCGACGAGGGCGTTCGCTTCCGTTCGCACCTCGATGGCAGCAGCCATGTCTTCACGCCCGAGCATTCGATGGACGTGCAGATCGCGCTGGGCGCCGACGTGATCATGGCCTTCGATGAGTGCACCGAGTACCCGGCCGATCGCGCCCGCGCCGAAAAGAGCCTGCGCTACACCATGGGCTGGGCGCGCCGATCGCTCGATCATTTCCGCGCGCATCGCAACGAGGTACCGTGGTTCGAAGAGTCGGGCGGACGGACGCAGAGCCTGCTGGGCATCGTACAGGGCGGAATGTACCGCGACCTGCGCCGCGAATCGGCTGAGCGGCTTGTTGAAATGGATTTTGACGGCTACGCCATCGGCGGCCTGGCCGTGGGCGAGCCGCGGGAAGTCACGCTTGAGATGATCGCCGGGACGCTGCCGCTACTGCCCCGCGACAAACCCCGCTACGTGATGGGTGTCGGCTATCCGGACGAGATCGAGCTCTACGCGAAGATGGGCGTCGACATGATGGACTGCGTGCTGCCCACGCGCGCCGCGCGCCACGCGCTGCTGTTCACCCGTGATGGCCGGATCAATATCAAGAACAAGCAGTACGCCGAAGACCAGGGTCCGCCCGACCCCAATTGCGATTGCATGGTGTGCCGGCGCTACTCGCGCGCCTATCTGCGACACCTGACGACGGCCGGCGAAGCACTCGCCGCCACGCTGAACTCAATCCATAACCTCGCGTTTTATCTCGGCATCATGCGACGGGTGCGGTCCGAGCTTGAGACGGCTGCCAATGCGGGTTGAACGGCGGCGGACAATGGCGCTCCCGCCTCGGCTGCAACGCCTCCAGCGCAATTCTCACTCGCTCAAGAAGCTCGGCCCAGTTGCCGCGCTCGCGCTGGCGGAACAATCGCGCAGTCGGATACCAGGGCGTGATCTCGACGCGCTGCATCCAGCGCCAGTCGGCCACGTAGGGCAGCAGAATCCAGACGGGTTTAGCCATCGCGCCGGCAAGATGCGCAATGGACGTGTCGGTTGTGACGACGAGATCAAGCGTTGCCATGAGCGCGGCCGTGTCGGCCAGGTCGCGATCGCGGCTCGCACCGTCGAGGACAGTAACCTCATCCGGAAGCTGCGCCAGTTGCTGCAAAGCATCGCCCTTCTGCAGCGAGATCCACTGGACCTCGCTGCCGGGCCGCAGCAGGGGCAGTAGCGTGAGCAGATGTATCGAGCGTTCTCGATCGGCCTTGTAGCGCGGATTACCGGCCCATGCTATGCCGACGCGAAGCTGCGCCGCTGCAGGCGGGAGCTCAGCCATCTTCTGTTCGAGAAGCGCCGGGTCGGCTCCGAGATATGCGCCGGGCCAGGGAACCGATTCGACCGTTGTGCCGAACACCGCCGGCAGGCTCATCAGTGGGCACTCGAGATCGAAAGCGGGTGGTACGTGGCCGAGAGGTGCGACCTTGATGCGACCGTCGCGGACGCCGTCGAGGGAACGCATGAGACACTCCGCCGGCTCCTGCACCTGGAGAATCACGCTGCCGCCGCGAGCGGCGACCATCGGAGCAAAACGGCAGAACTGGATCGTATCGCCGAGGCCCTGCTCGGCGTGAAGGAGGATGCTGCGGCGGGCCAGATCCTCGCCTTGCCAACGCGTCTGGCGGAAGGTCCGAGGCCGGCGGTGGATCTCGCGGAAGCGCCAGCGAGCCTCATAGTCGCGCCACCCGCGCTGCCACTCGCCGAGGCGAAGGCGCGTGAGTGCGAGATTGTAAAGATGTCCGGCCGAGTGCGGATCGCGTTCCACGGCGAGCTCATGCGCACGCAAGGCCTCGCCGTCGCGGCCCAGCTCGAGCAGCGAGTTGCCGCGATTCGATGCCGCAGATGCGTGGCCGAGCGCTTCAGCCGCCGCAAAAGCGGCCACGGCCTCCGCGAATCGCTCTTTGTTGTGCAGCAGGATTCCGCGCATGTTCACGGCCTCGGCGTTTTGCGGATCGACCGCAAACGCGCGATCCAGCCACTCCTCTGCGCCCGCCGGATCGTTTTGAGCGATGCGAAGCTGGCACACTGCGATATGCGTCTCGGCGCGATTGGGGTCGAATGCAAGAGCCTTGTTCAGATACGCCTCGGCCCGCGCAGCGCAGCTCCGTTCGCGCTCAAGCACTGCAAGGTTCAGCCAGCCGGTGATCATGTCAGGCCGAAGATCGACGGCGTGCCTTAGCGCTGCTTCGGCCTGCATTTCGCGCCCCTGCTCGCGCAGCAAACTGCCAAGATTGGCCCACGCCGCGGCGAAGTCGGGGCGGATGGAAAGTGCGCGGCGATAACGCTGCTCGGCCTCTGCAACTCGCCCCAGCCGCGCCAACACGAACCCGGTGGCGAACTCGGCCTCAGCACTGCGCGGCCGCAGCGCCAGTGCATGCTCATATCGGGCCAATGCATCGTGATTTCTGCCCATGCGAGCCAGCGCGTGGCCGAGTCCCATGTGCGCGGCAGCCAGCGCGGGATTCTTTCGGGTCGCCAGCACGAATTCCTGCATGGCTTCGTCGATGAGTCCGGCAGCCAGGCGCAACTCGCCCAGACCGATGCGTGCCAGCGGATCGCTGCCATCGCTTCGAATGGCGTTTCGATAAGCGGCTTCGGCGTCTCTCGCCCGGCCGGCAGCTTTGAGCGCCTGGCCCAGCGTAACCCACGCCGTGCACCCCGACGGAGCCTCGGCAATAGCGGCCTGCGCCATCTCGATCGCGGCTTCGCTCTGCCCGCTGGCCATCGCCACCAGGCTCATGCCCATCAGCGCCCGCACATCACGCGGATTGGCGGCCAACGCCTGCTGGAATCCGCGCGCAAGCCCGGCCAGGCAGCTGGCTGCGGAAGCCGGAATCCCTTGCCGCTTTAGCGGAGATGGCTCCGCGTCGCGTGCCAAATCCCCCTCCTGCAGTCGCTTCATCGCGGCTGCGTGACTTCACAGCCTAGGGAGATTCACTCTGTCGTGCAACCGAATTTCCGCAGCAGCGCGAATCGGCCGCCACGAGAATTCCCGGTGCTTTGCACATTCTCAAATCGGGAACGATCCGCGCGGCGCGGATGTACACTGGCCATTGCTTCCGAGGTGCTTGATGACCATCGAATCGGCTATAGAATCGCGGGTCCCGCTGGCCGAGCGGGCCCAGGTTTCGCATGAGATTGGCATCCTCTACGACCGGCTCGAGGCCGAGCGCGGCTGCGTGCCCAACATGTTCAAGGCGCTGGCCAATGTGCCCGCGCTGGCCCTGGGAATCGCGGGATTCTTGAAGCCGCTGATGAGTGAAGGCGCGCTGCCGGCCTGGTACAAGGAGCTGATCGCCACCCGTGTGGCCTCGCTCAACCAATGCGAATACTGCATCAGCTCGCACCGCTATCTGGCGGGCCTGCGCGGCGCCACGCCGGAGCAGGTCGCGAGTTACGACTCATTCGAGACCGGCCCGTACACGGAAAAAGAGAAGGCCGGCTTCCGGTATGCCGCGCTGCTGCATGAGTCCGGGCACGCCATTGACGAGGCAGCTTTCGCCGCGCTCAGCCGGTACTTCGACTCGAAGGAGATCATCGAGCTCACGTTCGTCGCCGCGGCCTTCGAAATGTTTCCGCGCTTCAACTCCGCACTGCACATTCCGGTCACGCCGCTGCCCGATTCGGACTGAGCTGGGTTGAAGAAGGGCAAGTCACTGATTTGCGCACAAGATCCAATGTCGACTTACGTCTTGTACTGTCCGACCGCCATGTGAACCCGCCCGATCATCGGTCCCAGGAACTCCATCAACGACGTGGTGCGCCGCACAACGGAGGCATTCTGCTCGGTCATCGCCGCGACCCTGCTGATGTTGGCGCCGATGTCGTTCATGGCCTCGGTCTGCTGCGACGCGGAGACCGAGATCTCCGAAACCATGCGCACGGCATCCCCCATCAACCCGTTGATCCCATTCAGTGCATCCTGCGCTTCCCGCACCATGGTCACGCCACTATCCACTTCGATAGAGCCGGCCTTCATGCCCGTGATCGCGCGGCTGCTGTCCCCTTTGATCTTCACGATCAGCGAATCGATGCCGCCTGTCGCCTTCATGGTGCGGTCTGCCAGGCGTCTCACTTCGTTGGCCACCACGGCAAAGCCGCGCCCCGCCTCGCCGGCACGCGCTGCTTCAATTGAGGCGTTCAGCGCCAGCAGGTTAGTCTGGTCGGCAATTTCGCGGATCACACCGGCAATCTGTCCCACCTCGGCCGAGCTTGCCCCCAGAGCTTCCACCTCTGCCGATGCAGCCTTGATGGCGCTGGCCAGGCTCTGGATCCGTTCCGTCGCCCGGCCCGAGATTCCAGCTCCTTCAACAGCTTTGCGGCCGGACTCGTTCACCGCGCCCTCGGTTGTCTTCAGATGTTGCGACATCTCGCGGATGGTCAGACCCAGTTCGGCCGTCGCTGCGGCCACCGAGGAGGTAGCCAGGTTCTGCGTCTCCGCCGCCTTGTCAATCTCCTGGATTCCGCGCGAGACCTCTTCCGTTCCCTGTTCCACCTTCTCCACGGCATCCGCGATGCACTGCACCGTGGAGTGCACCCATCCCATCATCAGCGACAACTTGCGAGCCACTTTGCCGGACCGTCCGCGCTGGTCGATAACGAATGGGCGAGTCAGGTCGCCGCTGGTGAGCACGCCGTCGAGAAATCGCTCCATACCCTCCAGATCGCTTTGCAAGCGAGGCAGCGTCTGCAGCCGCATGAAGGCCGCGCCGAGCATACTCATTCCGAATGCGGCAAGGGCTGCGGTGCGGAACGATCTGCTCCCGCCTCCCCAAAGCGCGAATGCTGAGCCCAGCAAACCGGCGGCAATGGCCAAATAGGCTGAGAAAGCGAAATGCGTGCTGGGGTGGGAGGCGTATCTCCACCAAGACGCGCGAGCACGAACTACGCGGCCCTCGTCGATGCGCAGCGAACGGTCGCCTGAGCGGATGCGTCGGTAAGCGTCCTCGGCAGCGCGCACCTGCTCGCGCGTAGGACGCTGGCGCAACGATTGGTACCCCACGACTTTTCCGTTCTCCCGCACCGGCGAGATGGTGGCGAAGACCCAGTAGAACCCGCCGTCGCTGCGGCGGTTTTTCACCGCCCCTTGCCAGGGCTGTCCGGCCTTGAGTGACTTCCACAAATCGGCGAAAGCCTCTTTTGGCATGTCGGGATGGCGCACCAGATTGTGCGGCTTGCCGATCATGTCTTCGACCTGGTACGCGCTGATCTCGGCGAAGGCTTGGTTTGCCTCTGTAATGCGGCCTTTGAGGTCGGTGCGGGAATAGATGAACGTATTCTCAGGAACGATCGTCTCGACATTTGTTGTGTGAACCGCTAGAGTCATGAGTCCTGTCTTCCCCCCGCACAGTTGGCAGAACTTCCCGCAACTCCGGATGTGCAGAGAGCCCCTGCTGGAGGTTGCAGTGGAGCCGCGCAATTTCTTTATCGGCTTGAACCGCGAAGGGGTTAGGCACTCGCGGGCAAAGGGAAAAAGGCCGGGACGGCCGGGAGGAAATTTTGCGCAGCGCGGTTCCAGATTCGATGGAGTAGGCGGGAAAGCGTCAACCCAGCGGCCGGAAGCCCCCTTTTCCTGTTCGGCAGGGCCGAGGCAATACCGTTACTTCGATAACTGCTTCACAAAGAAATCGGCCATGATGTGGTTGGCTTCAATCCCCTCCGGCAGCAGCGGACTGTACCAGAAGGCGTGCGGCAGCGCGTCATAGACGACGAGCCGCGCGTCGACGCCGGCCAGCAGATAGGCCCGGTGCAGGTTCACAGTGCCGCTCAGCAGCAGGTCGCGGCCGCTGGTAACGAAGAGCGTGGGTGGCAACCCATGAAGGTCGCTGTAAATGGGCGAAAGCACCGGATCCTTCGGGTCGGTCGAACCGACATAGAATGGGTCGTGCGCCCCCGGCTCCGGCGGGTCGAGATGGCCCGAGAGCCCGCGCAGCGCGTACATCGCGATGGAGTCGCCGTTTCGGGCAAAATCGCCCATGCCACTGAAGATGCCGAGCGCCGCAGGCAGCGGCAGGCCGAGTTGCTTGAGCTTCGAGGCAACTTCGGCGGTGAGAATCGCTCCAGCCGACGTGCCGTAGATGACCATGTGGTCCGGCTTGTAGGTCTTCAACAGCTCTTTGTAGACCGCGACCGAATCGTCGACCGCGGCCGGGAACGGGCTCTCCGGCGCCAGGCGATAGAGCACCGCGACCACCTTCATCTTCGTGTAGCTGGCAATCGGAATCGATTCGGTGTAGGAGCCGGAATCCGAGTTGAAGCCGCCGCCGTGCAAATCGACCAGGACCTTGTCCTTGTTCGCGGCTGGTAGGCCGGCGGGCGTGACGATGCGCACCGGAACGCCGGCGATCTTGTCCTCGACGATGGTGTTCGGGCAGATTTGCGTCCACTCCACGCGCGCGTGCGCCGTATAGGCGTCCGTCATCTTGCGCCGTTCTTCCAGCGGCTGTGGCGGGCCCTGGTCGGGCTCGCGCCGGCTCAGGAAATGCTGCGACTGAATGCTGATGGTCTCGGGCACAGGGACCACGCGCGTCACGTGCGCCGTGCCGTTCTCGTCGATGTAGCTGGTGTCGTGCGTGGGCGCCTGGTCGGCCGTGGTGGGCGCCGGCGCGGCAGGCTGTTGAGCGATCAGCGCCGGGGAAGCAACGAAGAAGGCGAGCGCGACAGGAAGGAATCTCATGCGGACCGTTCTCCTGAGAATATGGAGTCGATTCGGACGCGTCGAGCGCGAGCTGCCGTCCGACCCGTCCACGATACCAGAGGAGCTTGCCGGGCCCGATGAGCAGATTCTCTGAGCGATGGCATTCAGCTTGCCTTCAGGAAGCAGAGTGTATTCTCAATGGCGAGCAGAACAAGTTATCCTCTCCCGTGAATTCGATCGCCGCCCGGCATGGCCCGCAGCATGCCGTTTTGGAGAAACATCGATGGAGCTCAAGCCGCTCGCCGCGGCGTTCGCCGCATTACTATCGCTCGCCGCTCTCAGCTCAGCGCAAGAGGCCGGCCCGTACAAGGTCCTCAAGATTCAGCTCGTAGGCGGCGATGGCGGCTTCGACTACGTCACCGCCGACCCGGAAGGTCGCAACCTTTTTGTTGCCCGCATGGGTCCTGCCGGTCACGTCGGCGTCTTCAATCTCGACACGCTGGCCCAGGTGGGCGACATCCCGGGCATCAGCGCGCACGGCGGCGCGGTCGATGCCGCGACGGGCCACGGATTCGCCACCTCGAAGCCGGTGACGATGTTTGATGCTAAAACGTTTGCGATTCTCAAAAAGGTCGATGTCGACGGTAATCCCGACGGCTACCTGAACGACGCCTACAATCACCGCTTCTACGTCCTGAGTCACGCCGAGCCGAACATCACGGTGCTCGACGACAAGGACGGCTCCATTCTCGGCACCATCGACATCGGCGGGGCGCCCGAGCAGGCGGCGACCGACGGTCACGGCAGAATCTACGTGGATATCGAAGACAAGGCGGCGATCGCTGTAATCGACGCCAACTCGATGAGGATGGTGGGCCGATACGATCTATCGAGCAAGGGCGGCGGATGCGCGGGCCTCGCGCTGGACGCGAAGAACGACATACTTTTCGCTGCCTGCCGCGAAAAGAACAACATGATCATCCTGTCAGCGGCGGACGGGCACATCATCACGGATCTGCCGATCGGCAACGGTTGCGACGGCGCAACCTTCAATCCGTCCACGATGGAAGCTTTCAGCTCGCAGGGCGACGGCACACTGACCGTGATCAAAGAGAACTCACCGACAAGTTTCTCGGTCGAGCAAACCGTTCTTACCCCGGCGCGAGCCAAAGTTCTGACGCTGGATGC
>Ga0335072_10006982_pt1 | contig 16479 bp, 17 predicted proteins | sample Lox_Sample_21_FD_206725 | JGI IMG/M metagenome (GOLD analysis project Ga0335072, IMG submission 206725) | Soil microbial communities from Loxahatchee National Wildlife Refuge, Florida, United States - Lox_Sample_2.1 | ecosystem: Environmental > Terrestrial > Soil > Wetlands | place: USA...
ACGTGCCGGCCGCGTTGAAGGTCACCGTCGTCCCCGAGACCGAGCAGACCTCCGAGCCGGAGGAGACGTCGATGGAGACGGTCACCGGCAGCGCGGAGGAGGCGGAGTAGGGTCGGCGAGAGGCGCCCGGCCGCGCGGCGCGTGCTGGCCCGACTGGCCTGGTTTCCTCCCGCCGCCCGTCGAACCGTGCATGCGGTTCTCCCGCACACGGCTCTCCGACGTTCTTCACCGCTGGCATTCAGCGTCCCTTGCGCCATGGTCTGTTGGGTCGTGGCGCAACGATGGTTCCGTCGAGGCTGACCAACCCAAGCCGATCCGGGGACTGATGGACAACGGCCCACCATCCGTATCGGCCGGTGCGGTCGTGGCGGATGGCGATGAAGTTCGCCAATCGCACGAGCGCGTGGTAGGTGATCTTGTCGAACGCGATGGCGGAGTTTCCGTAGCGGAAGTACCCCGCCCAGCCGCGTAGGAACCGGTTGAGGTCCTGCACGACGTCGTCGACGGGCAGCAACAACCTGCGACGGTCCGTGATCTCACGGATCCGGTGACGGGCGTGCTGCATCGCCTGTTGTGAGGGCCAGCGGGCGAGAAAGCACAGATGCCGCGACGCGGGCGTCTTGCCACGGATCCAGCGGTGATGGAAGCCGAGAAAGTCCAGCCCCTCCCCACCTTCACGCAACTCAACGATCCGGGTCTTGGCGTCCTTGAGCGTGAGCCCCAGTTCCGAGAGGATCGTCCGCAACGCCACGAGGGCGCACTCGGCCTCCTCCTGGGTCCGGCACATCACGACCATATCGTCTGCGTAACGGACTAGAACTCCGATGCCGCGCTTGGCCCACTGCCGGTCGAGCCGGTGCAGGTAGACGTTGCACAGACAGGGCGAGATCACACCGCCCTGCGGGGTTCCGGCGCCGCTGCGCCTGACCGCCTGATCCTCCATTACCCCTGCGCGCAACATCGCCCGCAGAAGCTTCAAGAGGTGACGGTCGACGATTCGCTCCTCGATCGCCGACATCAACTGTGAGTGCGGGATCGCCTCGAAACAGTTGGCGATATCCGACTCTAGAACCCATCGCCTGCCTCTCCACGCCTCATCGATGAGGACCTGGAGCGCGTTGTGCGCCGAGCGCCGGGGTCGAAACCCGAACGAGCACTCCAGCATGTCGGCTTCGAAGATCGGCTCAATGACAATCTTCGCCGCCGCCTGCACGATGCGATCGCGGACCGTCGGGATCGAAAGTGGCCTTTGCTCGGTCGGTCTGCCGGGCTTCGGAATGAACACCCGCCGGGCCGGGAGCGGACGCCAGTGTCCGTCCTTGAGATCCGCGGTCAGTTCGTCAAGGAGCTTGGTGATGCCGTACTCCTCGACGTCCGCGATGGTCTGCTTGTCGATGCCGGCCGCGCCGCGATTGGCGCGCACCAGCTCCCACGCCCGCTCCAGAACGTCCCTGCGGTAGACCTTGTCATAGAGCGCGTGGAACCTTCGCTCGGGATCGGCCTTGGCCGCCCGGTAGAGCGTTCGCTGTAGTTCTCGGACCTTATCCTGCCCGGTGGGCCTAGCCATTTCTGGCACTCACCAGTCCTTCCGTATGCGTGACGCGTGAACGAAGCAGCGGCCCTTCCCTCACCGCGGGTTCTGTTGTCCCGTCGGCTCAATCGGTACTACGGCCGCCTCCGACTCCCTCCCGACTAACGCTCCATTTCCCGGCCAGCAGCCGGTTATAGGACGCAACGCTCCGGCAGCACCATCACCGCAGACTGCCGGGCCGGGGAGGGTCTCCCAGGTTCCCGTTGTCACCATCTCAACGTTCCATGCCCATTACGCCGGGGAGTCCTTCGGGGCTGCGATCCAGGCTCTCCACCCCTTCCATGGCCTTCACCGTGAAGCACTCGGCTCGGCTCTCCCTCTTCCGCCCGAAGACGGTTGCTCTAACGGCGCGGCAGGCTTCGCTTGACGCTACGGACCGCTGAGTCGCTCCCCCAAAAGGGCTTTCGACGCTGGGCTTCGACCCGGACCGTTTCCAAACCGAGCCGCCAGCCTGCTACCGGGCCTCCTGGCAGCTACCCGGACGGGACTCACACCCGTAGGCGACAACGAGCTATGTCAGATCAGGTCAACCCAACCAACCTCCTCCAACTCCTGGCGCACTGCCGGTATCCGCATAGATCGGCGCACATCCCGACTCATCCGATAAGCCACCGATGACCGTCGATCCGGAGCGCGGCCTGCATTTCCGAGCGATCTGCCGACCAGGCCAGATCGCTTCACACGCGAGAGGTCGCTGGTTCAAGCCCAGCCGTGCCGATTTTCAGAGTTGCAGGGGTTTCTAGGTCCTCGCCGGCTGGCCAGCGCCGGCCCTGTCCGGGGCGAGGAGTGGGAAGTAGTGCCACGCGACCTGTCTGAAGACCTCGACGATGTCCGCGGGCGTGGGTTCGGCGCCGGGGTCGTCGAGTTGTGATGGCAGCTCGAGGCCGAGCTCGCGGGCGTGCTCGATGATGCCGTGTCCCATGCTCTTGCCGAGGCCGCTGAGCCCGTTGGCGAGGGCTTCTTCGTCGAGATGCCATGCGGGGACGGGGAGCGCGGTGAAGGTCGCCCAGGTCTCGGGGTCGCGCGGGGTCTCGAGCGTGAAGAGGTCATCGAAGGTGCGTGCGGAGGCGTCACGTTGGGTGAGCGCCTCGCCGAGGTTCCACGTCTTCCGTAGGGTCGCGATCAGCGAGGTGTGGCGGTACTCGTCGTTGAACACGGCGCCTTTTGGGACCCAGGGGGAGACGAGGATCGCGGGCACACGGTAGCCGGAACGGTCGAACCCGAAGCCCAGCTCCCCGGCTGGCGCGTCGGGGTCGGGCGGGGCGACCGGCCCGGGAGGAACGTGGTCATAGGTTCCTCCCGGCTCGTCCCAGCCGATCAGCAGCGCGGTGTTCCAGACGTTTGAGCCAGACTCCGATGTGCCGGCGCGGTAGGCGTTGAAGATGCGCTCCAGGAAGGCTTCGCCGGCCAGCATCGACGATGGAGGATCGAGCGTCGTCACGTCGACGGCGCGGCCGAGTGAGCGGCCGAATGCGGGGTGGTAGTCGCCGTGCCCGGAAATGAAGTTCGGCTCGATCAGGGAGAAGTGAGGCAGCGTTCCGGCGGCCGCGTCACGCTCGAACTCGGCGAACGGCACCACGTTCGTCGCCAGCCGGTCCTTGAGGCGGGAGTAGTGGATGATGCCGTGAAACGACAGCGACATCGGCTCCATCACGTAGATCTTCCAGGTCTTGCCGTGTTGCTCGAGCCGTTCGAAGATCGTCTCCGCGTCGTTCTTGGTGAACCATTTCTTCACCGGGCTATTGACGACGATGCCGGACGATGTGGCGGCCGTCCAGAAGGAGCGGTTCATGAACGTTTGCGACGGCACCTCGGAGAACCAGTGGTCAAACACGCCGAAGTCGCGCGCGATCCCGTTGAGCACCGGCAACTGCTCCGGTGTGTACCCGGTCATGATGTGGGCGTACTCCTCGTACGTCGGCTGGCGCCCCATCTCGGCGGTGAACGTGCTGATGTAGTCGGTGACGAACCCGTCCATCGTGGGCGTCGCGTCCGGCGGCGGCGCGTTCCACGGTGCGGTCACCTCCTCCGCGCCCTTGAACCGGTTCCGCGCGTCGATAACACCGAACAGCTGAGTGTTCGTGTGAAACCACTCCTCACCCGAATCCGGGTTCGGCGCGTCCATGTCACTCGCGACCGTGTAGGGCACGACCTTGCGGTCGGCGCCGTGCTCAGCCCACTCAGGGATGGGATTGCTCAGGTCCTTGCCGATGACCCCGTCGAAGTTCTTACCGTCCTCGGGCCCGTACAAGCGCCCCAGCACGTTGTCCAGCGAACGGTTCTCGAACAGCACCACCACGATCTTGTCGATCGCGTGGGACCTATCGCGTGCGGGCATCAACCACTTCCTTTCGCCGACGGATCGGTTGACAGCGGCTCGGTCGTTTGCTCCCCTCGCCGCTTCTCGGCCTCGGTGTACAGGGCGCCCTGCGCGGCGGCCGATCCGGACATGCCACCGCCGGGACCACGGAGAACAAACGCGACCGCGACCGCAACTGCTGCACCCGCGATCGGCCCGGCGATGTAGACCCAGTAATCGGTGAACTTTCCCCCGACGAGATCAGGGCCGAATGTGCGTGCCGGATTCATCGACGCTCCCGAAATCGGGCTGCCCCACAACCCGGCCAGCGCGATGTAGCCGGCGACGCCGAGCGCGGCGATGATGCCGATGTTCTGCGCGCCCGAGGCGGTCCCCAGGATCACGCTCACCAGCCCGAAGGTCAGGAGCAGCTCCATCCAGAACCCGGCACCGGCGCTGTAACCGGAGGCGACGTAGTTCGAGCCGTGAACAGCCGACACGTTGATCACCGCGTGCAGGATCAGCGCCGCCAGCGTCGCGCCGATCAGCTGGACGATGATGTAGCCGGGGACCCGCCGCCACGGAAAATCCCGGCGCAGCGCAAACGCGATGCTCACCGCGGGGTTCAGGTGCGCTCCCGACACCTTCCCCATGAACATGATGACCCCCATCACCATCAACCCCGGTGCGACCACCGCCGCCGTGCGACTGATCGTGTTCGGGAACGCGGCACCCATCATCCCCCCGCCGGCGGCGACCATCACCAGCAGAAAGGTCCCCAGCAGCTCTGAGAACAGCCGGCGCCACTCCTGATCCGGATTCTCGAAGTCCGCGATCGGCTGAATGACGTTCTGCTGCAGCTCCGCGGAGATCCACCCCGCGACGCCCGCATCCCCTCTTGCGACCTGGTCTGGCACGAATCAAAGCCAAGCGCCCAACCGACGAAGAGTCATCATCCGGATCGGGTGAGCCGGTCAGCGTCTGATGTCCGCATAAGCCAGCACGGCCAGCGCCGCCGCGCCGAGCGCGAAAAGGAGTGGGTAGTCCTGCCAGCCGCGGAAGCGGAACATAACCTCGTGCGTGCCCGGGGGGACGGTCGTGGCGACGAGCGCGGGCGCGACCATCTCGGTCGGCTGCGACCGTCCGTCAACCGTCGCCGTCCAGCCCGGATCGAACGATGCGCTGAGCACTACGACCCCGGGCCGACGCATGCGCACGCTGGCCGCCGCCCGTCCCTGCCCGAGCGTGTCGGACTCCGCGAGCACCGTCCCAGCCGGCGTCGAGCGCGACGGTTGCGGCAACCGCGGCTCGCGCCCGCCGGGCTGACCGTACGCTACGCGCACGTATTCGCCGGCCTGCGCGAGCCGCGAATCCAGCAGCGCGACGCTGCGCGTCCCGACGTCGGTCCGGGTCGCGGTCAGGCCACCGACGATCGTGCCGGCATGCAGAAACCCGCCGGCGCCCGGAAGTGTCCACAGCGAGTACGGGCCAGCCCGGAGCTCGAGCCGAGCGGGGACGGGAGGCTTGGAGCCAGTCGGGAGGATGAGGTAGCTGATCCCGAACAGCCGGTAATCACTCGGGTTGTGCTCGTCGAAGTAATACTCGGGATCGGTCATGAGCGAGGCGGTGCGAAGCGTGTAGCCGACCTCGTCGACATCGCGGCTCTCCAGGTACTTGAACACGGGCACCGCGCCCACCGTGAAGTCCTGGCCCCAGTTCGACGGCATCCCGGCGTACGTCCGCCCGCCGCCGTCTCGGTTGATCACCGCGATGAGGCGGTCGAGGTCCGTACCTTGAGTGTTGTCGGCGTGGCGCTGAGCTTCGATCGCGGCGCTGTCATGGCGGTCGTAGGAGCCGAGCTGAAGCCAGGCGGGCGCGAGCACGGCGATCGCCGCAGCGAGGACCACCGCCGCGGACAGGGCGGGCCGCCATCGCGGAACGCGGGCTTCGAGCTGTCGCACGCAGCCGGCCGCCAACCACGCTGCTCCCCGGCCGGCGAGCAGGAGTGCGGCGAGCTGCACGCCCATCATGAAGCGGCGGAAGAAGATGTCGCCGCTGCCCGGAATGAGGGCGACGAGCGACCCGAACGTCGTGCGACCGAACGCGAGCAGCAGGCACACACCGAGCGCGACCAGCAGAGCGCGCCCGTTGGCGTCCGAGGACCACGCCAGCCACGCCAATCCGAATCCGACCGCCGCGAGCGCGGTCACGACCGGCAGCCGGCCGAAGTCCAGCAGCTGCCCCGAGACAAGCCAATCGAGCACGTGACCCGCGCCGTAGCCGTTGACCAGTCCGGTGTGCTGGAAGGGCTCGTTGACGGCCGCCCACGCGCGCTGATCCAACAACGGGACGATCACCCATGCCGTCGCGAGCAACGAACCGCCGAGCAGGACTGCGGCTCGCCGGAGCCGAGTGAGGAGTGGCCTGCCGGCGACGAGCGGCCACACGAGCAACACCGAGAGCGCCAGGTACCCGGTCTCAAAATGAAGCGCGACCGTGAGCGCCGTGAACAGCACCGCTTGGAAGTAGCCGCGGCCGTCCCGGATCGCGCGCCAGCTGAATCCCCACGCCAGCGGAAGCGTCCACGACGCCCACAGTTGCGTCCATACCCCGTAGCCGGTCCACACATAGGCGTGCTGCTCGTAGCCGACTCCGGTGGCACTGAACAAGAACGGCGACATCGCGGCCGAGGCGGCCGCGGCCGGTCGGCCCGCCCCGAATGCGCGGGCCGACAGGTAGACGCTGATCGGCCACAGCGACAGCAGCAGGTACAGCGACCAGCGAAACGCGACGTCAGGCCCGGTCAGCAGACCCACCGCGCCAGCCAGGATCGCGGGCAGGCTCTGGTAGTGAAGAAACTGCGGCGACCCCTCACCGAGGAACGGGAACCAGCTGGTCAGCCCCAGGTGTCCGGCGCGTAGCTGTGAGGTCGCAAAGCGCACCATCTGCTCGTGCATCGAGCTGTCGTTCAGGTACGGGACCCCGATCGTGAGCGCGCGGAGGCTCACGAGGTTCCAGCAGACAGCAGCGGCGACGAGCAGCCACGCCAACCACGAAACGGTCCGGCCCTTGCCATCACGCAAGGGCCGGACCGGAGGTAGCGGTCGCGCCGACGCCCGAGCCGGCCGGGCGTCGACAGCCGTCACTGGATCAGCTGTTGCCCGAATACCCGCGAAGCGTCGAGAGACTTGTGTCAGCCGGGTACACGCCGCAGGAGACCAGGTGGAACGTGCCCTCGGCTGTGTTTCCAGCTGACTCGCCGTGGCTGATGACCTCCGTGCCGTTCGCACCGACGAGCACTTTCACCGGTGGCCCCGACGTGCTCGAGGCGCCCGGCGCCGGCGTACAGGTGACTGGCCCGCTGACGGACGCCGGGCCGGTCGCCATCGCGATCCCGATCTGCTCGTGCGTTCCCATGGCTGCAAGCTTCTGGTTCACCTGGGGAAGGTTCTGGTCCGTCTGGTAGTTCAAGTGCACCAGCACCGAGCCATCGCTCGCCCTCGTGATGGCGAACGCCGGCGTGGTCGCCGCAGTCCCGCCGAGGAGGAGCGCGAGCGCCGCGCCGACTCCCGCCAGCCCGAGCGTGCCGCCCGCGAGAAGGCGCGGCCGCCGGAGACGCGCTCGACGCGGCTCTGGTGCAGCGGCTTGTGAGGCCTGCTGCTCGCGGGCGAGGTCGATCGTGGTGCTGGTGTGGAGCGCGTCGCCCAGGCGCTCCAAATCGGGATCGAAATCGAGGTGGGTCATGAGTGGTTCTCCTTGAATGGGATCAGATGACGTTTGAGGGCTTTCAGCCCGCGGTGGACGCGAACCCGCGCCGCGGCGGGGGTGGTGCCGAGTGCACGAGCGATGTCCGAGTACTCGAGGTCCTCGAGCACGCGCAGGCGGACTGCCTCGCGCTGGTCCGCCGGCAGGGTCTCGAGCAGCTCGTCGGCCCCGTCGGCCCACATGCCTTCCGGCACCGGATCCTCGACGTTGTCAGGACGGTCAAGCCGCTCGTGGAGACCGAGCCGCTCGGTGGCACGTCGCTCGAGCGCGCCTCGGCGAATCGACATCAACAGCACGTTGCGCGCGATGCCATAGACCCACGGCGCGGCCGAGCCGTCGGCCTCGTCACGGAACCGGGCACGGACAAACCACGCCTGGGCGAACGTCTCGGCCGTGAGATCAAGCGCCGTTGCCCGGCTGCCGGTGCGTCGCACGAAGTACTCGTGCACCGCCTCGGCGTAGCGTTCATACAGCTCCCGGAACGCGTCGGGATCGTGGCGCGCGGCGGCGAGCAGCGAGGCGTCGCTGGACACGGCCGGCGCTGGGAGGGTGGGTGAGGATGTCATCGGGGGGTTCATTGCACGAACGCCACGCGGTGTTACCGGCTCACGAACAATCGTGTCCCTGACGCACGGCACTTCGCCGGCTCGGCTCAGCAGTCCGGCTCGCGTCCGCCGCGTTCTTCGCGATGCTGACGGGCGGTTCCGCCCTGGGCGTTCGTCACCCGCGGCCGAGCTTGACCACACCGGTTCTCGACCGTCGAGTGGAGCTGGCTCCTCGTCTGGTGAGACGCGGGCTGCTTCGCGCTGGCCGCCCCCATGTTGACGAGCGCCACGCATGCGACCGATGTGCTCACGGCAATTGCGGTCGCGACGCGGGTCCTCGCGAACCAGGCCAGGCGACAGCCGATTCCGTGGACCGCGAGTGAACAGAGCAAGCGGACCGGCGAGCGGCGCTCCAGCCGGATCAGATCCTCCGTCAGTTCGGCAATCTCCGCCCCGTAACGCCGGCGCATCCGGCGCGGGTACAGCAGCAGGACCCATGCGAGCGCCCGGTCCACGGCTACTCCGCGAGCGCGATCCGCCGCAGCCCGAGACTGGCGATCCTGGCCGACTCGGCCAGCCGCTCTGCCAACGCAGCCCGTCCGGCGGGGGTCAGCCGGTATGGATGCCGGCGGTCGTCCACGTCCAGACGCTGGACAAAGCCGTCCTCCTCCAACCGCGCGAGGGCCCCATAGAGCGTCCCCGGCGACAGGGCCACGCCGGAGAACGCCTCGACGTCCTTGATCAGTGCATACCCGTGCTTGTCGCCGCCGGCGAGGCTTGTCAGGACAAGAACGCTTCGCTCAGGCAGTTGCATCCGTGTCTCCGCTTGACCAGGGCATCCGGAGGAAACTATATCGGCGATCGACTGCCACCAGGCGCCTAATAGCCGTGAATCTAGCCTCTGCGTGACTCTATTTCCGATATAACTCGGTTTCCGAGTCATATGGCCCCTACCGATACCCCAAGCGCAGAACCGACCCGCCGCCGCGCCGGCTTTGTCCGGAGCGCGCTTGAGACCGTGGCGATCGTCGGTGTGGCGCTCGCGCTCGCGCTCGGGATCCAAGCGGTCCTGGTCAAGCCCTTCCGCATCCCCAGCACCTCGATGTGGCCGACGCTCGAGAAGAATCAGCGGATCCTCGTGGACCGTCTGGCCACCCATCCCGGCCTCGGCGACGTCGTCGTGTTCCACCCGCCGATGGACGTGGAGCAAGAGACGTGCGGCGATCCGTCTCAGGGCTTCGGACGCGCCCAACCCTGCGACGAAGCGCTGCCCGAGGACAGCGCGACGACCCCATTGGTCAAGCGCGTCGTCGGCCTCCCGGGAGACCACCTACGAATCGTCAATGGCCGTGTCTGGCGCAATGGCGTGGAGGAGACGGCCCCGTACGCGCAACCCTGTGGCGGCGGATCCGCGACCGGCTGCAGCTTTCCGGAGACGATCACCGTCCCCGCCGGCGAGTACTTCATGATGGGCGACAACCGCGGCGACTCCGACGACAGCCGCTTCTGGGGCCCGATCCATCAGCAGTGGATCATCGGCGAGGCGTTCTTCACCTACTGGCCGCCGTCGCGACTCGGCACGCTCTGAACGTGTACTTGACAGTTTCGTACCGGGCTCGGCCTCGCGATCGTGCGCGCGATCGCCGACGCACACGACGCCACTCTCACCGCCCAAGCCCGAACCGGTGGCGGCCTCGGGATCGACGTGGCATTCCCCGCGCTCGACTGAAAGGCAACGAACATCGTGCCTCGGCGCCCTCGACTCATTCCCACCGTTGCGGTCTTGCTGCTCGTGACCGGCTGTGGCGCGACGTCGTCCAGCTCGTCCAGCTCCGGTAGCGCTCCCAGCCAGGCCCAGCTACAGCAGGAGAACCAGGAGCTGATCACGTTCGCGGACTGCATGCGCTCGCATGGGGTGCCCACCCTCCCCGACCCGACCAGCAATCCGCGCGCCTTCAAGGAGGCGCTAGACCCGAGCACCGAGCGGTCACCCGCGTTTGGAACGGCGATGACTGCCTGGGAGCACCTGCTGCCCGGGGGCGGCACTCACAGCCAGCCGATGCCACCCAGTCCGGCGCAAGCCGCGGCGCTGCTGGCGTTCGCCCGCTGCCTGCGCGGCCACGGTTTCCCGAGGTTCCCCGATCCGAGCAGCACCGGCGACATAACCCACGAGATGCTTGCCGGCACTGGGATCAACCTGCAACAGCCGGCCGTCGTCGACGCGGCCGACACGTGTACGAGCGTCACCCACGGGCTTGTGACTAAGTCCGACGTGGCTCGCTTCGTCGCAGGACACTAGACCGGACGGTGGCGAACCTCAGCCGGCGCCGACCGACGGTCGCCGGCGGGAATGAGACTGTGATCGTGAGTCCGCCCTCCGTTCGCGCGTGCGCGTTCACGTCGGCGCCGTGGGCCTTGGCGATCGCCTGGACGATTGACAGACCTAGGCCGTGACCGTTGTTGTGCCGGGTACGGGCCGCGCCGAGTCGTTCGAAGGGTTCGAAGAGTCGGTCGACCTCTTCGGGCGGAACCGCCGGTCCCGAGTTCGCGATCGACACGAACGCTCGCCGGTCGTCGGTCCCCGTGGTGATCTCGACGTACCCGCCCGAAGCGTTGTGGCGAATTGCGTTATCGATCAGGTTGGTGATCAGCCGATCGAGCAAGCGTGGATCACCAGGCGCCGGCGCTGGGTCGAGGGTTGCACGAACGTCGAGGTCGAGGTCCGCGATCTCCGACTCGTGGGCGAGGATCGCGTCGGACGTGAGCGCCGCGAGGTCGAGGCGCTCGCGGCGGCCGAGCCCAGCCTGGCCGCGGGAAAGGGCAAGCAATGCGTCGATCAACTGCTCGAGGTGCTGCTCGGAGGCCAGCACACGCTCGTGCGCTCTTCGCAGCGAGGCGTAGTCGGCGTCGGGGCTCGCGAGCGCTACCTCGATCAGCGCTCGCTGGCGTGTCAATGGCGCGCGCAGTTCGTGTGAGGCATTGGCGACGAACTGGCGCTGCGCTCGATACGAGTCCTCGAGCGGTTGGAGGACGCGCCCGGCCACGAGCCATCCGAGGCCGAGCGACAGCAGCGACATCGCCGCGAGCGCGATCCCGGACTGGATCAGCAGCTGTTGCCGGGCCTGGGTGCGCCGGCTCGCGTCCTGAGGGGTCAGCACGCCGGGCTGGTCGAAGCCGCACGCGCCCGCCGCCTGTGCGAATCCCGGCGACTGCAAGCTTGAAGTCGGAATCACCAGAATCGCCCCGTCGCGATCGCTCACTTCGCCCACGAAGTGCAGCGTCGCCGGGACCGAGGTCGCAGGGTCGGGGAACCGGGAGATCCCGTGCTCGCGCATGCACTGCGCCACGCCCAGCCAGTGCGTCATCGTCTGCGCCGACGGGTGGGTCCGCGAGCCGACGGCAGGGAAGAGACCCGCGGGTCCGCTCCGGACCGAGGTGTTGACCGCCCCCGCCTGGGGGCTCGCACTGTTCCCGATCGTGAACACGAATCCGGCATTCACCAGCAGCGCGTACGTGATCGCCATCAGCGCGGCGCCGGAGACCAGGAACAGCCCGCCGTAGAGCAGCGTCAGGCGCACGCGCACCGTCCGGTGCGGAAGGTGTCCCCCAACCGCGATTTGGGTGATCCTGCGGTTCAGCGTCGCACCGATGGTCATATGCGGTAGCCGGCCTTCGCAATCGTTTGGATCACGGGAGGGTCGCCGAGCTTGGCGCGCAGGCGGCTGATCGTCACCTTGACCGTGCCGGTGAACGGGTCGGCGGCCTCGTCCCAGACGCGTTCGAGCAGCTCCTCGGCGGAGACGACGCGGCCCTGGGCGCCAAGCAGCAACTCGAGCACGCCGAACTCCTTCGGCCTCAGCTCGAGCGCCCTGCCGGACCGCTTCGCGCAGCGCTTGGCAGTGTCGAGCACGATGTCGCCGTGCTCGAGCACAGGAGGGATGCTCGGCTGGGCACGGCGGGCCAACGCTCCGATGCGCGCCACCAGCACGTCGAACGCGAACGGCTTGGTCAGGTAATCGTCGGCGCCGAGCCCGAGCCCGTCGACGAGGTCCTCGTTGTCCGCCGCCCCGGTCAGCATCAGCACGCGGCTGCGCGCGCCGGCCGCTACGAGCTTCGCGCACACCGCGTCGCCATGGACGACCGGCAGATCACGATCGAGCACGATCACCTCGTAGTCGTGTAGGAGCGCGCGCGCCAGACCGGCCTCGCCGTCAAGTGCGACATCGACCGCCATCCGCGCCTGACGCAAGCCGGCAGCGACGGTCTCCGCCAGTTCCTCGTCGTCCTCGATCACAAGCACGCGCATCGGCCGCTCCTCGTCGGATCACGGTACCGCGCAGGCGTTGCACGGAGGTTTCACCGGGGCGGCGTGAGCGGGGAAACCGAGCGGAAACCACCCGTCGCGTAGAACCGATACCCGATCCGCAGGGACACGGCAGAAGGAGACTGACATGCAAGACAGCATCCACCCAGACCGGCTCACCCGAGCGCGGCTTCTCGTGACGGCCGCACTACTCAGTGGGTTCATAGTGGCGGGATGTGGGGGAAGCTCGCACGGCCCGACCACGAGGCCCTCGTCCGGCACCACCATCTCGGCGTCGAGTACCGAGACCGGCAGTGCGGGGAGCACCGCTGCGTCGGGCACCGCCACCGGCGGCGGCACGGCCAAGTCCGGGTCGAGCGCCCCCGGTGCCCCCCCAGGCACGGCGCTCGCGTTCTCCGAGTGCATGCGGTCGGGCGGCGTGCCCAACTTCCCCGACCCGGAGCCCGGCGGGGCCCTCGAGTTTCCCGTGACCGGTGGGAACATCGCATCGCCGGCGTTCAGGAGCGCGCAGGCGAAGTGCAAGAAGCTGTTGCCGAACGGCGGACCTCCGGGTGCCGGCTCGACGACCCACGCCTCCGCGCAGACGCTTGCGAAGCTGGTCAGGATCGCGGAGTGCATGCGCGAGCACGGGATCTCCGAGTTCCCGGACCCACGCACATCCGTGCCGGCCAACCCGGTCGGTTACCAGGAGATAACCGATTTCGACGGAGCGATCCTTCTGTTCCCGAGGACGCTCAACCTGCAGTCGCCGGCGTACCGGCAGGACCTGGCCGCGTGCGGCGCGCCGCCGCTCGGCCTCCATCACTGATCGCCGCCGAACCGCCGGGAGCCGGCTACTCGGGTGTCACGTGGCCGAACCGGCGCGCTGCTTCAAGCAAGCCGTCGTGATCGGCCCGGCAGCCTGGGCAAGACTCGAGGTGGATCTCGGTGAGGGGATACGCGCGCGTAGGTACACCCCCTCGCAGCTCCAACTCGACGTAGGCCGCGAGGGTGTCCACGCTGGCATCGCACCCCGGGTCTCCGTCCCGGGCACGAAGAAGCACGCGGAGATCACTTGTCATCCTCGCACCCTCGCACCCGGGCCGATCGGGAGGTCTTACATCGCCGCTGGCGCTCCCACCCGGCTCTCGAGAAACGCGGTGATCAGCTGCGCGATCTCTGCGCTGTGGGTCGCGGTCGCGAAGTGTCCGGTGTCGAGCAGATGCAGTTCGGCGTCCGGGAGGTCGTTGAGGTACGCACGTGCACCGTCGGGCGGGAAAAATGCGTCGTTGCGCCCCCAGGCAAGTAGCGCCGGAGGCGTGTGAGTCCGAAGATATTCCTGCCAGGACGGATACAGCGTCACGTTGTTCTGGTAGTCGTACAGCAGGTCGAGCATCACACGATCGCGACCGGGCATGTCCAGGTAGCGTTGGTCGAGTTCCCAGAGGTCGGGGTTGACGCTCGTCGGGTCCCCGACCCCGTCGACGTACTGCGATCGGGTGGCTTCGAGCGTGAGGAAGCCACGGACGCCGGCCTCATTTGCGGCCCGGTCTTTCCAATAGGGCTGGAGTGCCTGCATCCCGGGACCGAGCCCGATCTTGTACGCGTTTCCGTTCTGGAGCACGAGCCCCTGGACTCGCTCGGGGTGACGAGTCGCGATCCGGAATCCGACCGGCGAGCCGAAATCGAACATGTACAGGCTGAAACGGTCGAGATCCTTCGCCTCGATGAACGCGTCGATCACGTCTGCAAGCCGGTCAAACGTCGTCGTTCCGTTCAGCGCAGGGCTTCGTCCGAAGCCGGGATAGTCAGGCGCGATCACGTGGGCGCTCTCGGCGAGGTGCCCCATGAGCTGGTCATATTGAGCCGACGAGCTCGGATAGCCGTGGAGCAGAAGCAGCGTCGGCGCCGACGGATCGCCGCCCTCCCGGTAGAAGACCTCGTTACCGTCCAGCTCGATCGTTCGATATGCGGTCATGCCTACTCCTCGCGCCGGGGGCCGATGGTGAGACGGCCCGTGTGACCCATGAGCGCGTTGTCGAGGGTCAGTTCTTACCGCGGGATCGAGAGTGCCGGCCGGTAAGAGCACCAGGCCGGCGGACACTGATCGCGGGAGACGCACTGCAAACGAAAGGCTCCCGATGGCTGACCGACCGATCATCGTGTTTGACGTCAACGAGACGTTGCTGGACCTCGAGACGATGCGCCCCACGTTCGAGCGGATCTTCGGCGACCCGACCGCGATGCGGCTCTGGTTCGCCAACCTGATCATGTACTCCGAGGCGCTCACGCTCGCCGGGGTGTACGTGCCGTTCACCGATATCGGCGGGGCGGTGCTGAGGATGCTCGCCGCCACGCGCGGCATCATGATCAGCGACGCCGACGCCGATGAGCTGACCAATCGCTTCGCGTCGATGCCGCCGCACCCCGAGGTGCCAGCCGCGCTGCGCCGGCTGCGCGACCATGGCTTCCGACTGTTCACCTTGACCGACAACACGCTCGAGATCTCCGGCCGACAGCTGGAGCAGGGAGGCGTGATCGACCTGTTCGAACGTCGATTCAGCGTCGATGAAACCGTGAAGCGCCATAAGCCGGCGCAAGAGGCGTACCACTCGGTAGCCATGGAACTCGGCGTGGACCCGGGCGACATGTGCATGATCGCCTGTCACGTGTGGGACACGCTAGGCGCTCTCGCGGCGGGCTTGCAGGCCGGTTTGATCCTGCGGGAGGGCAACGCTCCGCTCGACGTCGGGCCCCAACCTAACTACATCGGGAACGACCTCGACCAGGTCGCCGATCAACTCATCGAACGCTATCCCGTCTCGGCACCCGAGATGGCCAGCGGTGTATAAGGAGGATCCGATATGCCCGTGACCCGCATTGCAATTCGCGAAGGCAAGACCCCGGAGTACAAGCAGGCGCTGATGGACGAGATCTACCAGGCGATGTTGGAGACCGTGTCGATCAAGGACGGCGACCGCTTCATGGCTGTCACGGAACACGGAGAGCACGAGTTTGCCTACGGACCGTTTCTCGGACTCGAGCGCACCGACGACCTCGTTCAGATCCAGGTGTTCTGGGCGCCGGGGAAGGCGGTCGACGCGAAGCTCGCGATGTACAGGAGGATCGTCGAGCGCCTCGGCGCCAACCCGGGGGTGCGTCCCGAGGACGTGCTGATCTCGGTGGTGGAGACGGCCGCCGAGAACTGGTCGTTCGGCAACGGCGACACGCAGTTCTACAAGCTCCCCGAACCTGAGGGCGCACCAGTGTGACGGAACCCGAGGCCGGGGCGGCGGGCCCGCCCGAGCCTGCGCCGGACGGCGCCAGGTATCTCGGTGCCGGCGGGACATTCCGGTTCGAGCCGCCCCGGCTTCGCACCACCGGGGAACCAGACGAGGAGCGTCACGCGACGTGGTTCGAGCTGTTCTTCGACCTCGTATTCGTCGCGGCGGTCAGCCAGCTGGGAACCGCGCTGGCGCGTGAGCCCACGGCCGCCGGCTTCGCACGCTTCGCCGCGCTGTTCGTGGTGGTCGTGTGGGCATGGATCGTGTACACGCTGTACGCCAACCGTTTCGACACGGACGACCTCATCTTCCGACTCGCGAAGTCGGGCGCGATGCTTTGCATCGCGGCGATCGCGGTGAACATCCGCCAGGCGATGGACGGCCGCGGCGGAACCGTCGGCTTCGCGACCGGATACGTGATCACGCGCGTGTTACTGATCGCGTTGTACTTGCGCGCCCGACACGTCGTCGCCGGCGAGGGCCGCAAGCTCTCGGAGATATACCTCCTCGGCTATTCGACCACGACCGGGCTGTGGCTCGTCTCGATCTTCGTGCCCGGGCCATACCGGTACGTGCTGTGGGGGGTGGCGATGGTCGCCGACCTCGTCATCCCCATTCGCGGATGGGCGATCCTGAAAGGGCACGCCGTCGTCGTCTCGCACGTCACGGAGCGGTTCGGGACGTTCTTCATC
>Ga0335072_10006983_pt1 | contig 16478 bp, 16 predicted proteins | sample Lox_Sample_21_FD_206725 | JGI IMG/M metagenome (GOLD analysis project Ga0335072, IMG submission 206725) | Soil microbial communities from Loxahatchee National Wildlife Refuge, Florida, United States - Lox_Sample_2.1 | ecosystem: Environmental > Terrestrial > Soil > Wetlands | place: USA...
CTCGACCGACGACGAGGACGCGATTGCTCCTGTGGCGGATTTGGCTCAACAACTGGGGTTCGCACCCGTCAAGCTGGGAAGGCTCAACGAAGGTGGCGCTCTGGTGCACGCACGCGACGGCATTTGGGGGCCACTGATCTTCCAGGATCTGTTCAAAGAGAAGCAGTAATCGATCTGTGACCGTGTGATCTGGCACGAGAAGCGCCGTTCCGAAGACGTTCATTCGATCGGATACGCGCTGATGTTAGGGAAAAGGAGATTTCGATGCGCACACAACAGAATGTCGAAATCGTGAAGAGTTTTCTTGCGGCACTGGGCCGCCGCGATAAGCAGGGTCTGCTGGCATTGTCCGCCGAAGATATGGAGTGGATCATTCCGGGCGAGGACTGGCCACTGGCCGGCACGCACCGCGGGCACGCGGGTTTGAAAGCTTTACTTCAGAGAGCCAACGAAAAGGTGGAAACTTCTTACCCACAGCCCCCGGAGTTCATAGCCCAGGGAGACCGGGTTCTGATCATCGGCTTCGCTACAGGGAGGATCAAAGCCACGAATCGGACGTTTGAGGACCATTGGGTCTTCGCCATCACCGTTCGAAACGGAAAAGTGACGAACATCCGGGAATATATCGATACGCAAGCACTGGCGCGGGCCTCCGAGATGGTCCCAAGCATCAGGCCCTCACGCACTTCATCTCTTTCGAATTGAGGACAAGTCATGCTGAAGTTGAAGAAACTCGCAGTCTTTGCATTTGCTCTTTTGCCCATAGCGCTCCCCGCCCAAACGCCGACGCTGCCGGCAGCTCAGACCCAGACCGCCAGCGATCATCGTGCGGACAAGACTGCGATAGAGCAGGTGATGTCCTCGGAAAAGCGGGCGATAGCATCAACTGACAAAATCCAAAACAGAAGGTGTTGCGTGAGAAAGAAAGTACCTGCATTGCTTCTTTTCGCGGCGTTGGCGATTAGCTCCGCCAACGCGCTCACGCCTGTGCCGCGGCAACAAACGTCGTCTATTGTGCCTGGCGCCAGGACAGGCCACAACGAGGCGCTCGCCCATGAGATCACCCAACTCTTCAACGAGGACTTGGGAATGATCAGCGACCTCGAAAGCGCCAAGGATGACCCTGCGTTCGCCGCAGCGACGGGGTAAACGAAAACCGAGTGTAGAGCAACGTAGTAGGAGGTTGTATGGCGGACAAAAGGATCGTTATTGGACAGGCGTATTCCGCATTTAACCGGCGGGATATCGACGGTGCATTGGCACTGATGACCGAAGACGTGAGCTGGCCCAAGGCTTCAGAGGGCGGCAAGGTTACCGGAAAAGAAGAGATCCGCGCCTATTGGACCCGGCAATGGGGCGAGTTCGATCCCCATGTCGAGCCGGTGGAAATCACCGAGAGCGGCAATGGAAAAGTCCGCGTCAGGGTGCACCAACTCGTTAAAAGCCTTCGAGGGGACGTCCTATCGGACGGCGAAGTTGTTCACGTATTCACTGTGCACTCAGGTCTCATTGCAGCAATGGACCTTGGGGATGAGGACGATGCCGCTACGGGGCCCACTGCTGCATTCGCCCATCGCTCCTAACGGACAACTCACCTTGAGCCTGCAGTGCAGATATAGCTGCAAGGCCCCTTTGCCTACTCCCGGGAGCGCGTGATCCGATCCCTCAACGACAAGAGAGCATCACCTTAACATCAAAATGGAGGCGGGGCCTTTGAGCCGTATCGTTGCATCGATCAGAAATTTCCGTGAGGACGCGCGTTTCACCGCCAGGCAGTTACGGCGAGCACCAGCGTATGCCATCTTCACCACACTGGTCCTTGCGTCTGGCTGATGGCCTGCAGCAACGCACCTCGCCCTCCAGCTTGTTATCCGGTTTCTGCGGACTTCGACATTTCGGAATTGTTTTTGGGAGGGCGTATTGAAACAGCATCGAACGAGCGCGCTCGATTGTCATTCTCATCGTGGCGGAACGATTCCTTGGTCCGCGAGACGCGATGCTCGTTTCAGGCGTCATGTTTTCTGGTCTCCATTTTTCCAACCCAGGAGCGTCCTGGATGTGGCTGCTTCGCTTGTTTTGCCAAGGCATGCTTCTTGCGTATGCCGTATTCCGGACCGAGTCGCTTGGGTGGTCTGTCGGTTACCACACCGGGTGGAACTGGGTCAGCGCACCTTTGCTTGGAGCGGTGGGCAGCGGATACATGGACGAAGGACATATCTTCGAATTTCACCCGCATGGATCAATCTGAATCACAGGCGGCTCAGTTGGGCCTGAAGGAAGCATCCTGGCGTTCCTTGCGGTCTCCACGGCCTCGGGATCCTTTTGCTCACGACTCCCAGTCGACACGTTGCTTAACCAACTCAATGGGTCTTTCCATCCTGCTTTCGCACACTTGGAGAGAAGCGGTTGGATCGGCATTTCTGTTGCCGCATTCGGCGCCTGCGCGGCACTTCTCTTGTCCTACGTTCTTAAGATGAGGGCCCTGGTTGAGCAGCCCGATATTGTTCCCTCAGCCACCTCAGTTTCATGGGAGCCGAAATGGGTAAGCCCGCTCACTCAGGTTCTTATCTTCTTCACCCTGCGAACATCGCTGCGAAGCCGCCGACATCGAATGATGCTGGGCTTCTATCTCGGCCTCGGAGGTAGTTGTGCAGTAGGTTATGCGAACAGATTCCTTGGTGGATTTCATTCTGTGGATGGAACGATAAGTGTGGCGTTTCTGCTGATTACCATCGTGATTATGATCCTGACCATCTTCTCGCTACGTGCCGTCGCTGCGATTCCAATTTCTCCTTTAGCCAACTGGATCATACGAATCACTCAAGTCCGGCCGGCTCGCGACTACCATAAGGCTATTCGCATTTCATGGGTGGCATTGGGTCTCGCGCCAGCATCGCTTGTGACGGCCGCGATCCTCGTATTGGCGTACCCTTGGGCGCCGGCACTCGGGCATTTCCTGCTTTTGCTCAGCCTTGGAGGTCTGCTCGTAGAGCTCTGTCTGTATACCTTCCAGAAGGTCCCATTTACCTGTTCGTACCTCTCGGGTAAGGCGCAGATCAATTTTGTCTTCTGGGCCTGTCTGATGCTGTTTTTTCGCCTGATGGCCGACGGAGTAGAAATTGAGAGCCGCATGCTGCGCCACCTCGGCACCTTCACCGGTCTGGTCCTGATTGTGGCGACCGCTGCCAGCGTCATGCGATATCTGAATGAATCTCGCGCTTCCTCGACGGATGAGCTCCAGTTCGAAGATGAAGATTCCTCAGAGCTCACATCTCTGAAGCTGAACTGAACAGAGAATATCTTGCGGACGCCGCTTCACAGAGCGCTGATACAGAAGGGCTTCGCAGCCAAATAACCGCCATCGCGCTCCCCTCACCATTTCATGGTGCCCGGAGGGGGACTTGAACCCCCACGACCGGTTAAGGTCTGCGGATTTTAAGTCCGCTGCGTCTGCCGATTTCGCCATCCGGGCCTGTTCGACTTCTATCCCAGCGCTGTTGCGGTCGCGGGCTCATCCGTACCAACCTGCGCGCCGCGCACCCGCCGCAGCGTGAGCACCGTGATATCGTCTGCCTGACCATATCGTAGCGCTGCTTCGGCGATCGTATCCGCCGCTTCTGCGCTGATCGCCCGCGTCCGTTCAAACCCGAACAACTCTCCGAGCGCATCCCGCGCCTCCACTACGCCATCGGAGAGCAGTGTCAGCGTATCTCCTTCCTGCAACCGGAAGCGGTGCTCGGCGTATTTCGTCTCCGCTACCAGACCCAAAGGCAGATCCCCTTCCAGCGGTATTTCCTCCCCATTGCGATACGGTGACAGATGCCCCGCATTCGCCACCGTCACCTCACCCTGCGCCGTCATCAACGAACATAGACAGGTAACGAATCCCTCGTGCCCTGTCTCCACCAGCTGTTGGTTCAACCGCGTCAACAAAGCTCCGGGTCCCAGGCCCTCACCCGCGAGCGCGCGCAACGCACCCAGCGCCAGTGTGCTCGTCATCGCCGCCTTCAGACCTTTGCCGCTCACGTCGCCCACCACAACCAGCGTCACCCCGTTCATCTCCAGCACCTGATAAAAGTCCCCACCGACCTCCTCGGCGGGATAATAAGCCGCCTCGACCACATATCCTGCAACTTCCGGCAGCATCTCCGGCACCAGCCGACGCTGGATTTCCCGAGCCGCCGTCAGTTCGGCCGCTGTTCTCGCCTGCTCGCGGCTTACCCGCGTGAACCGGAAGAACATCACCATGCCGATCGCCACTAGAAAGAGAAAATCTCCCATGTCCGCCAGTTGAATCGGAATCGGCCCGATCATGATCGGATCGTCGAGGAAAGCAGTTCGCTGCCAGCCCTCGTAAAGCGAGATGAACCCCACATCGAACAATGCCTGCGTCGCTGCAGGTAGCAAGCTGGGCAGGATCAGCCAGCCCGCCTCGCGGTTGCCTCCCCTGTACCAGATAAACAGCAGCACGGGAAGCAGCAGCGCGGCCGGAAGAATCGCGGATGCTTCCACCAGAGGGTAAGGATTGCTTGCCACCAGTCCGCTCAGCATCAGCGCAAGCAGAATCAGCGGCATCGGAATCAGCCACTCATAGATCCGCCACGCCCGCGTGACTCTCCGCCCGGCAAAGCTGAAGGTGAACTCGATCTGCAAAATCGTGAAAGCGTAAATTAGCGGGTCGCCGAGAAGATCATTCCAGGCCAGTGGAATCAATCCGTTCGACGAACAATCGCTGATTCCGTTCGAGATTCCCAGCGCCAGCAGGTAAAGTCCCAGCCAGAGATATTCGCGCCTGCGCTGGCTGCGACACAGCGCCAGCGCTGCAAATCCCGCCAGTACCAGCACCAGATTGAACGCGATCCCCGGCGTTGCCGCATACAAGCGATCGCGCTCCATCGCTTCCCGCAGGATTTCGATTGCCCCCGGTGTGCCGACCGCCGCCGTGAGAAACAAAGGCAAATGATAGAAGCGGTACGTCTGTGGCGGACGCGTTCTGAGCGCCAAAACCAGATGGGTCCCTACCTCCGCAATCTCGTCGTCCAGGGAATAGACCTGTTCCGTCGGCCGATGGACTCGGATGAAAGGCGACATCCTCGATCCATCCTGGAGATGCCCGTTGAAGTAGAGCTCGTATGTGCCGTCGCCGCCGGCCAGGAGAAGACGGAGGTGCCGCCGGCCTGGCGGCAGTTCAACATGTAGTCGAAACCACCGGATGCCCGGGTCAACCGCGCCGACGTCGTCAATCCCAATCGCCTTCCATTGGCGATCGTCAATGTTCGGCTGCGCCCAGGTCGGATTGTCGCCCTCCTTTTCGCGCCAACCCGCGTTCAGGTTGACCGTTCCGTTTCGCCACTGCGTGGCGTCCAGAACAGCGGCCTCTTTCTCGCCGTCATCGCTCGAGCTCTGCGCCAATGCCTTTGGCGCCAGCATGCAGACTACTGCCAGCAGTACCAGCCACCTTCGTTCTGGCGGCCACTTGGGCACAGCCATCCTCCTCGATACGGCGTTCGCTCGGCGGTTCGTGGGACTCAGTCTATCCTCGGCGCTTCCAGCCCATCAACAAAACAGCGCTGTCTCGAGCCACCCCATCCGCCGGGGATGGTGACGGATACCCTGCACCCCATATCTAATGGAATGCGATGCGATCCACTCGCTTTATTCCGGCCATTCTTCTGCTTCTCGTTGTAGCGTTGGGTGTGCCCGCTGCGGTCGCCCAGGACCGCAAAAGCATCACGCCCTACGGCGCGCCGCCCAACGTTTACATGAAGCGCCTCATCCTGAAAGATGGGTCATATCAGCTCGTCACCAAATGGGAGGTGAAGGGCGATCGGGTGCGTTTCTACAGCGCGGAGCGCGCCGATTGGGAGGAGGTTCCCAACAACCTGGTCGACTGGCCCGCGACCGACAAGTGGAATAAGGAACACCAGCCGGGCAGTGAAGACCAGCAGCCACCTGTGACCGCCCCATCGCCCGCAACGCATGAGGAACAGGAGAAAGAGGCCGCCTCGATCGACGCGGAAGCCGCTGCGGAGCGCGCCGATCAGCAGGCGCGCGTTCCTCTGGTTGCGCCCGGCCTCCATCTGCCCGACCGCGACGGCGTCTTCATCCTTGACAACTTCCAGAGCATCCCCGAGCTGGTTCACCTCGACCAAAGCACCGGCAATGTCAATCGCGATACGAACCACAACGTCCTGCGCGCCGCCATCGGCTCGTTCAGCGGCGCGAAGGAACCAGTCCGCATCAACGGCCAGTCCGCGCGGGTCCGCGTCCATGTGGACGATCCCGTCCTTTACGTCTCGCTCAATACCGGCAACTCAGAGGAGATTGCGCCCGAAGACGCGATGGTGGTCAACACACACGGCGCCAACTCTGTCCAGAACAAGGACGACTACAGTTCACCCGACAGCCACTACGCCATCGTTCGTGTCGATGTTCATCCCGGCGAGCGCGTCATCGGCGCCCTGCGCGTCAGTCATGCCGGCGACGCGGTGCAGTCCGCGGATATCATCCCGACCAAAGCCGAGATCCTGACCGGCAAACACTGGATGAAGCTGACCCCAAAGGAGCCGCTCCCCATTGGCGAATACGCACTGATGGAGATCATCCAGCCCGGTGTGATCAATCTCGATGTTTGGGATTTCGGGGTCTCTCCCAACGCCCCCGAGAACAAACATCCCATTACGCCGGTCAGGGAGCAGTAGGAAAGGGCCAGCGTTCGCCGGCCCCTCAACCAACGCGGTCAGCCGTTCTTTTGCAGATCGCCCAACGCTGCCAGCACATCCGCGCTGTGCACGTTCGGATCGACCTTGGTCCACACCTTCACAATCTTTCCGCTGGGATCGATCAGGAACGTGTTGCGCATCGCGATCACCATCGGTCCGAAGTTCCCCAGCGATCCGTACTGTGGCACCACTTTCTTGTCTGGATCGGCCAGCAGATTGAAGGTCAGCGAATCCTTGGTGCAGAATTGCTTGTGGCTGTCGACCGTGTCGACGCTCACGCCCAGAATTACCGCGTTCACCGCCTTGTACTTGTCCAGATCGGCCTGGAACTTGTGCGCCTCGATCGTGCAACCCGAGGTCATATCTTTCGGATAGAAATACAGCACTACCCACTTGCCTTTGTAACTCTCCAGGCTGATTGGCTGGCCTTCCTGATTGGGAAGCGTGAACGTTGGCGCTGCTTGCCCGACCTCGGGCATGGGACCGTTATCGGCGGCAAATGTGCGCTGAACGATAAATCCCGCAACCACCAGAACGACGACCATACCGGCGACGATCCCGAAGATCTTCGACATACTCATCTCTCCTTTTGCGTGACGCGCGTGCGAGGCCTGGGGTAATTGTTTGGACTGGTTATCTGTGCCCAACTATTATGCGTTTTCAACGGCAAGGATCGCAATCCCGGCCGCATCCGCAGCGCTGCGAACCGCTTCCTGGTCGAAGATGAGCGTCCGTCCCGCCTCCACTGCCAGACAGGTCGCGCCCGCCGCCCCCATCGTTGCAATCGTGTGAATGCCGATCACCGGCACGTCGAAGCGTAGGTCCTGCTTTGGCTTGGCCACCTTTACTACCGTCAGGCCTCGTTCCAATGCTGAAGCCGGGGGTTCGCCCAGGCTGCGCATCAGCGCTCCCGCGCGCTCGACCGTCGCATCTGTCCCCTCCATGGCCTCCACCGCCACGCACGCCTGGGCCGCGATCACCACGGTCTGCCCCAGATCCCAGGCAGCCAGGCCACGCGCCACCTCGCGCCCGTACGCGATGTCTCGCTGCTCCTGCTCGTTCGGCCCGCGCGAGGTCAGCACGCCCGCCTGCGCCAGCAGCGGCTCCAGATAGGTCGTCGATGAGATCAGCTCGATCCCCTCGTCGCCCAGCACCTTCGCCACCGCGCCCAGCAGCATGTCCGTGTTCCGCGTTCGCAGCGAAAGCAGCAGCTTGGCAAGGCGCCAGTCCGGCCGGATGCTGGAGAAGATCTGCTTGTGCTTCACCTGTCCGGCCATCACGGCTCTGTGCACACCCTCGCGCTGGAAGGTTTCGATCAGCTTCGACAACTCACCCAGCGACAGCCAGTGCACGCGCACACCCGCGTCCGATACGGCTCGCGCATCCATCTCCGGATCAGTTTCGTCCTTGATCGCCGCCACCACCACTTCTGCCCCGTGCGCACGGGCGGCGTCGAGCAGGAGGAAAGGAAAGCGTCCATTGCCGGCAATCAGACCCAGCTTGTCTTTGGACTCACTCAATGCAAGCTCCAATTGCTGAGACAGGCGATACGTCTCACCGAGCCGGTTGCGAAGCGTTTTCGCCTGGACGGCGGGTCCCCAGGTGATCGAAGTTCAGGATCGCATTCATCACCAATGCATAGCTGCCAATCGTTTCCCCGCGGTAAATCGGGTTGTTCGCGAAGAGCAGCACGTTCCCCTGGCCGTAATGCGCATCCACAACAATCGGCTTCTCCTCGATTGCACTACCGCCCTCAAGCAGCCCCGAAAGCAGCAGACCCTTCGACGACGCGAATCGCAGAATCACATCTGGCCGATCCGCCTCCGGAATGACATACGGATTGTTCCGTGCCTCCTCCTCACTCAGCGGCGTCGCCTCCCACGGCTTCGGAGAAGGCAGCGGCTCGGGCTCAACGGCCGCACGTCCCTGCGGAATGTCCTGCTCCTGCGGACCTCCGCGCCCTGTCGCGCGGTGATAATCCTTTTCCGTCTCGATATGCCGCGGGACGGTCATGTTGCCGACGGTGAACGCCATGCCGTCCGCACTGTAGACGGCGAGCGAATCGCCATAGCCCCACGCCACCGGACTCTTGTGGTCGACAAACTGTGCCCCCAGCACGCTGCCCACCACATGAACGTTGCCCCCGCGATTCACGAACACGCCGGGTGCGAGCCCTTCATCGATGGCGAACTGCGCCGTGTCCTCCGATGTGATCAGCAGACCGCCCTTCTCGACAAACTCCTTCAGATGCTCAACACCATCGAGTCCGAGCCCGGGCCGCATGTCGTCGGTTGAGTCGATCCGCCCGAGATTGGGCGTCAGATCCGTCTTCTGCCATGGCAGCGCATTCCCCCACATCGGCATGCCGTTCACAATGGACTGTGTCGACGAGCGTCCCACTGGCGCAAAAAGAATGACGTCATATTTCGACCGCAGATCACCCTCGTGCGAGACCGTCTGCGTCGAAATGTAGTCGTAGGGCACGTGTAGCTTATCCAGAGCCTCCCGCCACCAGCCTTCTGTCTGCGTCCCGCCCCACGTGTGCATCATCGCGATCCGCGGCGCGGGCGCGTCGTGCATGGAAACTGAGGGTGCAGCACTCAGGTTCACCGCTTCCACATCCGCGTTGCTGGTCGCAGACCTCACTGCATCCGCGTTTGCCCCCTGGATCACCAGCGACCCGGCGCTGAAATGCTTCCCATCACCATCAAATGCCGCGTCTGCCACGGAAATCTTCGCGTCCTTCAGCGTGTACCGCAGCCCCAGCAGAGAAATATCTCCGGCATTGTTGATCACGGCGAGCTGGCAGGGATCACACGCGCCACCACTTCCTGGTGGCACCCCCATCTTTGCCTTCAGTATCGAGGCGTCCGTCACCCGTACCGTCGGCACCCCAAACAGGTCAGGAAACGACCAGCCCGTATCGTCATACGGATGCTTCTGCGGATCGTCCGGAGCCCAGTACTGCCGGTCCAGCAACGCATCGGCGATGCGCGAATACGGCTGATCCATCCGGATCACATAGCTCCCCGCCGGAAACGTCAGCGTCTTCGGTGTCTCCACCTTGTCCTTATCGCCCTTCGCCGCCCCCGCTTTCTCGTCGCCTTTCTTCGCAGCCGGATTCGTAACCGTCACCGGATCAGATAGCCGGCTCACCTCCACGTGCTGCAGACCCAACACGCGAACTAGCTCTGCGACCCGGCTCGGCGACTGCCCATCCGCCGAAATCACATACGCCGCCGGTCCCGAAGAATCGGGCTTCTCCACACTCCGCTTCGCCTTCAGGTAATAGTTCTCCAGCCACTGCGGGCTGTTCTGCGCGAAGTACGACAGCGTCGTGAGCAGCGCCGTCTCCTCATAATTGTTGTTGTTCCGCTGCGACCACTCCACCACCGGCAGCGGAGGATTCTGCTTGTACCAGGTCCGCTCGTACTCCTCCGGCGACAGAATGCGCTTCTCCGTGTCCGCGCCGCCGTTCCCAAACGTCTCATAGAGCCGGCTGATGCCGTTATGCATGGCCGCCAGAAACATCAGATACCCCGGGCTCCACGTGTCAAAGTCCCCGTGCGTGAAGACCCCCGGCATTCCAAATTCCTCCATCTGCTGCACGTTGTTCCAGCCGATCTCGGCCCACTCCCCGGCCAGGATCGGATCGATCCACGCGTTGTACGGCCCATCGCCCACCGTGTTGTCGTACAGGAACGGGACGGATTCATGCAGGTCGTGCAGCACCTGCGCGTGCCACGTGAGATATGTGTTCAGCACATTGCGCGTCAGGTCCAGCGTCATCCCCATCGCATCGCGATTGTTGTCGTGCGCGACGTAGTGCCCCCAATAAACCAGCCGAGGCCAGTTCTGCCCGGGGTGCGCCAGATGCCACTTGTAGATGTCGACCATGCGATCGCGCCCATCCACTTCCACCACCGGCGTGATCAGCACGATCATGTGCGAGCGGATGAATTTGATGTACGGCGAATCGTCTACCGCGAGCCGATATGCCAGCTCCATCAGCGCTGTCGGCGCTCCCGTCTCCGGTGAATGGATTGTTCCCGTGATGTAGTACACCGGGAACGACTGCTTCACCAGGTCCTGCGCCGCCTTGTCGTCCAGATGGATCGTGCGTGGATCGGCCAGCTTCGCCAGACGTTCATCGTTCTCTTTCTGCTTCGCCAGCAGTGACTCATCCGCGATAGCCACCGCAATCATCTCGCGCCCTTCTTCCGTGTGCCCGATCGTGTACACCTTCACACGCGGCGAACTCGCGGCGAGCAGCCGGAAGTACTTGTACACGTCTTCTGCATAGGGCAGAATCCCCGGTGCCCCCGACACGTCGCCCAGCACCTTTGCCGGCGTCGGCACCGTCTTTGATGCCGGCAAGTAGTTCGTTAGCGGCGAATTGAAATACGGCTCCGTCGTGTACTTCTGAATGTGCTCCGTGTAGTCCTGATCCACCGGCTGCTGGAGATCGCGCGCATAGGTCCCGCTGATCGAGGTCTGCGCCTGGATTGGCAACGCAGCAGGAAAGGGGAAGGAAGCCAGCAGGACGAACAGCAGGGGGGCAGGAATCTTCATGAAGAACAGCCTCTTTCAAGAGGATTAGCAGCGAGGGAGCAAGAATATCAGGACTGGCCGTCCAAAAGGGCCCGCGTGGCGCACCGCGTGGAGCTCTCACCGAAGGTAGGTTGCGGCGATCAAAAAAGTGCTTGCCAGGAAGTCGTACCGAAGGCGCGCCCGCCCAGCGCTCAGTCACTCCCACTCGATCGTCCCGGGCGGCTTCGACGTAATGTCATACACCACCCGATTGATCCCGCGCACCTCATTCACGATCCGGCTGGACATCGTCTTCAGCACCTCGTACGGCAGCGGAACCCAGTCCGCAGTCATGCCGTCTTCGGAATGTACGGCGCGGATTGCGCACGTGTACGCATAGGTCCGCTGGTCGCCCATCACGCCTACACTCTTCACCGGAAGGAGCACGGCAAACGACTGCCAGATCTTCGTGTAAAGCCCGGCAGCCTTAATTTCCGACACCACAATATCGTCCGCTTGCTGCAGCAGTGCAACGCGCTCCGACGTCACCTCGCCCACGATGCGCACCGCCAACCCAGGCCCAGGGAACGGTTGCCGTTGCAGAATCTCCTCCGGCATGCCAAGATCGCGCCCAATCCGCCGGACTTCATCCTTGAACAAATCCCGCAGTGGCTCGATTAGCTTGAGTTGCATTTCATCCGGCAGGCCACCCACGTTGTGGTGGCTCTTGATCGTCTGTGACGGCCCCTTCACCGATGACGATTCGATCACATCCGGATAGAGCGTACCCTGCACGAGCCACTCCACTCCGCCGCCTAGTTCTGCGATCCGCACCGCCTCGTCATCGAACACCGCGATGAATTCGTTTCCGATGATCTTCCGCTTGCCCTCGGGATCGGTCACGCCGCGCAGCTTGAGCAGGAACCGTTTGCTCGCGTCCACCGCGACCAGCTTCAGCCCCAGCTTGTCGCGCAGGTTCCGCTGCACCTTTTCAAACTCGTCCTTGCGCAGCACGCCATTGTTCACGAACACGCACGTCAGCTGATCCCCAATGGCCCGATGCACAAGGACTGCGGCGACCGAAGAGTCCACACCGCCTGAAAGAGCGCAGATCGCGTGCCCCCTGCCGATCTTCTCCCGAATCGCAGCCACCGTCGCCTGGATGAAATGCTCCGGCGTCCAGTCGGGCGTCGCCCCGCAAATGTTGAACAGAAAGTTGCGCAGCACCTGCGTCCCCAACGGCGTATGGTGCACCTCCGGATGAAACTGCACCGCCCAGATTCGTCGGTCTGGGTCTGCCATTCCGGCGACTGCGTTCGCCGTCTTCGCTGTCAGATGAAACCCCGGCGGCAGATCGAGCGCCTCATCGCCATGCGACATCCATACCTGCAGCGACGCCGGCAGCTCCGCGAAGAGCGGATTCACCCCGTCAACGAGTTCGACTTCTGCGTGCCCATACTCGCGTTTCTCTGCCGAGCGCACGCGCCCGCCCAGATGATGCGCAATGAACTGCAGCCCGTAACAAATCCCCAGCACCGGCAATCCCAGGTCGAGGATCGCCGGATCGGCCGGAGGCGCGTCGGCGTCATACACCGAGCACGGTCCGCCCGACAGAACAATCCCAACGGGGTTCAGTGCGTGAATCTCGTCGATCTTTGCAGTGCACGGCAGCACGGCCGAAAACACGTTCTGCTCGCGGATCCGCCTCGCGATCAGCTGCGTATACTGCGACCCAAAATCAAGAATGACAATGGAAGGGGTTGGCACAATCCAGTTTGCCCGGGAATCGTGACGGTGTAAAGAAACGTCTTAGAAACGCTGTTCCGCTTCGTCACAACCGTGAGTTCCGGCAGTCATACCCCGCAGATGCGGCGCCAGGCCAGAGTCGCCCATCCCACCGCAACCTCCTTCCCTCCCGCAGCGTCAGTAGATACGCTCCGGAGGTTCTCATGCCCCGTTTCCTGCGTCCCGTCGCTTTTCTCAGCCTCGCTGCTGCCCTTGTTGCCACCGCCGTCTCCGCTCGCGCCGGCCAAAGTGCCTCCCACACCGGCATGGCCGGCATGATGGACCACATGTACATGACCACGCTCCGTCCAACCCAGCCCGGCGATCAGCAACGTGCCGACGCCATCGTGGCGGCTGCCAAAACCGCCATGGAACCCTACAAGGACTACCGCAAGGCTCTCGCCGACGGCTACCAGATCTTCCTGCCCAACATCCCGCAGCCGCAGTACCATTTCACAAGCCCGGACAACGCTCGCGAAGCGCGCTGGCAGTTCGATCCGCTCAAGCCCACTTCCCTTCTCTACAAGAGGAACCCCGACGGGGGCTATACGCTCGTGGGCGCGATGTACACCGATCGCCTCGGAGCCACCGAGGACGAGCTGAACCAGCGCATCCCTCTCAGCATCGCGCGCTGGCACCAGCACGTGAACTTCTGCAAGGCCCCTGGAGGAGACTGGTCCGACTACACCGGCCCACATCCAAAGTTCGGCCTGCTCGGCTCCATCCATACGCGCGAGGCCTGCGACGCCGCCGGCGGCGTCTTCATCCCGCACGTCTTCGGCTGGATGGTGCATGTTTACCCATACGAAACCGACCCGGCAAAGATCTGGTCGGTCGACGATGACGACCATGGCCACGACAACATGGACCACTCCGCGATGCCGGGGATGAAGATGAACTGATCGGCTTTAGACCCGGCTAACTCGCGGAACCGTGAAACGCCACTCCCTTCTCGTACACGATCTGTCGACTGGCGCTAACGTGCCGGGCAGCTGTGCTATAGTCCGGCATGGTTTCGCCCGCCGCGGACGATGGCTCAGAGAAGAAAGGGGGCGTCATGGCCAAAGTGGGCGTGTGGCTCGCGGGCATTCTCGCCACCGTGATCGGCGGTTGGGCGGTCTGGTATCTTACGCGTCCGCCGGCAGTTACGACCTTCGAAGGCATGGTCTATGCGGGGAACAATCCCGTGGCAAAGGCCATGGTGGCTGTGCAGCTGTCGGGCAGTGCGGGGGCGAACGGACCGGTCCACGACATCACCGACCAGAACGGCGCGTGGCGCATCGACTTCACCGGGCTCCCCGACGGATCCGGCGCAACCCTTACCGTAGCCGCCACCGGCTATGAGAACGCGGCGCCGAAGTCTCTTTCCTCGCCGCTGCAGAACGACATCCACATCGACTTTCCCCTGAGCCCCGTGCCTCCGCCGCGTGGCATCGGGCCTCTCGTGCGCCCACAGCTGCCTGCCGTCACACACATCCCGCTCTATGTCCCGAAGTCCGCGGCACAGGCGACGAAGTTCAGGGTTCCGGGAAAGTAGACCCTGCCTTACCCGCCGGCCAGGTAGAGACCCAGCGTCGCGGCGGCGGCGACCACCAGCGCGACCAAGCCCGGGGTCTTTCTCGCGTTCCAGATGAGGCTCGCCAGCCCCAGCACCATCGCGACCAGGCACGGACTCAGCACGGCAAACTGCCCGACCTTATCCATGCTGCTTCCAAGCCTGTGGTTCACGCCGCTCACCAGGAACGCGGCGAAGAACAGCAGGCTCAGCACGACGCACACCAGGCTCAGTCCGGCGAGCGGTGCGGTCCTGAAGAGGTTCTTCACGGTCGTCTTCCGGGCTCCTGCTGCGCCGAAGGCGAGGCAGGCGTCCAAAGCTCCACAAAGGATGCGATGCGTGCAACCTGAAAAAAGTCGGACGCCACCAGATACAGTACGGTGACGACCGCCCACCAGGCGTACAGTGCGACTCCATTCACCACCGTCTCGAACGGCAGGGGCGTCGCCGAAAAGACCATGGCCAGGACGATCATGCCGAGCTTCGCGATCCCCATTACCAGGTTGATCTCGACGAGCTTTGCGCGCAGTGGACCGAGGCGCAGACTGCGCGCCAGACTCGCACCGACGCCGAGGTTCTCGAGCAGGGTCAGCAATGGCGCGATCGAGAAGATCCAGCTCAACAGCGCCCAGACGGTGAAGATGCCCAGCGAGAAGACGATCACCAGGGCGCAGTACAGCACCAGATTCGGCCCGCCCTGCGCATCGTCGACCGCCGCACCCTGAGCCAGGGTGAAGGTCGCGGCCCAGCGCACGGCCAGGAACCACACAACGTAGCTGCCGCAAAGAGCGATCCCGCGCAGCAGTTGCAGCACGATCATGGATGCGGGCCGCCACGGAGTCTCGGGACGATAGCGGCGCACGACCGCATTGCGCCCCAGGCCTGAGGCGATCGCCCACGCCACGATCGCCAGAGGCACGATCCATGCCGCCGCATGGAGCACGGGCGGTTTCAGCACATCGATGGCATCAGAAACCTGGAGTGCGCCCTGCCATGCGTACTGCAGCGAGAAGTCGAAGACCCCGGTCGCGCGCAGTCGCGCCGCCTGTTCCGTCCAGATTCGCTGGCCCTCAAAACCCAGCAGCAGCAGCAGCGGGATTCCGAAGCTCCAGCGCCAGAGGATCTCCAGGACCACCAGCAACGGCCGCCGCCAAACGGCTCCGAGGATGTGGACAAACGACTGCGTCCCGCGGGGTACTTCGCGCGCGGATGCCGGCATGTCATGCCCCACAACAGGCATGCATCTACTTCACCACAATATTGATCAGCTTTCGCGGCACCACGATGATACGTGCGACTTCTTTGCCTGCCAGCAGGGCAGCGATCCTTTCGTCGAGCAGCGCTGCCTCCTTCAGAGCTTCCTCATCGGCATCGGCGCTCACCTTCACCACCGCGCGCAGCTTGCCGTTGATCTGCACGGGAATCTGGATCTGCTCTTCCCGCGCCAGAGCCTCATCAAACTGCGGCCACGGGGCGCGCAACAGATCGCTCGTCTCACCGACCTGCTCCCACAGCTCGAAGGCCAGGTAAGGGGCAAAGGGGGCCAGCAAGAGCGTGAGGGTGCGCAGGATCTCGGCGAGCACCGCATCGGGCACCTTGCCGGCGTTGATTGCCGGCTCAGCCGCGGTCAGTGCGTTGACCAACTCCATGATTGCGGCGATGCAGGTGTTGAAGTGCCAGCGTCCGGCGAAGTCGGTGGTGATCTTGCGGATCGTCTGATGCAGCTTGCGGAGCAGGGCCTGCGACTCCGCCGACTGCGTTCCTCCGGCTTTGCCGCCTTTCTTCGCGCGGTCGTTGTAGCGCATAGCAAAGCGGTACACCTTGCCGAGGAAGCGGCTCACGCCGGCAACGCCGTCCTCCTGCCAGTCGAGGTCGCGATCCGGAGG
>Ga0335072_10006984_pt1 | contig 16478 bp, 15 predicted proteins | sample Lox_Sample_21_FD_206725 | JGI IMG/M metagenome (GOLD analysis project Ga0335072, IMG submission 206725) | Soil microbial communities from Loxahatchee National Wildlife Refuge, Florida, United States - Lox_Sample_2.1 | ecosystem: Environmental > Terrestrial > Soil > Wetlands | place: USA...
ATACCAGCCTCCCCAGCGCCATCAGATTCGTATTCTGAAGGAGCTCATCGGAAGGATCGAGGCGAGCATCACAAACTGGGAAGAGGAAGTATGCATTTCCCTCGCTACTTGTATATACTCATTTTTTATATAGTCTTCAATATAAACTCTACTTCTCAAGCATTTGATAAGTGTCTGACTCTTACTTCTGAATATCAGGACATCTTAGATGACCTGGTCTCTCGACTATCCACTCTCCTAACACTCCCATTACTCTCTGAAGCTGTCTCAGCCCAACAGAGATCCTACGTAACATACACATTATCATCTCTCTCACAAGACAACTCACCTCCAACAATCACACTCCTCGAGGCCCGAAACCTGCTCGCTGCCGCCGGCACAACCGGCTTCCGGACCTGGGAAGCCTGTCTGCACCTTGGTACCTACTTATGCTCTCCATCCTGCGCCATTACTGTCACCGACCAGAACATTCTCGAACTCGGCGCTGGGACGGGGTATCTTTCAATCCTCTGTGCAAAGCATCTCCATGCCGCTCATGTTACGGTGACAGACGGATCCGATACAATAGTAGCGGATCTCGCCTCGAACTTCTTCCTTAATGGCCTTCAAAATAACCCTGTGATCGAGGCCAAGGAGCTAAAATGGGGCCAGGCTCTCGTCAGTGGAGAACAAACTGAATGGAACCAAGGACGAACCGTCGATGTTGTCCTGGGAGCTGACGTAACATACGACAGCAAAGGCATACCAGCCCTCATAGCCACGCTGGTCGACTTAGTAGAGATGTTTCCTGCAGTGAAGATCCTCATCGCAGCAACGATTAGGAACGAGGAGACGTTCGAGAATTTTCTGAAGGTTTGTGGTATGAATAGCTTCGCGGTTAAGGAAATTGAGTTTCCTGTCATGCCACCTAAGAATCAAGAGGGACCATTTTACTCGGACGGAGTTCCAATAAAGTTGTGTAATGTAAAGAAAATTCAATGAGTATCTCTGTTCCCACGATAACAGAGTAAGAGGGAAAAGGCCAAAAATGATCGTTCATCCCTGAATATTCTCATGCCCAAAGGAAATAAAATTGCAAGAGCTACCGATTCACGAGCCGTCACTCGAATTAAAACTCAACCGTTTCTACTAGTCCTGACATTGGATTTGAACTTTTTGGCTTTTAGTACCTCATTGATTGCCCTGGATGGGACCTTAACTTATCCAACTCTACTAGACTTTGCCGTTGCCTTTCGATTTACCTAATTTGACATATCAAATCTCGCCTGGTTTGCTGAGATTGACATAGAAGCTGTTTGGACAACGACATGAGATTATCACGATAGAGGCCTGAGAAATGACAGAACCTTTGCAGAATGGCAAAAGCCCTACGACGCCGATTCTCGTGGATGAAACCCTGTGTCATCACAGTGTTGGCACAACTGCACTTTAGTAACACAACAGGCAATGCCATCTTACAATAAATACAACTGGCTATACGGTTAGGGCAGCCAAGTAGTTGGTCACAATAGAAGAACGGCTGAAAGAAAAAGACTTTTCTAGTTATATGCACGACTGTCCTATTAAGTTGATAGGTCTTCCTTCCGTAGGTATAGCTTAATTCATCGTACAATCTCAGCAACTCCACAATCGGCACAGTACTTCTGCGACTGCACACTCGCAATCATAAATTCACAGATCCCCCATCACCGCAGAACCCACAACCACGAACCTTACGCCCATTAAAACACTGAAAGCCTTGAAATATCCCTCCTCTTGCGGCCTCACCCGTCTGCACATCTGTATATTCACGTGATCCCTCTTCAGACCATCCGAGTGCTCACCATTGGCATATTTTAGGATTGAGTCGTCACAAAGACAGCCAGGCTTCCAGAATTCAGTTCCGCGAGCCACTTCTGATGGACTGGGCATGCCTTGCTCTTGATATCGTTGAATTTCCGTGACTGATGCTTCAGCTATCTTCGCATTTGTTGTTCCGGCTCTAGCCACATTCTGGTGTGGTTTTAGACCCGAAGAATGAGTGACAAGGTTCTCAAGGCCTCCTCCAACCTTGCTGCTCTCTATGTTTGCCTTATATACATGTTGTAGAGCCACATTAATTTCTTCTACAGCCGCTTCAAACTTCACCGCATTGCCGACATCGGACTGTAAATCCTCTTCCTTGCTCTTCTGGTGCTGTAAAGTTGTTTTGTCAATCGAGACACCTCTGAGGTTGATAACGGCCTTTTCGATCATCTGTCCTGGGGGAGTATCAGTTAGCAGGATTTCTCCTGCTCCAAGTAGGCTAACATTATAACCCATGCCGGCTATCGTACTTGGCTTTGGCGCTTCGCTCTCCTGATCTCTCAATAGGGCCTTCTTGAGCTCGTAACTAGATTCACTGGGAATCGTTTTGGCGCTAATTTGGGCATCCGCAATTTTCGAGAAGTCTCCGTTCGTATCCTCCGTAAGATTTTGAACTATAGCAGCAATCGCTGTCTTTCCAATGAATTGGCCTGAAGAGCTGCGTTTCCTAGGAACACTATTGCTCGTGAAAGGAATTTGAACGGTAGGCTTATCTGGCAACATTTTGGTATCGGTGACAACCTCACTTGAACTAATGACTTTGCGTGGCTTAAATGATATAGCCTTTCTCGACACCATACTCATGAGTTGAGAATTCATAATTCCTAACGGTGTGCCGAGAGAAGTATTAACGACGTTGTGACGATCATGGCTTTCAAGGAGTGCTTTCAACTCAGTAGACCCTACAGTTCTCGGACGAAATGACCGCTTTAGGACTGTCTTACCAGCCGGTGTCTGAGTGGACGTCAAGTGTTCATATACGGTCTGTACCTCTAAATTGCTGTCTGGGAGTGGGTCTTTTGCGTTAGTGCAGGCCGGGCCAGGTCCAGCAACTGACTCTGTGAAGACGACATTGACAGATTGAGCTGCAGACGCACCATTTCGTCCTGTGTGCTCTTGTAGAATTTTTGGAGACTCGCCATTTGTTGCAAAAGCCGACGAATCACCTTTGTCCTTTCCATCAACATAGTTGTTTGTATCAGCTGCGACTGTCCTTTCCACGGGATTAGACACGACAGCCGCTCCAAACGTGCCCTGAGCTTTGTACTTTATTACATCTGTTTCTGTAACAGCTTCTTGTCTTCTGACAAGCTTGAGAACCCTGGAATTGTGATTTGGGACCACAAACCGGGGTCGTGGCCGACTGGTATCAGATTTTTGATGATTTTGTGAGGCTCCCATCCTGCTAGCTCCGAGGGTGGCAATGGCTGAGTTATTTGCGATACCTGACTCTGAATCATGACCAGTGCTTGACTTGCGGCATGATTTGGAAGGCACTTTGAGAACTGAATTCGTCACTTCAATCTTAACCTTCTCTTGAGGATCAGCGGTGAAAGCTGAAAAGCTCTTTTGCTCCTCACATAGAGGGTATGAGGTTGGTTTCCTCCCACTGTCTGACGCAGGAGTGTATTCAGGAGTGATACAACGTCGAACTAACAATCTTCTCCTGCCATACCCATCACCGGCAATTTCTCCGTCAGGGCCTATGTTACCTTCGAAGAATCTTATGCGGAGAGTTTTCTTCTGAGGCTTATTTTTATTACTGATGAATATACCAACCTTTTTCAGTTCCCGAAAGTATGTATCGAATGCAGCTGCTCCGGCTTTGGTCGGGCTGGTTTCAATTGGCTCATTTTTCTGAGTGTTTCCTGTTTCCCGGAATGAGACATTCGGTAATGAACCCGAGAGTTTAGTAGCTATGGCCGTGTTAGCAATCTCGCTGGCTCGTCCTTCTGTCTTGCCGGGATTAATGTTTTCCTTCTTTATTTCAGTCACTGTGGCTGGGATGGAAGTTTTGGTGGCTTGTTCTGACACATGACGCGGATGGATATTTTCCTTCAACGCGATCATGTCCTTGCTTAGTGAAGTTCCATCCGAGATACTTGGTCCAACCGCAATGTTTCGATCTGTGTTACCTGCTGAGATAGTGAAGACCGGCTGAATCATCTTCTCATTTTCTTCAGGGTTCGCTTCGTTGGCGTGTCTTCCCAGAACGCTGGCAGCTTTTCCCTGGCTCCCTTCGGTAAGTGTTTCCCATTCACCAGAGCTATTCTTACGACACGGAGGTATTATCCATTCACCAGCGCTGTTCTTGCGCCGAAGGTTCTGTGGCCTGTTGGACAACTTCGGATTATAATTACTACTCCGAGGCTTTTTCTTCAGAGGACCTCCGAATGGTGGTGCCTTCGGATTGTCTATCTTGTCATTCTTTGGCGTTAGTGGCATCCCAGCCATCGGTGTTTCTAATGATTCAGCGATATATAGTGCGCTCTTTACTTGATTTACACTTCTCTTCCTCTTTATGACACTTTCTGGTTGAGGCTTTGGTGGTATTCGAGTAAATGGCGTACTCGCGCTGCGTCTTGATCGAGTTGACATGTAAGCAGCGGAGTTGAGGTCGAAGGGTAATTCTTCAAATATGTTTGCTGTCTTCTGGCGCTTCGGTGTCAGGGACGGTGGTAAAATCGGCTCACTTCCACGATATCTTTTCTGCGGTATATTCTTAGGCCTATGTGGATGAGGTGGCCTTGGAGTTGGAGCTATGGTTAGAGCTGCAGGTATTCGAGCGCTCCTGGATGTAGCCCGCTGCACGACTGCTTGAGAAGTTGCACTGTGAAGGATGCCATCTGCGTTAAGGGTTGCAACTTCAAAGGAGCTTGAGCTAATGTGGTCCCATTGGTGTGATGAAGCGGCAACAACGTGAGATATCTCATTCGTGGACAAGGATCTAGGAGCATTCTTAGGATCTAGCTCCAATGCACAGGAGTTTAGATTACTAAGGCCCGGTGGGTAACCTCTGGAAGAGCCTATAACTGCTGCTTGCGTAGGTGTAGCAATCTCGCTTCGAATCTGTTCACTGAATGGGATATCAATCTTCTGGCCTTGGCTTGAAGGTAAATACCGAAGTGGCGAACTAATATCTCTTGCGGCATCAAAGTGAGACATACGTCCAAGAGTTATGACAACGTCTATGACGCCAAATCCACTCCCTGTACTAACTGAAGGGCTATCCAGTTCGGAGGGCATTGCCTTCCCTGAAAGCAATTCGAGATATTCCCCAGTTGGACATCTATATCCGAGTCCATCTCTACCCCACTCATTGGCTTCCATAAGTAACATCTCTGTAAGCTTATTCCATCGTTTCACCGGTGTCAAGGCAATAGGCCGTCTCTCGATCAAGCTCAAAGAGCTATGAGGATCGTCGAATTTGGTGGTAATCATCCAAGGAAGTTCATAGCATGTTTCGATTCGTCTACCACCAAAATTAACGTAGCCCTTCCTCCCATTGGCAGCCCAGGCGCTATATTTGATAACTTGAGATGCGTTGAATTCTCCATTGTAGAAGACATTGATACAAATATCATAGCGGTCAGCCTCAGTACCGAAGATTGGATTGATGAAAGACTTCTCCGAGAGTTTGACAATAATTTCAACAGGTCTGGGCACATTATCCAGCTTTGGGCCTTTAAATGGTGTTCCGAGATCTTTTGCAGGCCTTTTGGGGGCTTCAGGCGTCACGTCAGAAGCTGCTAGCTCGGTTAGATTGTGGCTTGCATATATTTGACTTCCACTCACCGAAGGTGCAACCTCCAATCTCTGACTGTGGCTCTTCAGATCTTAAATCGCTGGCATATGGCGAGAGGAACGCCGTTGAGGATAAACTTGACCGAGAAGATCCACCAGATGACAAATAGACCTTGTTAGAGTCATTTGGATCCTGATTAGCCTCCTTGACCGTTGACTCCACATATGAGACGCCAGACGCGGTTTTCGCTGTAGTAGAGCTTTTTAAAAGTGGAGTCCTTACAAGCTTCTCTGAGGATTCGAGAGAATCCTCATGATCTTGGTATACTGAATTGTTCATGCGTGTCAAAGGCTCTGCAGAATACGTATCGACTGACAGATTGTTACCAGCATGAATAAGAAAGAACGGAGCGTCGCATCCAAGAAAATCGAGGCCTTCGCGCCCTTTAAAGTACTCTTCCGCCAATCTCTTCACTCTATGAGATCGAGCAAGGTCATAAGGAGGAAGGCCTCCATTGAAGGCCAACGCATCTTTTTGTGTTCTGAAGTCAGAGGTGGAAGTCGAATTTGAGTGGCTCGCTGAGGTTTGCGGCGCAGGACTAGAAGAATCCAATACCGGTTGACGTGATAGAGGTTCCCAGGTGCATAGCTGGACCTCAGTATCCCGGCAGTGATATCGAGGCATTGTGGATGATGGTTTTAAACATCATCTCACACGACAGCTGGCTTTCAGTGGCAGACTAGCGCGTGTAAGTTCTGTGGATTTTTTTTGTTATCGTGTATTTGCGGAAAACGAGTAAACCTCATCACTCTAAAAATGAGTGTGTGGTGAAGAGTACAAAGAGTAATAAGGCAGAGCCAAGCGCGGCTGTAAGCGTTCCTTCTGCATAGTACGTATTCTGAACTTTGCAGCGATGATATTACATCTAACGCAGTAGGACCTTTACACTAGGCTTTTGCGTTGTTTGATAGTGAGTAACTTTTGAATGAAGGAGAGTTTAATCAATATAGATATTACATTATTTAAGCTTTCATCAGGCACAAATATAAAGTTGATTGTTTTCCCTTGGAATTCTTCCAGCAGCGTTCAGATGTTTGTACTCATGATGATTCTGATATGCGAGCTCCCATATGCAGGTAACCGATATATTTCATCGTTAAGTCTCACATCACGCAAATAATTAGAAAAGGGCTAAAATCTATAGAAAACCCTTGAAGGCTCTTATTGAAAGGAGATTACCTATTATCTGACTATGCGCATATCAAATGCCCTTAAATATCCGTGAAAATTAGGCCTCCCTCGACACTAGTTTTAGTCCGTCTTTTACTGAAAGACTGGGCTACGAGAGGCCAAGTAACGGAAAATCTTGACATGATTCTCCATAAAGCCAGCGTCGATGTGCTTGATATGACAGGCAATATGAGTTCCAGCGTAATAATTCCTCCACAGTGGCGATGCATTTACGATACCACAAGTGAGCAATGCTGTGCCTTCCGGTCTTTACTCTGTTGGACTTCCGTGGTCTATTGCTTTTAGCCACTCAATTATTTACCATCTTAGCCCCCGAATATGGTGTCTAGGGCTTTGTCTGATCGATATACGTCAGATTGAAAGTGGTCGCGGGACGGCCGCATTCGATTTCTATCAAACAAGATTGGGAGAGAATATCCTGGGCTTGATATAGGCCAATTTAAAAGAATTCGCAGCTTTTTGAGGGGGAGTCCAATCGCCTTGTTCTCCAGTGGCCTTGCCTGCGGTTATAAATATGCGAAAGTCTCCTGAAAACCACGTTCAGCCACAACTAACATCATACCCAGTACTACTTCCTAAAGACTCGCCCAATTGGACGATGGTCTTTTCGAAAACCCGGGCAACATCCATATCATGACTTCGTTCATCGTCCCATGTACTTTCATTGTCTTCATAGGTATCGTCCATATCGGTATCCGTAGCTGTCTTATCATTTGCGTGGGCATCGATGGAATCAGTGGTGTCAGCTAGCCCTTCCTTACTCATGACTTCGACAATGAGCACTCTTATCCCTTCAACCAAGCTCTTGCACCTCACCATATCCGTTCTTGTCATGCCGCTCCTCTTGCCCTGAAAACCCGGCAGTGCATAACCATTATCAATATCATGCCCTAACAGTAAGCTGGCAAACGCGTGGTCGAGCTTGCGCAGTAGCGTGAAGGTGGGGACTGGATCTGGTGGGAAGGCAGGCAAACAAGTGCTAAATGAAAGGGTGATATTAAGTAGATAGGGTATTTGTAAACTTGCTGCAGAATAAGTCAGCTTTGATCCGGCGGACATGAGGACAAATTTCCGAAAGACTCACGGGTGCTAGATAGCCATAAGACATCCACTATCTCTGACAAATCCCTACAAGCATCCCGTATGCTTGTATATCCTGTCACCTCATCTCCTAGCTCAGCGGGCTGAAATTTCTTTGTATAACGCCTTGAGACCCGCAATAATCTACCCTCGACGTAGCGCCGGGCTGTCTCTTCCTTTGTGGAACCAGGACGCAAGGGATGCGAACGAGGCTGAGGTAGGTTCGTACGCGGGGTCGTGGACGTGCTAGAGACGGTCGTTGGCATGGCATCAGAAAGAAAGCCGCCAGGTTCTGGAACTGGGGCGGCCATTGTGCTATGATTGCTGGTTCATTGATGTATGTTAAAGATTATATGAGAGCTACGAATAGAGTGACGTTGTTCTTGGCAATGGCTTAGGAATGTTTCCCGGCGGCTGAAGTCAGCCGAGTCCAAGGCTTGAAAGTTGGAAGGGACAGAGCTGAGGCTGAAATTAGCCGAGCTCGAGATAGAACCATAGAAGCACTAGTTATCTGTATTATTATCATAAGAGGTATCAAAGCTCTCAATATCTCTCTTATGTATTCTTGACCAGTGCCATTCGACGTTTTCGGAACTCAATCTTAATCAGTATCTGATTCTTGCAACGTTTAGCTCATTTTCACAACTTGGGCTGTCCAAAGCTTTGGAAGCTTGAGACCAATGGTAGTAGGCGGCCGCTTTCAATAAATAGCAGCATTTTATTGGCATATGACCCTCTTAGTTATCCAAAACACCTGTTAAGCCGGCAACCACAGTATAGATAAGTACAGTCGCCATCCGTATATCCATTGACAAACTAAAGTAACAGATAATCAGAGGAGCGTAAAAAGGCCGACCCTACTCCATGTCCACCTGCCTCAAGCAGTCCTGATCTTGAATGCGAGGCAATGGACAAACAAGCATTAAGTTTTGTTCGTGTTCGCAGATAAGCACATAAACATCAACACGAAAAAGCCCATGACCGAACCCAATCCAATCCCATGAAAACAAATGCAAGGAGACGAGAGGCAGCAAAGCTTTTCGGTCTTTCTAGTCGGCATGAACCGCCGTTTAGGAACAGGATGCGCAAAATGGTATACCGGAATGAACGCCGTGAATGGTATGCTCGATAACGCCTGAGAGAGGTAGCAGTCGAGAACCGCCATCATGGTCAATCCGCTCCAACTTCATTCCCTTCCAAGAAGGAAGGGTCAAAACTGAAAGTGTCATTTTCACCTCCATCCTGATGCAAGAAAGAGTCAAAGTCGAAATCTTGGAGTACATCCGCTGTGCCCATAGCGGGATTGGCGAAGTCCATGGACATACTAAACTGTACGGTTGTCAGCCTGTTATTTCTTTGCTAGAAGGATCAAATACGTACCATAGTACTCTCATCTATGTTGAATGCACTTTGTGTGGGATCTGGTTGTGGGGGGGGGATGGGAGGCGCTGAAACCGCAACAGGAGCTGGCTGTCCGTTCGTTGAGTTCTGTCCGCCGCTGTTCTGGCCATTTTTGTTAAAGCTTTGAGGGTGCATCGGAGTAATTGGGGTTTGTGGAGTCGGCGTTGCTGGCTCGTCAGCAGCAGTAGCAGTACTTGGAGTGGCGCCGGTGGTTGTCGCTGTCTTCTTCTGATTCCGCTAATGTCAATGTCAACATCTCTACAAAATATGCATGAAAATGTTATGAAATTTACCTTTGGCTTAGCGTCTTTCTTGTTCTTTGGATTTGCCTTATTTGCCTGCGACGGTGTTGGGGGTGCAGCGCTCTGTTGTTGAGGTGATGATGGCTGTGTACGGCCGTTGTTGGCTGGGGCTCCTGTGGCAGGAGCAGAAGGTGGGGGCATAGCGCGCTGTTGTGGAGTTCCCATTCCTTGAGGTACCGGACCTTGTGATGACTGCTGTATCATCGGAGCACCATTAGGTCCAGATTGCCAGCTAGGTCCTGCGCCAACGCCGCCTTGTTGCTGTTGTTGCTGCGCCCTTGCCATGTTAACCATCTGCTGACTTATCTGACTATTGAAGTTTGCCGGGTGTGAGCTTGGAGGTCGCATGCCATTCGGCATAGCTCCGACAATATTTCCCTCCACATTCACCTTGAAATATTGGGGCGCGATGTTGGGATCCATTTGTCCATGTATGAAGTTCATTGCACCAGGAGATCCGCGTCCCTGCCCTTCAGGTAATGGTGATGGTATACCAGCAGCATTCAGTTGAGGGGTTCCTCGCTTCATTGGATCATTAAGATTTGGGGAAGTTCCTGTGCGGCCTCCCTGTGGTGATGCACCCTGGAACGGCTGACCATTCGGACCTGGGCCGCCAGGACCGCCAGGGGCATCCCGAGGCATGCCGCCCATGCTATCTTGCTCTTGACGAGCCATCATCAATCTCTTTTTGTTCTGCTGTTCAAGTAACATCAGCTGCATCTGATAATCTTGTAAAGCATGGTTGCCCCCTGAATTTGGTTGCCCGCCTGTGCCGGGTCGCATGCCATTGGCGCTAATGTCTCCAGTGTTGTAATATGGAGCAATTTGACCGCCATCCTGACCTTGGGTCATCAAAGGCGAGCCTTGCCCCTGGGGACCACCAGGGTTTGCCATGCCTTTGTTATTGGGCATCTGGCTTTGCTGATGCTGTGCTAGACCAGTTGTATAATTTTGTAATGCTTTCGTCTGGCCCGCTTGGCTCTGGCCTTGAAATTGCTGGAACTGCTGAGGTGTCAGATTCTGTGGATTGATCCCACTCTGAAGAAGCATTTGAGTGGCAAGAGCACTATTGGCGGGTCCCACCTGCTGGCCTGGTATCCCTTGCGGTTGTCCTCTTCCATTTGGCATCATTCCCTGCTGTCCACCAAATGGAGCACCCTCAAGACGCTGCCGCTTAGATGGTGATGGGGCATTTTCTGCGGATCCAGGAGATTGAGGTCGGCGGCTGCCGTCTAAGTCTGACCCGTCTCTCTGCATCTGCTGCTGCTTCTGGTGCTGCTGGTGCTGTTGTTGCTGCTGCTGTTGCTGCTGCTGAAGCAATTGCATTTGCTGAGGCGTACTGCAATATAATTAGCAAGCTAGGATCAAGTTTAGGTAGACTGCCACGTACACATTACGACTGTTATTCTGCATGGCTTTTCGGGCCATATCATTCGAGCCTATATTCATACCATTTTGATTTCTTAGCATCTGAAAATTGCCTGCCATCATATCTGGTCGCATTTGTCGAAGCATTTGCTGCTGTTGTTCTTGCCTGGAACGCGAATTTTGCTGATTGGAGAGTCAGCTTTGGGTTCATTCTCAGAGAGAGATATCAAGATACCTGTGTATGTGTGACATATTGCATGACATTCCGGTTTTCGCCTTTACCCCGTTGAGCATTGAACATGTCCCAGAACAAGCACCACCATTCATATAGGAAACAGCTCTCTGAACACTCTTTCGGGAGATTTGGCGCTGGTAGGTCATCAGGCCTCTTCGAGTCGATGTCATCCTTAGAGTCGCCGTCCGTACCTTCAGGACTAACGCCGTTGTCGACCAGATTTCCGTTCATATCACGACGCCGACCAGGACTGTTCTTGAGAACATTTATAGGCTGGTCGCTACTAATTATTGCCCTCGCGCAATCATACATTTCATTCCTGAGGAAGTATTCATATATGTATGTGTTTAGCTGTGACCGTTGGTGGATGTCATTGACTGGCGCTGGTCGTGGATTGCCAGGAACACCATTATTCATCATGGGCATCCCGCCACCGCCGACAGGGCCGCCCATGGCATTCATACCAGCCATATTGAGGTTATTCATCGTTTTAGATGATCCTCGCAGCGATTCTTGTGGTCTGGTAGTGTGAAAGGCGAACGCGATTTCGTCGTGATGACTTTATCAGCCACGGCCGGAAATCTGACGGGGAGCGCTTAGGATCCGGAAGCGTCGCAAAGCCAATGGACGTCTTGTCGACCGCGAGCTGTCAACTGCGTCGTGATTAGGTGCAAGAGTGGGCGAGCAGAGGGGAGCTGACGAGAGCGATGAGGCGAAGAGGTAGTAATTAATGGCTCTTCGAGTGAACGATAGCCACTCGAGAAGCCTTTTCGAAACTCAGGGAAGAGAGATGCGGTGCCGTGCGATAGCGACCGGGAGCGCGTGACAAGCGAAGCAGCAACCCAGGCCAGCAGAATGAGGAACGAGCGAAAGACAATATGCCGTTACGACCTGACGGCTCTGCAGGAGGAGGAGCAGCAGAGAGCACCGTCGTCGAAGTAAGGTGAATTGTCGATCCCAGGATTGCGGTGATAGCGAGTACGGGGATGTTCAAACTCTACTTGGGGCCGCTGGCGTTATGGGGGCGGTCCTCCTATAAGCGTATAATTCAGCACTAACAACGCCCGAAGAGTTCTTCGCCGAAGCTTCAGGTCTGGGCAATCGTCGTAGCCGACACGAAGAAGAGAATGCCTCTGTAGAACAAGAAGATGTAAAAGTCGATCCAGGGCAATAGAATAGCAATCCGAGAGGTATGAATAATGAAGCAAACGACCATACGTTGGCAAACGGGGTAGGGCAGAGAAATCAGCAAAGGCCTCATCGTCGCCTCATTGAAGCTTAGCCTGATTGCCGCTCTAGGCTTCTTCCCGATCGTCTGTCACGTGATTAAACCTCTCGAATCATCTCGCCACTCGCCATTAATATAAAGCTGTGTGGTTTCCTCAGTCATATATCTTGCTTAAAGAATAAGAGCAAAAGTGGCTCATTTCCTACAACGATCACACCGTTAAGGAAGGTTCATCAGGCATAACAATTTTATTTCGGTCGTCTCCTGTTTGAAAGGTCAGGACCCGCCACTCTATTTGAAAGTCTAAGCCAAGCTATGAAGATATCTCTATAGCCCGTTTTAGTTGCTCAAAGCTACATCGTGGATATTCAGGCAATTCATCCTACTGTTACGGAAAGTTATTAGCAGAATATCGTGTGCATTAAAAGAACTCCATATCACGTGACGAACACTGCTTCGTCATCAGTATACCCTGTGTTTGATGTGTTTGTCCGTAAATTAATAGTGCCAGCGTAGAAATGTTTCGTACGGGTGGAGCATAGGAGGCCTCGTGATGAAGTTAAAACGGAACTCAGAACATAGAGTGAGAAGACTTCCAGTCGTAGCTTGGTAAGTCTCAAATTTTTTTTGACGATTTCTTTCCGACTGCCAAGTGCTTCTCCAGGTTTATTCGTTATGCCTTACACCTGCCAAACCTAACCCACAAACAAAGATTCTGGAGCGCGCTGAGAATTCCTCAAGCAATAACCAGCATTTTTGAAAGTTTAAGTGCCTTGGAAACTTCCAGATGGAAGAACTGTTGATCTAGAGTAGTTCACTGACAATGCCGATCATTGGCTATACCATCCCATCAGCCCTATACCCAGAACTCCTTAGTAAAACCACCAGCCCTATTTCGTCACTCATCATCGGCCGGCATCTCATCGTCAATATATCTGATAAGTGATATTCTCATCTCTGTTGAATCATTCCCTCGCAGCACGTCGCTAATGAAGTGTGCCTCGGTCTGCATCTGAACCATCTCCAGTGCTCCTCTCAGCACCCCACAGAATATGTTCGAATACCATAATTCGTCCTGCGCCCTTCCATCGTCTGGTAGCTCGACAAAGTCCGCTAATGGATTCTCTTCGAAAATCAATGAAAATTGCTTATTATCACTAGTCCAGTTCGTCACGGTTGGTGTAATATTCAGGAAGATTTTGAAGCCAACCTAGAGCTCGAGAATTAGAAAGTTAAGTATCTGAAGGATAACGGACGAGAACGAGCCTTCGATATCATCTCTGCTGTTTCTCGGAAGTTTGAGCATCGGCGCATCGTGTTGGATTTCGCCAGGTAGTCCTCGATCAATCGTAGTCCAATGTTATAACCCATCTTATCCAGCTGTTTGTTGACCTCGACATAGTCGCTTTCATAATCTTTGCACAGCTGTGCTACGATAGTTCCATAGGTGAGGGTTACAAGTTCAGCATTTACTTTGTCAACTCGAGTCCTACTATAATGATCAGATTTGGCTGCAAAAATTGAATGCTGCAAATCCATGCGAACAGCCAAGGGCTTCAACAGAACTAACTTACTTCCAGACTCTGTACTGGTATTAGTATCCTGAAGCCTCCTCTGATGGGAAGCATTTGCTTACTCTTCACCTATTCTGGCGGCTTTCGTTGATGCCATAATGAAGGATTTGTCTCATTAAGTAACGAAGGGATAGGCAAATCTTGTACTGAATGTCAGCGTAGCATTGCGATAAGTTTGTAATAAGGGTGTTTCCGAAGGTAGGCATTTGCCGCGCGGTGAACGGGGGGGTTCTCCTGTGGAGCGCTAGTGAAGGCTTTAGCGCAACGTGCCCCCGAAAATGTTATGCCTCGCGCTTGTCAGTATTCTGAGAAGGTGTAGTTGAGAAGCATACTCGACGGACAACTCACCAAAAAAATTCGGCCCTCCTGTGTTCCCCTTGCAATGTCAGCCGAAAAGCGCGCAGCCTCAGACGCCTTTGGGTCTTCCCAAATGGTAGTCAAACGACCCAATCTGGGAAACGAAAGAGCTGTGGCCGTTGGCAGTAGTTCAGCAGCGAATGGTGCTTTAATAACTTCGGTACCACGGACGAGTGGGTTGCAAGCACCTGTGATGGAGCTGACTGGTCACTCCGGGGAAGTCTTTGTTGCTAGGTTCAACTCGGAAGGCAACTATATAGCGTCAGGGTCAATGGACGGATCCATTAGTAAGTATTCAGCTTCTGCAGGTAGACCCAGATTCTCTAACTGATGCTTGATAGTGCTGTGGAGGACTTATGGCCAATGCGAGAATTATGGGATGCTCAGTGGACACAGAGGCGCTATCCTTGACCTGCATTGGTCGCGAGATTCTAGTGTTCTTTTCTCAGCATCAGCAGATATGCACCTCGCGAGTTGGGATCTTGAGACTGGTATACGGATACGGCGACATGTTGGACATGAAGAAGTTATCAACTGTATGGACGTCAGTAGGAGAGGCGAGGAGCTTCTTATCAGCGGAAGTGATGATGGATACGTGGGCATCTGGGATCCAAGAACAAAGGCGGCAGTCGACTTTATCTCTACCGATTTCCCGATCACTGCAGTAGCTCTGTCAGACGCAGGAAATGAGCTTTATTCTGGTGGAATTGATAATGATATAAAGGTCTGGGACATGAGGAAGAAGGCCGTCATTTATTCCATGTTTGGCCACAATGATACAATTTCCTCATTACGGGTATCTCCCGATTCGCAGAGTCTATTATCAAATTCTATGGACTCAACAGTACGAACATGGGACATAAGACCATTCGCACCCACAGATCGACACATTAGGACGTTCGATGGGGCCCACGCAGGAATGGAAAAGAACCTTATCAGAGCCAGCTGGGATGCAGAGGGCAAGAGAATCGCCGCTGGATCTGCTGATGGCACTGCCGTTGTATGGTCGAACGATACTGGAAAGCTACTCTACAAGCTCCCAGGTCACAAAGGGACTGTCAATTTCGCAGAGCTATCTCCAGGACCCGAACCTATTAGTAAGTTTTCCTAATTGCTAAAGCAGGCAGTTTCTAAGAAGCGATTTGCAGTCCTCACGGGTTCTTCTGATCGCACACTACTCCTGGGAGAATTAAAATGAGTCGCGGTTTCTTGCACAACGCAGTCAGAAAATGGTGTACATAACTGAACATGAGGGTTTGTGTCAGTGGCTTCCTAGACCATAGATGGTATAAAGCAGGCGATTTGGCTACAGTATATACCCGGGGAAGATCACATTGAGTGGCACTTAGCCGCATTCATGTGTACTGTTTCGTCATGCCACGTCGGTAATGTTATTGGCCCAGGCGCTTTGAGGGACAGAAAGGGGCGTTCAATGGCTGACCCGAGACGAATAAAATAATGAAGGAATGCACGTGGGATTGTTCACCTTATGAGACGGACATCAAAATAATGCCTTTTCTACTCTACAGTAAATACCAGTATGATAACGCAGCACCCAGCATATGGTTGGTAGTTGCATGCTCAATTCAGCGGGACGGAACTGCCGAGTTTTGTTTTCGGCCGAGCTAGGCACGAACCGCTGTTGACGGCGTTAGGGATGCTGGCCAAGGATGTGCTTATGAAACTCGCTAAAAAATCTAATTGAGCTTTGGTTGGCCCCCAGCTGGCTCCTGAAATCAATCCTCAAACATGCACGACGTCTCCCATTGTGAGAGAGCTACCCTGGTAGCCCTACTTTAGGAAATGCTGTTGCAAAATCATCACCGCACAACACGCCTTTTGAGATCATGGCTGAGACATCCTGGACACTACTGCTACTCTTCTCCCCTCCTTGAGACGGGCTCCCTACCACTGAGTCCGTGCCGGACTATCGTGTTGTCTACGAGCTCCTGCTCCTGTTCTTGTACTTGGTCTAACATGGCCAAGGCTACCTCATTTCTCTTCTGCATGTTCCTTTCTGTTGACTAGTTCTTAGTCACCTCTTGTTGACCTTAAGGTGTGTTTCGTCTTTTTGACCTGGTTGTCATCTCTT
>Ga0335072_10006986_pt1 | contig 16476 bp, 14 predicted proteins | sample Lox_Sample_21_FD_206725 | JGI IMG/M metagenome (GOLD analysis project Ga0335072, IMG submission 206725) | Soil microbial communities from Loxahatchee National Wildlife Refuge, Florida, United States - Lox_Sample_2.1 | ecosystem: Environmental > Terrestrial > Soil > Wetlands | place: USA...
CGCGGTCGCGTGCGGCGGTTGCAGGCTCCCGACCTCGAGCGCCTGGCGGGTGTCGTCCGGGCGGAACACGTGGTGGACGATCAGCACCTGGTGATCGTGCAGGGTGCCGATGCGGACGCTCTCGCCGCTTCGCGTCGCGAGCCCGTCGGCCCAGTTGAGCGCTCGCGTCCGCAGCTCGTTGCCATCGAGGTAGCTCGAGCCCATATGCAACAGCGCGGGACCGAGCTGGTACTTGCCCGAGTCTCTGTCCTGCTCGACGAATCCGACATCCCGCAGCGTCTTCAGGATCCCGAACACGGTCCCCTTGGGCAGGTTCAACTCACCGGCGAGCTCGGCCACGCCAAGTCGTAGGCTCCGCCCTGAGAGCAGCCGCAGAATCGCGGCTGCTCGCTCGATCGACTGGATGTGGCCGGGCATCGTCCCCGGCTACTACCCGCGCGCCCGGGGGCTTGATCAGACCGGTCCGTTCCTGGCCCAGACGTTGGCGGCCCGGGTGAGCGTCTTCTTCGGGCGGAGCGCCGGCGAGAGGATTTCTCCGTGCTCGAGCGCCACCGCCTTCAACGCGCGGTGCGGCACGGCCGGCACGCCGAGCAACTCGGCCGTCTCGGTCACCGTGCGCCGCTTGCGCCCTCGTGTGAGCGGCAACTCGACCGCGACGATCCGCGCGTGCCTGCCGCGCATGCCGTACATGTGCGCCTCGACCTGCCCCCAGACCACGACCGCGCCGCCGATCAGGTCGGCGGTTCCCGCCGAGGCGGTTCTAGGGCATGGGTCGTAGTAGGCATACACGCCGCAACTGCAGCCGTTGGCCGGAACCTCCTCGGGGCTATGCCCCTTGTCGCAGCGAGCAGTCATGGAACCATCGCGCCAGCCGGCGCCGTCGTACATCGATGTGAGACCTCCGGCCACCAGGCGCCATTGGCGAAAGCCGACGAGCGGGACGATCAGGTCCGGCGCGACGACATCGATGCCGCCGAAGGGGTCCGTCTCGGCTTGTTGCGGCTCGCTCATCGGCGGCCAGAACTCGGGGATCTACCGCGTGGGAACGGGTTCCCGTTTCGGAGCCGGCTCGGAGCGCTCCGGCTTCGGCTCGGGCGTAACCGCCGGCTGCAGGGGTCGCGTCGCCGGAACGCGGAGCGGTTCAACGACAATGGTCTTCGAGGGGCCATCGAGCGAACCGACAAGCCGAGCGGGTACGTTGTGTCGGTGCACGGTCATCTCCTGGATGTGGACGAGTCGCAACCGAGGGTAGTCCAGGATCGAGGAATTGGCGTAACCCATTGTCACCACCGTGACCAACCCTGACTAGATGTCACCGCTGTTCCGCCGGAACGAAGAAAAAGCAACGCGGAAGGCCGCCGCCAGGGTCGAGATCGAGCGCCTTCGAGAACTTCCCGTGGACGATCTGGCCCTGGATCTGCTGCCCGGGTTGGGACCGGAGGGGCCGACGCGCGGGACCAGCGTGAGGGTTCAGCAGCTTTGCGAGTATCTGCTGCGGGAGCACCCCGGCGCCGGGACCATGGAGACCCTGAACCTGACCGTCGCGGTGAACGAGGCGCTCGACATGCTCGAAGATGCCGGCCTCGTGTCCCCGATCTCGGTTCAGCGGACGCCCGTCTGGAAGATCACCCGGCTCGGCCGGAGTGCGCTCGCCGACGGGGATGTGCGCGAGCGCCTTCGCCGGCGCTAGGCGTCCTCTTTACCACGGGATCGCGCCGAGCTCGCGCGAGACGGCGCGCGCGCCTTCGCGAACGAAGCCGAGCAAATCCCCGCGCGGCTGCCGCGCCGCGAGCAGCCGCTCGGGTGGGCCGAAGATGCCCATCGCGCCGACGGTCATGCCCCGGCGGTCGACGATCGGGGCGGCGTAGGAGACCTGACCCGGAACGAGCTCGCCGATGTCGGCCGCCCAGCCCTGGGCCCGGACGCGGACCAGCTCTCGCTCGAGCCGGTCCGCGTCCGTGATCGTCGCCCCGGTGAAGGCCTCGAGTCCGATCGACGACAGCGCCGACGCGACGTACGGGTGATCGGCGAGCAAGACCTTGCCCAGCGCGGTCGCGTGGGCGGGCAGCAGCGTGCCGACGTCGAGCGTCTGCAACGTGTCGTCGGGCCGGAAGACGTGATGCACGACCAGCACCTGCTGTTCGTGCAGCGTGCCGATCCGCACCGCCTCGCGCGTGCGTGTCGCCAGCGAATCGGACCAGTTCAGCGCGCGGGTACGGAGCTCGTTGCCGTCGAGGTAGCTCGAGCCCATGTGGAGCAGGGCGGCGCCGAGCTGGTACTTGCCGCTGTCCTCGTCCTGCTCGACGAAGCCGACGCTCTGAAGCGTCCGCAGCAGCCCGTGGACGGTCCCCTTCGAGAGTCCCATCTCGCCCGCGATGTCGACGACCCCGAGTCGCCGGTTGCGCCCCGACAAGAGCCGGAGGATCGTCGCGGCGCGCTCGATGGACTGAATGCTGCCTGGCATCTATGCGTACACCTATCGACATTGTCGAACGAATGCCAGCTATCTCAACTTAGTTTGACATTGTCGAACCAGCCTGCATAGGATCCGCCTAGCCCGAAAACTTCCACTTGAGGAGAGGAGACCGGAATTGGGCGAACTAGCCGCGGTCGTCGTCAAAGTGACACCGCATTTCCCACATCTGGCCATCATTCCGTCCGAGATCATCGGGACAGCGCTCCTGATCCTCCTCGGCGACGGTGTCGTGGCGGCAGTGCTGCTGGCCAAGTCGAAGGCTGAGAACTCCGGCTGGATCGTCATCACCTTCGGGTGGGGTATGGCGGTCGCGATGGCCGTCTACGCGGTCGGGTTCTTCTCCGGCGCGCACCTCAACCCGGCGGTGACGCTCGGCGTCTGGATCCATGGGGGCATCACCGGCTCCCAGGCGTGGAAATACTTCATCGGCGAGTTCGTCGGCGCCATGATCGGCGCCTTCCTCGTCTATCTCACGTACTTCCTGCACTGGCGGGATACCGAGGATCCGGGGCTGAAGCTCGCGGTGTTCTCGACGGGTCCGGCCGTCCGCAACTACGCGTGGAACCTGTTCACCGAGATCGTCGGCACGTTCGTGCTCGTCCTCGGAGTCTTCGCGATCACGGGTCCGTGGAACGCGATCACCTCGGGCCTGACGCCCCTGCTGATCGGCCTCCTGGTGTTCGCCATCGGCCTGTCGCTCGGCGGTCCGACGGGATACGCGATCAACCCCGCGCGCGACCTGGGACCGCGGATCATGCACGCGATCCTGCCCATTCCAGGCAAGGGTGGGTCCGATTGGCAGTACGCCTGGGTGCCGGTCCTCGGTCCGCTCATCGGCGGCGCGCTTGCGGCGATCTTCTTCGACGCCGTGTTCGGCAGCGCTCCGCTCTAGGGAGACGGCGATGAAGAAGCTCATCAATTCACCAGACGGCGTTCTCCAGGACGCGCTCCACGGGGTCGAAGCTGCCCACGGGAATCGGGTTCGGGTGATCTACGAGCCCGCCGTCATCGTCCGGATCGACGCCCCGGTCAAGGGCAAGGTCGGGCTTATCTCCGGCGGCGGCTCGGGCCACGAGCCGATGCACGGCGGATATGTCGGGCCTGGGATGCTCGACGCGGCGTGCCCGGGGGAGGTGTTCACCTCCCCCACGCCCGACCAGATGCTGGAAGCGACCAAGGCCGTCGACGGCGGCGCGGGCGTCGTCCACATCGTCAAGAACTACACCGGCGACGTCATGAATTTCGACATGGCCGCCGACATGGGGAAGGGCGAAGACATCGAGGTCGAGACCGTGCTCACGAACGACGACGTCGCGGTCGAAGACTCGCTGTACACCGCGGGTCGTCGCGGCGTGGGAGTCACCGTGCTGGTCGAGAAGATCTGCGGTGGTGCGGCCGAGGACGGCCGCAACCTCCAGGAGGTCGCCGAGCTCGGCCGGCGGGTCAACGCGAACGGGCGCTCCATGGGCATGGCACTGACCCCGTGCATCACCCCGGCCTCGGGCAACCCGAGCTTCGAGCTCGCCGAGGACGAGGTCGAGATCGGGATCGGCATCCATGGCGAGCCGGGCCGCTTCCGGGAGAAGATCGGACCGGCGTCGCAGATCGCCGAGCGGCTGATGACCCCGATCCTCGAGGACCTGCCGTTCTCCTCGGGTGATCGGGTGCTCGCGTTCGTCAACGGCATGGGCGGTACCCCGCTGATCGAGCTGTACGTGATGTACAACGAGGTTGCAAAGATCGCCCAGGAGCACGGGCTGTCGATCGAGCGCAATCTCGTCGGCAACTTCATCACGTCGCTCGAGATGCAGGGGTGCTCGATCACGCTGGTGAAGCTCGATGACGAGATGGTCCGATACTGGGATGCGCCCGTAAACACTCCGGCCTTGCGCTGGGGCGTCTAGACAGTGGCCATCACACGCGACGCGACTCTCGACTGGATGAACCGGTTCGCGGGTGAGATGTCCGAGCACCGCCAGGAGCTCGTTGCTCTTGACACGGCGATCGGCGACGGCGACCACGGGACGAACATGAACCGCGGAATGACCAAGGCGGTCGAGAAGCTCGACGCCGCGGAGCAAGCCGACCCGGGTGCCGTGCTCAAGACCGTCGCGATGGCGCTTGTTTCGAGTGTCGGCGGAGCGGCGGGGCCCCTCTACGGAACTCTGTTCCTGCAGATGGGCAACGCCCTCGCCGGCCAGCCGGAGGTCGAGCTGCCGGCGTACGCCGCAGCTTGGCGCAAGGGACTCGAGGGGGTCCAGGCGCGCGGAAAGGCCGTGGCGGAGGACAAGACGATGGTGGACGCGCTGATACCGGCCGTTGCGGCTCTCGAAGCGGCGTCCGATCTCGACGGCGGTCTGCGCGCGGCTGCGCAGGCCGCCGAGGAAGGCATGAAGGCAACGACGCCGCTCGTCGCGCGCAAAGGGCGCGCGAGTTACCTGGGCGAACGGTCGGCGGGCCACCAAGACCCGGGCGCGACCTCCACCTACTACCTCTTCAAGAGCGCCGTCGAGGCGCTGGCGGGCTGAAAGGAGAACACGTATGCCGAAGTACTCAGTTGCACTCGATCAGGGGACGACGAGCTCGCGGGCGATGGTCTTCGACCACTCGGGCCACGTCGTCGCGGTGTCGCAGAAGGAGCACGAGCAGATCTATCCGAAGCCGGGCTGGGTCGAGCACGACCCCAAGGAGATCTGGGCGCGCTGTCAGGAGGTGATCGACGAAGCGGTCGAGAAGGCCGGCGCCGCCCGCGACGACATCGCCGCGCTTGGGATCACCAACCAGCGCGAGACCGCGGTGGTCTGGGATCGCAACACCGGCGAGCCGGTGATGAACGCGATCGTCTGGCAGGACACCCGCACCGACAAGATCGTCGACGAGCTGTCCAAGGACGGGGGCCAGGACCGGTTCCGTTCCAAGGTCGGCCTGCCGCTCGCGACGTACTTCTCGGGCCCGAAGGTCCGCTGGATCCTCGACAACGTCGACGGCGCGCAGGCCAAGGCCGACGCCGGCGACCTGATGTTCGGCAACATCGACACCTGGTGCATCTGGAATCTGACCGGCGGCACCAAGGGCGGGCTCCACATCACCGACGTCACGAACGCCAGCCGGACGATGCTGATGGACCTCGAGACGCTGAGCTGGGACGAGGGCATCGCCGGGACGATCGGCGTGCCGATGTCGATGCTGCCCGAGATCAGATCCTCGAGCGAGGTGTACGGCGAGGTGACCACCGGGAACCTGACCGGCGTGCAGGTCGCCGGCGACCTCGGTGACCAGCAGGCGGCGACCTTCGGCCAGGCCTGCTTCGACACCGGCGATGCCAAGAACACGTATGGCACGGGCAACTTCATGCTGCTCAACACGGCCACCGAGGCGGTCCAGTCGAAGTCGGGTCTGCTGACGACGGCCTGTTACAAGATCGGCGACGAGGCATGCGTGTACGCGCTCGAGGGATCGATCGCAATCACCGGCGCGCTCGTGCAGTGGCTGCGCGACAACCTCCACATGATCCAGGCCGCACCGCAGGTCGAGGAGCTGGCCAAGTCCGTCGATGACAACGGCGGCCTGTACATCGTGCCGGCGTTCAGCGGCCTGTTCGCGCCGTACTGGAAGTCGAGCGCCCGCGGCGTGTTCGCCGGCCTCACCCGGTACGTCAACGCGGGGCACATCGCGCGCGCGACGCTGGAGGCGACCGCGTTCCAGACCCGCGAGGTCATGGACGCGATGGAGGCCGACTCGGGCGTCACGCTGAACGAGCTGAAGGTGGACGGCGGCATGGTCGCCAACGACCTGCTGATGCAGTTCCAGGCCGACATCCTCGGGGTGCCGGTGATCCGTCCCGAGGTCGCCGAGACGACCGCGCTGGGCGCTTCCTACGCCGCGGGCATGGCCGTCGGATTCTGGTCAAGCACGCAGGAGGTCCGAGACAACTGGGCCGAGGACAAGCGCTGGGAGCCGAAGATGGATGCCGCCAAGCGGGACGAGTACTACAAGGAATGGAAGAAGGCCGTCACCCGCACGTTCGATTGGGTCGACTAGCAGCCACCCTGAGGGGGCGAGTAACGTTGAAGGCGGTCCCCCCGGACCGCCTTCAACTGGTTAGGCTCACATCATGGCCACGCTAAGCACCGAGGTATTGGTGATAGGTGGAGGCGCCACGGGCGCCGGCGTCGCCTGGGACGCCGCGCTGCGCGGGTTCGACGTCGTGCTCGTCGATCGCGCCGATCTGGCCGAGGGGACGAGCGGGCGGTTTCATGGCCTGCTGCACTCGGGCGGACGCTACGCGGTCAAGGACCCGCGCGCGGCCGAGGAGTGCATCGCCGAGAACCGGGCCCTGAAGACGATCTCGCCGGATTCGATCGAGGACATCGGCGGGTTCTTCGTCACCACCCCGTTCGACGACCCGGCGTATGCGGACGTGTTCGCGAAGGGATGCCGCGACACGGGCGTCGACTGCGAGGAGGTCGACCCGGCCCAGGCGCTGCGGGAGGAGCCGCTGCTGAACCCGGCGATCTCGCGGGCGTTCCGCGTTCCGGACGCGAACATCGACGTGTGGAAGACCGTTTGGGCGATGGCTCGAGGGATCCAGCAACGCGGCGGGCGCGTGCTGCCCTATCACGAGGTCGTCGCCGTTCATCGCAGCGGTGATCAGGTCACCGGCGCGCGCGTTCGAGGCGCCGCGACCGGCGAGGAGATCGACATCGAGGCTCGCGTCACCGTCAACGCCTCCGGCGCGTGGGCCGGCGCGGTCGCCGACATGGCCGGGATCGAGGGCGTCCGCGTGCTCCCGGGCCGCGGGATCATGATCGCGATGAACCACCGCCTCGTGAACACGTGCGTCAACCGGTGTCAGATGCCGACCGACGGCGACATCATCGTGCCGATCCGGACCGTGTGCGTGATCGGGACGACCGACGTGAACACCGACGACCCCGACGACCACACCGTGCTCCAGACCGAGGTCGACGCGATGCTCGACGACGGCGAGAAGCTCGTGCCCGGCTTCCGCCAGGCCCGGGCGCTGCGCGTCTGGACCGGCGTCCGTCCGCTGTTCGAGGACTCGAAGGCGGCCGACACCGACTCGCGCGACGTCACGCGCGCGCACGCACTGCTCGACCATGCCGAGCGCGACGGCGTGCAGGGATTCGTGACGATCACCGGCGGCAAGCTCACGACGTTCCGGCTGATGGCCGAGGAGACGATGAACGCCGTCTCCAAGCACCTCGGCGACGAGCGTCCGTGCACGACCAAGACCGAGCCGCTGCCGGGATCGGAGGAGGGTGCGACCTATCGCCTCGGCGAGCGGTTGGGTCGCAAGGAGGCGGATCTCGCGGGCGAGCAGCTGATCTGCGAGTGCGAGATGGTCCCGCGCCGGAAGCTCGAGCAGGCGATCGAGCGCCGAGCCACGACGAACCTCGACGACATCCGCCGGCTGCTGCGGCTCGCGATGGGGCCCTGCCAGGGCGGGTTCTGCATCTACCGCGCCACCGGGATCCTGCACGGGCTCGACGGGCTCACCGCCGAGCAGGCCGATGAGTCGCTGCTGCACTTCCTGCGCGAGCGGTGGAAGGGCGTGTGGCCGATCCTCTACGGCGACCAGCTTCGCCAGGCGCGACTCGACGAATGGATCTTCCACGGCGTGCTCGACGTCGAGCATCTGCCCGCGGCGCACGCACAGGCGGAAGCGCCGGCGGAGACGGTGGCGCGGTGAGGGGCGAGCTGCACTACGACGCGGTCGTGATCGGCGCCGGCACCGCGGGACTCGTCGCCGGGGTGCGGCTGGCCGAGGGCGGCGCGCGCGTGTGCGTGCTGTCCAAGGGCGTCGGCTCGACGCATCTCGCGCCGGGGACGATCGACGTGCTCGGATATGGGCCGGGCCGCGTGTCATCGCCGGGTGCCGCGCTCGAGGAGTTCGCCGCCGCTCATCCGGAGCACCCGTACGCGCTGCTCGGCGCCGACGCGGTCGCCGAGGCGGTTCGGTGGTTCGGCGAGTGCGTGGCCGCCGGCCCGCTCGCGGGCTACCGGTACGTCGGAGGCCTCGAGCACAACGTGCTGCTGCCGACCGCGGTCGGTGCGCTCCGCCCGTCGGCGCTCGTGCCCGAGACGATGGCCGCCGGCGACGCGTCCTCGGCGCTCGGCCACGTGTGCCTGGTCGGCACGCGGGCGCTGCGCGATTTCCACGCCTCCCTGTGCGCGTCCAACCTGGCCCGGGCCGGGGTCACGGCACGCTCGGTCGAGGTGGAGATCGAGACCGACCGGGCCGACCAGAACGCGCTCGGGCTGTCGCGGCAGTTCGACGACCCTGCGTGGCGTGCGGCGTTCGCCGCCCGGTTGGCGTTGAAGCTCCAGGCCGACGAGCGCGTCGGCCTGCCCGCGATGCTCGGGATTCGCGACCCGCACGGGGTCTGGTCCGACCTCGAGCACCGCCTCGGCCGTCCCGTGTTCGAGATCCCGACGCTGCCCCCGTCGGTTCCGGGGATGCGCGTGTACGAGATTCTCCGCTCGGCGCTGCGGCGCGCCGGCGGCCGGCTCGTGCTCGGCGCCGAGGTCGTGAGCGCTGAGCGCTCCGGATCGCGTGTCGTGTCGGTGGCGACGCGGTCGGCCGGCCACGACGCGCGCTACGCGGCCCCTTGGTTCGTGCTCGCGGCGGGCGGATTCGGGTCGGGCGCGATCGAGCTCGACTCCCGCTGGGCGACGCACGAGCGCGTGTTCGGGCTGCCGCTCCAAGGCGTCCCGGCCGTGGACCAGCCGCGGTTCGTCGGCGACTACCTGGCCGAGCAGCCGATGGCGCGGGTCGGGGTCGCGGTCGATTCGCAGTTGCGCGCCACCGGTGCCGAGAACGTGCTCGTCGCCGGCGCCGCGCTCCCGGGCGCCGTGCCCTGGCGCGAGGGGTCGGGCGAGGGGATCGCGCTGGCCAGCGGCTCGCACGCCGCGCAGATGGTGTTGGCGGGTGCCGGCGCTCCCGCTGGGGCTGCGGCATGAGCGCCGAGGCGGCCGGGGTCGGGGGCGTGCTCGAGGAGCTGATGCGCGGCTCGCTCGATCACTGCGTCAAGTGCACGATCTGCGAGACGCAGTGTCCGGTCTCCAACGTGAGCCCCCTGTTCCCGGGACCGAAGTACGCCGGACCTCAGTCCGAGCGTTACCGGGTCGCCGGCGAGCCGTCGGTCGACCACTCGGTCGACTACTGCTCGGGGTGCGGGATCTGCTCGATGTCCTGCCCGCAGGGTGTCAAGATCGCCGAGATCAACTCCCAGGCCAGGAACAAGCTCAAGCAGCAGAAGGGCTTCCCGCTTCGCGACCGGATCATCACGCGCCCCACGTGGCTCGGCCGCGCCGGCGGTGGCCCGGTGGCGCCGCTCGCGAACCTCACGATCGATTTCAAGCCGTTCCGGATCATCGGGGAGAAGGTGCTGAAAGTTCACCGCGACGCGCCGGCACCGGAGTTCGCCCGCCGGCGGTTCTCGCGCTGGTTCAAGGACCACCCGAGTCCCGCCACGGGCCGGCGGATCGTCTACTTCCACGGCTGCGGGACCGAGTACTACGAGCCGTGGGAGGGGGAGAAGGTGGTGGCGATCCTCGAGCACAACGGATTCGAGGTCGTCGTGCCCAAGCAGGACTGCTGCGGGCTTCCGCTCCAGTCGAGCGGGCTGTTCGACGATGCCCGCAAGGTCGTGCTGCGGCTGGCGCGGGCGCTCGTCCCATACGTCCGCGACGACCCGAACACGATCATCGTCGGCAACGCCACCAGCTGCACGCTGATGCTCAAGCGCGAGGCCCGCGAGATCCTCTCGCTCGAGGACGATCCGGATCTCAAGCTCGTGTCCGAACGGACCTACGACATCTGCGAGCTGCTGCTCGAGATGAACGATCGCGGGGAGCTCAAGACCGACTTCAAGCCCGTCAACGAGCACATCTTCTACCACGCGCCCTGCCAGCAGCAGGGCCACTGGATCGGCAAGCCCGCGCTCGAGCTGTTCGCGCTGATCCCCGGCCTCGAGGTCACCGAGGGCAATGCGCGCTGCTGCGGGATCGCGGGCACCTACGGGTTGAAGGTCGAGAAGTACGACATCGCGATGGCGGTCGGCGCCGATCTGTTCGGCCAGGTCCGCGAGTCCGGCGCCGCCGAGGTCGCCTGCGACAGCGAGACGTGCCGGTGGCAGATCAGCCACGCCACCGGCTCCAAGGCGGTGCACCCGATCGACTACCTGCACCGCGCCTACGGGCTCTGAGGGCTGAACGTGGTCGGGATCGTGGTCGTGTCCCATAGCGACGCGCTGGCGCAAGGCGTCGTCACGCTCGCGCGCGAGATGGGCGGCGAGGACCTGGCGCTGATCGCCGCCGGGGGCACCGACGAGCCCGGCGTGCTCGGGACCGACGCCGAGCGCGTGCGCGCGGCGATCGAGCGCGCGATGTCGCCAGACGGCGTCCTCGTCCTGATGGACCTCGGGAGCGCGCTGATGAGCACGGAGTTCGCGATCGAGTTGCTCGAGGACCCGCCGGGGCGCGTGTTGATGAGCGAGGCGCCGCTCGTCGAGGGGACGGTCGCGGCGGCGGCGGCGGCGAGCGGTGGCGCGTCGCTCGAGGAGGTCGCGGCCGAGGCCCGCGGCGCGCTCGCGATGAAGACCTCGCAGCTTGGGGTCGCCGGGGACGACGGTCCCGCGGAGCCCGGCGCCGACGCGCCGGCGCCCGGTCTCGAGGCCGCGATCCCGGTCCGCAACGCGATCGGATTGCACGCCCGGCCGGCGGCGCGGTTCGTCGAGACCGTTCGCGGCTTCGAGGCCGACGTTCGGGTCAAGAAGGTCGGCGGCGGCGCGCCGGTCAAGGCGACGAGTCTCACGAACGTGGTGGCGCTCGGCGCGCGGTTCGGCGACGCGCTGCTGGTCAGCGCCTCGGGCCCGCAGGCACAGGAGGTGCTGGTGGCGCTCGCGCAGCTTGCCGACGAGGGGTTCGGCGACGGGGTGGCGGCAGGGGCGCCACCGCCCAACGCCGCCGCGGCCGGAGCCCTGCCCGCCGCCGGAGCCCTGCCCGCCACCGGAGCCCCGCCCGCCACCGGAGCCCCGCCCTCGCATCCACCTGGCTGGCCAGCCAGCCAGGCTGGACAAGGGGAGGGCGGACCCGAGATCGCGCCGCCGGCGGCCGGCGACGTCCTGACCGGCGTCCCCGCCTCGGCGGGCCTCGCGTTCGGCCCGGCGCACCATCTCCACGGCGTCACCGCCCCGCCACCGGACCGCGCCGCGGACGAACCCGCGCGCGAGCGCGAGCGCCTCGAGCAAGGCATCACCGCCGCCCGCACCGCGATCGAGCGCGACCGGGACACCGTCGCCAGCCGCGCCGGCAAGGCCGACGCCGCGATCTTCGACGCCCACCTGGCGCTGCTCGACGACGAGGCGATGCTCGACCCCGCGGAACACGCGATCGAGTCCGGCGCCACCGCCGAGCGCGCCTGGTACGACGCGGCGCAGCAGGTCGCCGCGCTCTACCGCGCGCTCGAGGAACCGCTGCTGCAGGAGCGTGCGGCGGACGTGCTCGACGTAGGCCGGCGGGTCGTCGACGCGCTCATCGGTGGTGGGGACGAGACCCACGACCGGGCCGGGGTCGTGATCGCCGGCGAGCTCACCCCCGGCGACGCGGCCACGCTCGATCCGGCGCTCGTGACCGGGATCGTGACCGCGCATGGCACCGCCACCGCCCACGCCGCGATCCTCGCCCGCGCGCTCGGGCTGCCGGCGGTCGTCGGCCTCGGGGAGTCGGTGCTCGGAATCACCGACGGGACCACTCTGCTGGTCGACGGAGAGGCGGGCACGGTCCAGGTCGACCCCCCGCAGGAGGTCCTGAACGACGCCACCGATCGCCGCCAACGCGCCGAGCGCCGCCGCGCATCGGCCCGCGAGCGCGCGCACGAGACCGGCGCCACCCGTGACGGCACGCGGATCGAGGTGTTCGCGAACCTGGGCTCCGCCGGCGAGGCGGCCCGGGCGGTCGAGCTCGGCGCCGAGGGCGTGGGGCTGCTTCGCACCGAGTTCCTGTTTCTCGACCGCTTGGAGCTTCCCGACGAAGACGAGCAGGCCGCGACGCTCCGCGCGATCGCGAAAGCCCTCGACGGACGCCCGCTCGTCGTGCGCACGCTCGACGCCGGCGCCGACAAGCCGCTGCCGGCGCTGCCGATGCCGCCCGAGGGGAACCCGTTCCTGGGCGTGCGCGGGATCCGGCTGGGGCTCGAGCGCCGAGACGTCCTCGCGACCCAGTTCCGCGCGATCCTCCGCGTCGCAAACGACCACCCGCTGAAGGTGATGCTCCCGATGGTGGCGACGCTCGACGAGATCCTCGCCGCGCGCGGCGAACTCGACCAGGCTCGGGCGGACACCGGGATCGACGCGCCGATCGAGTTCGGGATCATGGTCGAGGTCCCCGCGGCCGCGCTCACGGCCCAGCGACTGGCCGAGCACGTCGACTTCTTCTCGCTCGGGACCAACGACCTGACCCAGTACACGATGGCCGCCGAGCGCGGTGACGAGCGGCTCGCGCCGCTGCTCACCGGTCCTCAGCCGGCGGTGCTGCGGCTCGTCGAGGAGACGGTCCAGGCGGCGGCTGCGCACGGCCGCTGGGTCGGGGTGTGCGGAGAGCTCGCCGGCGACCCGGCGAGCGCGATCCTGTTCGCCGGCCTCGGCGTGACCGAGTTGAGCATGGCGCCGGCGCTCGTACCCGAGGCCAAAGCGGCGCTGCGGGGCGTCGACCTCGAGCAGGCGCGGACCGCCGCGCAAGACGCGCTCGCGACCGACACCGCGGCGGCCGCCCGCGCGCTGGCGGCCGCCTTGCTGTAACGCCCGCACCCCTGGGGTACCCTCATCCCGTGGAAGCCGGTACGTTGAGCTCGTTGCGCTCATCGAGGATGCTCGCTGCTGGCACGGGCTTGAGGGTCGTCCTGTGCCCGGTGGTGATGGCGCTCGTGCTGACCCGTTCGTACACGGCCGCCGCGATCGTGTTCGTCGTCGCCGCCGGCACCGACTGGCTGGACGGCCGGCTGGCCCGCCGGTGGGGAGTCACCACGCGCTTCGGCGCGTTCCTCGACACGACCGCCGACAAGCTGCTCGTCGCGAGCGCGCTGATCGCGCTGGTGGCGGTCCACCGGGTGTCGCCCTGGGTGTCGCTGATCATCGTCGGGCGCGAGTTCACGATCCTCGGCCTGCGCGCCGCGGTCGAGTCCGGTGGACGCCGGTTCGAGACCTCGATGCTCGGCAAGTGGAAGGCCACCATCCAGTTCGTCGCGATCACGCTGGCGATCCTGCGCCCGGACGCGATGATCGCCGGCGCCTACCTCGATCAGTGGGCGATGGTGATCGCAGCGATCGTCACCGCCTGGTCCGGAATCGACTACATCATCCAGTTCTCCGCCGCGCTCCGATCCTGACCGCGTGACTCGCATATTCGTCACCGGCGGGACGGGGGTGATCGGCACTGCGCTCCTGACCCGCCTGCTCGAGCGGGGCGACGAGGTCGTGGGTCTGGCGCGGTCGGACGCGGCGGCGGGGGTGTTGTCGGCGCGTGGCGTCGAGGTCGTCCGCGGCGAGGGCGACGACGAGGACGGCCTGACGCGAGGGATGGAGGGCTGCGCGATGGCGTTCAACGTCGCCGGGGTCAACGCGCTGTGCGTGGAGGACCCGCGGCCGATGGAGCGGATGAACGTGGGCGGGGCCGTCGCCGCCGTCCGAGCCGCCGCGCGCGCCGGCGTCGCCCGGCTCGTACACACGTCCTCGGCCGCCACGATCGGCGAACCCCCGGGCGCGATCGGCACCGAGCGTACGCCTCACCGCGGCTGGTACCTGTCGACGTACGAGCGGACCAAGACCGAGGGTGAGCGCGCCGCGCTCGCCACCTCACGCGAGGTCGGCCAGGACCTCGTGATCGTCAATCCAAGCTCGGTCCAGGGCCCGGGGCGCGCGGGCGGCACCGGCCGCCTGCTGCTCGCGTTCCTCGACGGCCGCCTCCGGGTGTTCGTGCCCACCTACGTGAGCCTCGTCGACATCGACGACTGCGTCGCCGGTCACCTGCTCGCGGCCGAACACGGGGCCGCCGGCGAGCGCTATCTGGTCAACGGGATGACACTCGAGATCGGCCAGGCGCTCGCGCTGGCGGCCGACGTCGCCGGGGTTCAGCGGAAGCCTCGTTTGCTGCCGCGCCGCGTCGCGACCGCGGCCGCCGCCGTCGTCGAGCGGGCTGCCGTGCTCGCCGGTCGCCGGCCGCCGGTGTGCCGCGAGATGGTCCGCACGCTGCTCCACGGCCACCGCTACGACGGCTCGCGGGCCGAGCGCGAGCTTGGCTTGCGCTACACGGATCCGCGCGAAACGATCCGGAAGACCGTCGACTGGGCGCGCGCGGAGGGGCTGGTCCGCTGAACTGCGGCCGCCCGGCCCGACGCGTACGGCCGATCCACCGACATCCCGTTTCTTTGTCGCGTAACGCACATTGCAAATTGCCAACACCCGCGTTACGTGCCTAGCGGTAGGATCGGCATGGAATCCGCTGCAGGAGGAGGGATTTGGAGCAGGTCACCCCGACACCAGCCGCGGTGGCAGAGGGCGCGTCCATCGCGACCTCCCCAGCCCCGCCGCATGCGGCGCGTCGCGGTCGCGCCGTCAAGTTCCTCATCCCTGAAGTGATCTTCGGGGTCGGGACGCTGGCCGAGGTCGGCGGTGCGGTCCGGCGCGTCGGCGGCAGGCGCCCGATGCTCGTCAGCGACCCCGGCGTGCTCGCGGCCGGCTGGGTCGAGCGCGCGACGCCTCACCTCGACGACGTGCGCGTGCAGTGGCACCTGTGGCACGACCTGACGCCCAACCCGAAGGACTTCGAGGTCGAGGCGGCGTACGAGATCTATCTCGAGAGCGGCTGCGATGCGCTGCTGGCGATCGGCGGCGGAAGCTGCATCGACCTCGCCAAAGCGGTGGCGATCCTGAGCGGCAACGGGGGGCGCATCCTCGAGTACGAGGGAATCGACCGCGCGGGCAACCCGATCCCGCCGATGGTGATGGTCCCGACGACCGGCGGCACCGGGTCGGACGTATCGCAGTTCTGCGTCGTCACCGACACCAGGCGGCGATTCAAGGTGACGATCGGCGGCCGCGCGCTCGTGCCCGACATCTCCGTGACCGACCCCGAGTTGCTGACGACGATGTCAGCGGAGTTGACCGCGCATACGGGGCTCGATGCGCTCAGCCACGCGATCGAGTCCTGCGTGTCGGAGGCCTGCGACTTCCTCTCCAAGCGGCTCGCGGTCGCCGCGATCCAGGAGATCGTCGAGCATCTCCCGGTCGCGGTCGAGGATCCGTTCGACCTCACCGCCCGCGCGGGGATGGCGAGGGCCAGCCTGCAGGCCGGCATGGCGTTCACCAACGCGCTGCTCGGGGCGACCCACGCGATCGCCCACCAGATCGGGGGCGCGCTCGACCTGCCGCACGGGCTGCTCAACGCGATCCTGATGCCGCACGTGATGCGCTTCAACGCCGAGACGCACGCCGACCGCTACGTCGACGTGGCCGGCGCGCTCGGCGTCCGGACCGACCGCCTCGACGACGTCGCCGCCGCCGAGCAGGCGATCGAGCGCGTCGAGGAGCTGAGCCGGTCCGTGGGGATTGCCGGCGGCCTGCACGAGATCGGAGTCGACCCGGCCGACTTCGACGAGTACGCGCGGAACGCGCTGGGCGACGCCTACATTGCCACTAACCCGAGGCCGGTCACCGAGGACGATGTCCGCAGGATCTGCGTCGCCGCGTACTGAACGGCGCGCCGCCGCCGACCGCCTGGCGCTCGAGCGCCTGGTCGGCGTCCGCTCGTCCAAGCCCAGCTTCTACGCCGCCTGGCGCGACAAGTCGGATCGGCTCGACCACACGATCGAGACGCTCGAGCGAATCTCCTCCGCGCTGTGCGCCGCGCCGGCCGGGCCCGTCGCCGTGTGCGATGCCGTCGTCGAAGCGGCCGCCTACCACTTCGACGCGCGGTGGGCA
>Ga0335072_10006987_pt1 | contig 16476 bp, 14 predicted proteins | sample Lox_Sample_21_FD_206725 | JGI IMG/M metagenome (GOLD analysis project Ga0335072, IMG submission 206725) | Soil microbial communities from Loxahatchee National Wildlife Refuge, Florida, United States - Lox_Sample_2.1 | ecosystem: Environmental > Terrestrial > Soil > Wetlands | place: USA...
ACTGGGCCCCTCTTCCTCGCAGGCCCAGAGTATCATCTGGCCACTAATACGATCTACAAGTACGTTGGATCTCTCACCACGAGCCATGCAGCGAGTGTGTAGATTAGACCATTAGCCCCAAGCCTCTTTACATCGATGTGGATACTTGTAAGCGCGTTGAGAGCGTCTTCAGGTTCAACGCATGATATACACAGGGTGGGTTAGGCAAGGTAAATTTGCCCCAGAACGCCGCTAATAAACTGAATATGAAAAGACGTAGCTGTATAGGACGTAAAATGGGTAGGCCATGGCGAGGTACTCTCATCTGTAGTGATATATCATTAATATGAGGTCGCGGGTAGAGCGAGTTTCGGGATGTTGAGCAAGACTTTGTGGTTTATATTCTTAACCAGTGGTCAGCCTTATAATAATGTATAGTCATGAGATCAGCAACAGTGCAAGACAAGACATCCAACAAACAGACTTATACGCTACTGGAGTATGCATGGGCTTCTATATTTTAGCAACCAATGAAAAGTTCTTTATATACTGTATCTAGTAAGCGACTAAAAAGTCTGTCTGAGTTCCGTCTTCGGCAAAATATACGGCACAACTTTACTCCTGACCATCGTCCGCTGCTCAAACGCATATGCGAGGCCAATAAGCTTCTCTTCACTCCATGCGCGCCCCATGAAGCCAATTCCGAACGGAACATTCGGTCCTATCTGTACTAGATGCCCCTTTTGATCCTTTATAATTTTTGTGTCCTCCGGGTGCCTCCCAAGCGGGACGTTGATGATAGGCAAGCCACCGAGTGCGGGAAGAAAGGCGGAAGATGTAGAAGGCAAGATCAGCGCGTCTAGGTTATAGAGATCTAAGGCGCCGAGGACTCCGCCTTCGCGGCCGTAATACATGTCTTCTTGGTAGGCGTCCCAGACTTCTTGAGAGTCGTTGGTGCAGTTGTACGAGAGGGCTTCTTCCCAGCTCGCTGTGTCACGATCTGGATATTCTTCTCGAGGGTCGGATTGCGTACAATTTAAAAGTTCTTGGACGCTGTGGTATTTATTTTTATCCCTGGTGGATACCTTAGCAAGGTATTTGGCGATGCCAGCTATGAAATCGGTCCTGATGACTTTGTAGTTGTACTTCTCTCTTATGGATACTATCGAATCTTCTACAGAGCTGTTAAAAGCGGGGAAGTTGGCGTTGTCGACTATCTCCGCGCCCGCAGATCGCATAATCTCGATTGCAGATTCAAAAGCTTCCATAAGAGCAAAGTCCGTCTTGGAAAAGTTAAAGAATCCATTACGAGGTATGCCAATGCGAGCACCTCTGAATGCGGAGTAGTTGAGGGACTTTGTATAATCCGGAGGTGCGTTGAATGGCTGTAAGGAAGTATAATTGTCATTTTGGTCTTTACCGGCAATTGCTGATAACATAATTGCAGCATCTTTGACAGTTCTAGCCATTGGACCAACCGTGTCTTGCCGGATAGTGATCGGAATCACTAGGTCTCTTGATGTCAAACCGAGCGTTGGTTTGATACCAACTATGTTATTTTGGCAGCTGGGCCCGACTATACTGCCTGATGTCTAAAAAGAACTTCCATTAGCAGAAAATCAGGATGTCAAATGATCTGGCCCGGGAAAATTATGGGAAATAGGTTTTCTATCATACCTCCGTACCTAGAGCGCCCATCGCGAGCCCAATAGAGACGGCCACTCCACTACCACTCGAGCTCCCAAAGGGGTCTTGGTTCTCGCAATACGCTCCGAGTACTTGCCCCCCGTAGCCGCTCCAGCCCATGGTTGTCGTGTTACTGCTCGATCTGTAAGCGGCCCATTCACTCATTGCTGATTTGCCCAAAATAACTGCGCCCGCTGCGCGTAACTTAGATGCAATAGCGGAGTCTCGAAGGGAGCGGTATCCTAGAAGACACACAGAGCCGGCTACGGAGGTCAGCTTTCACAATTCCTAACTACTAAGACATCAAATACCGGTGTTGTTCATCTCATCTCCTGTAGCAATGTTGTCCTTGAGGAGAATAGGCACACCATGTAAAGGTCTCACCAATCAGCACAGTATTAGCCACTCTGAGATCAGGACAACTACCCTTTCACGTGACCAGATGCTCGCTCGTGATCAAGCGCCTTCGCGATTGACAATGCATCCGGGTTGACTTCACTGACAGCGTGAAGGACATGGTTGACTTCCGCGATCCTGTCGAGATGAACCTGGCAGATATAGGTCAGCGCCACGGAAGACTAACAGGTGGTTGTGAAGGAAGTTACAGTCACCAGTTCAACACTTGTCAAGGATCCAGCCTCAAACAACGAGATGACTTCGTCTATGGTGATGTCTAGAAGACTTGCCGAGGTAAGTTCCGTCGGGCTCAAAGATTTTTGGGCAGCTTCCCCTGGTAAAGCAACACTGCTAGCGATCCAAACTGAGCAGAAAGCCAGTGGCAGCCACTTTTTAAGTCTCATTGATGCCAATGGAATAGGTTTATTTCGGTCTAAGACGACTTCTGTGAAGATTTAGAGGCAGAAGACGTGTGAAAGCCGAAGACGGAGCGAGCTCCAAAATGCGCTAGCCGTTTTGGGAAGATGAAATAAGTGGCTGGAAAACCTTTAGGCTTCGTATTCATCTCACATACTGAAATTTTTGAGTAGTCGCTCTCGAAGTATTGGCCAAATAATTTAAACAATGGTTTTGGCTTCTGAGAGCAATATGTAACAGAGTATGAGGCTGTTGGCAAAATAGCTTTGCGCCCCTGTGGCAATCACTAAATCCAACAGTAATGGCGCTGTGCTTTAGCGACAATGTACCCACTCTTTATCTTGCTTATTTACAGAGAAAGTATCAATATGCTCGAGTTCAGATATTGACAAATTTGTAAGTTTTCAATTCATGATATATTAAGAGTCATCTTAGAAAGATAATTCGCAGTAGAGCGCTACGAACAGGTAACATCTCTAAATCCATGAATACTTCTCCATACATAACGCTGTGCACGCAGACCTCTCCAACAAGCTCTAATTCTACATAATCAGGCTCCTTCGTACATTAGCAGATAATTTAAGGTACGCGAGCTCCAGAAATAATACAAACCAAATCCCCTATTTCAGTTTGGGCTCGTGCCCACAAAAGAAGAGAGTTCTTAGTGATAAAAATCCTTCAATTCGAAATATGGATGAAAATCAGATCAATGAGGGATTTCCACTGGGCTCGTAGCCTTGCATTATAGCATATCATGAAGATGGCCCAGGCTAGAATAAGCCTCGTGATAGCTTAGAAAGGCTTGCTTGCTACTGTATCTTGGAGAGGTTCGGCAAGGATGTTAGCCGCGTTCCTTGGTTTTCTTCCTCTTAATCGAGCCCATTGATGAGCAAGCCAAAGTATACTGATGTATCGGAATAGGCATTTTGATGTGCTCTTGACCAATCTCCACTAGTACAGATCACCCTCATATGAGATTTTCCCTGAAAGAGCGCGAGGGAGAGCAAAAATAGAACTTGGACATTCATTTGCTTTCTCACAAGAGTCCAATTTCATCAAGAATTGAGAAGGTTTCAATGTGTGAACCAATTATAAGAAGTTTCTCAATGACCGCCATCCTGGTAGGAAGCTTTCCCTGTTTTGAGATAGGGTTCACTGACTTAACGATCTTCAGTCGCTAGGCATTGCCTTATAGTGTTCGAGCCGGAAACTTGACTAATTAAGTCAGTACAACTAGCTTTGTAGTGAATTACGAGCGATGATGTTGGACTTCCCTTAGTTCAAGGTTGTACATCATTAAGTCGAACAGAAAATTCGTGATTTGGCATTTTACGAGAATTCTACTTGGGGCTAAACTATGAGGTTTGTAACTCCACATTTCCAGTGGTTGCAACGGCTAAAACCCAAAGTAGCAGCGTTCGTGGACCCGAGTCTGAACTTCCTCACAGGGCATTCGTAGGATTAATTTGTGCCGACTAGTTACCCCACCAGTCCAGCCTCTGACATCAGTTACCACTATTAAAGAGACGTGTGCCTAAGTATTTGAAACCATTTCACTAGTGTATATTCGATTTCGACCTCCCAGAACTCAATGTTTTAATCAGACAGGCGTCTCATCGATGGCGAAAAAGCCACAAGGATAAAGCTAATACATGTTTCGATGCTCGGCATGTCCAAGACGGGAACTTTTTGTATGCGGTGCCGATATAAATTTAAGTACAGATGCTAATACATGAACAAGCTATGTATAACAGTCGGTCTCGGGACAGTCCCCCTTCCACAGTCCGTTCGGACTGTCCCGTATATTCTGCTGTATCTGTGCCACAATACAACAACTCACAATTTACGACTCATTGTACAGCTGTTTTATATAGGTATACAGGTATATAGTGATTCAATTGGAGCTATTCTAAATGTTCAAACTCATCCTTTGACTCTGAAGTCTCCGAGTTCTTTTTGACTTTAGTACTAGATGCAGGTATGAACTAGTAGTCAATCTGCTACTACTCTGACTTGACCAACCGCGAGAGTTTCTTGACACAGCCGGAGCGACAAGGCTCGTTATCGTTCTGCTATTTAGAGTCACTGTCAGATGAGATAGGAAGAGGCCAATCCCGGTTACGCTAAGCCTAGCAGCCAACACTAGCCTCTTGCTGCCCACTGTCAGCCTCCTCCTCCCACTATTCTTCCTTGGCCTCTAACATGGAGGAGGCTGATACAGAATCTTCAACCTCCTACTCTCTTTTACATAAAAGCTAACGTAAGCTGCTAATGTAGCTGTGTAGTAGCTATCCTATCAGTTTCTAGTATCCTTTCTTTTTCTCGTCTTCCTATCTCTTTCTTAGCTGCTGCAGGGGCAGGGGCTTGTCGCTTATCCTGTTTGTGTAATCGAAAGACATCTCGTTCTCTTTCCTCAGCCTAGAACAAGTATAACCTCTAATGGGAGCAGTAGACTTCCAACAAGAATAGCGAGGTCGATATCGCCCTTGAGACAGCTTAAAGGTGATGTCACAGTTCGAAACAGAATCGCAAACTCGCCGGAATCTATACTATAGCGTCGCGAACTAAGTTGGAAACCGTTAGGGATAGCAGTTTATTCCTAAAGCGTCCCACATGAGCCTTCAGATGAGCCATAGGAACGTCCCCTTGCTAACCACTATTGAAGGAACAGCCCACTGTCTAGTGTCGAGCACTCAGCGACTACGACTGCGCACTAAAAGCGAAGTGCCAAAGAAATGACAGTGACAATGAGGTTGTAGGCGACAGTGAAGTCGCGCTGAAGCAAGCCCCTATATAAACGGGCGGCTAGTGCTGCGCCCAAGCTTAACCCAACCTGTGAGCGGTGTGGCGGGACAGTCCTGCTCTCCGCCACTACGGACTTCAAGCGATTTGTTAGAACGTACCACAAGCAACGGCCGATATGTCTCTCGCCTTACCCATCGAAGAGCTAACCAACGCATACCCGGAAGCGAAAATCATCATTATCAATCGTGATATTGTAAGGATGTTATGGGGGCATTTGGGCGGGTGATCACTCGGTTAGCCCGCTATTCCGATAACCGGCCTGAACATCAGAAGGGAAAAGCTTTGCGAACACATAACAGTTCAACCACAATATAAAATAATTAGATATTCGATAGGTAGATAGAGAATAGATAGATTGAATCACATTTTTAAGATGAATCAAAACGGTCTACAATTGCGTGAGTTGTAAAGATTTTTGTGTTTTGCAGCGCTGCGCAGGCGAATGTCACCAAAATAGGGGGCGTTTAAATCATAAGGATCACTAGGAGGGAAGCTTCAAAAGTAGGTGCAATTATGATATATTATTATTGTATATAGCCTCTATATAGTCTCAAGCATCTATTCTACCCATTTCACCTCATTTCCTGGCCTTGGCCGCAGCCTTGAGGGCATTAATGACTTGACTTAAGGAGGCCTTGGCCGTCAACCGCTGCTCCTCGAGGGAATCGACGACGTCGATTGCCTCCCTCCCCCCGGCCACCAGCCTCTTGATCTCATCGATGATCACCTTGCGCCTGGAGTAGAACTGGAACTCTGCGCCATGGCGCCAGCGCGAGCCCCAGCGCTCATCCAGCGACTCAACCGACTGCTGCCCTCCAAGACCTACGGTCCACTCCCTCCACAAATCCGGGATTGTCGTGACATCACGCGAAAGGTGGTATGTCGGCGGTTGTGCCGCGAGGCTCTGGATCGCCGTTGGGGCAGGCGCAGGACCAAATGAGGGAGCGGCAGCAGCAGCAGGAAGGCGGAAGGGGGGCAAGGAACAAAGTGGCAGCGACTCCTGTGCTCTGCGGCTGCCAGGAGTAAAGGTTAGGTTGAAAGCGCCGCTGCAGAAGTCGTTCACGACATTCTCTAGCGCCGCTATCCTTCCCTCCACTCGCTGGATCGAGGAGTCGTTGCCCTCGAGACCTGTCTGTACGACACCAGAAATGGTACGCAGACGGTCGCACACAGCAGGGATCGCTTTCTGGATCGCGACCAGCTGTGGATCCACCTCCCTCGCTGCTCCCACGGCCGTGGCCACATCCTCTTCGAATTGTTTATATTCTAGGGTTTCGAAAAGAGGGTTGTTAAATATGTCGTGATCTGGGTATTCACGCCGAAATAGCACAGAATCCTATATAGCAATGTAGAAGTTAGCCAAAGTAAGCAAGGAGAAAATAGGGGGATACTTACCTGTAGGAACACATCCCGGAGTCTGTCCAAAAGCTCCAGGAATGCCCCGGCAGCCAAATTTGGCTCCACCTGTTCTGTTGCTTCTGGGAGCTCAAGATGCGCTGCTCGCCAGCGATCTAGATCTGGCCAGACCATCCGTCGAAGGCGTTCTGGAGGCTGGATATCTCGAGGCAGGAAGTAGCTCGAGGCGTAGGTTGGCTCGAAATCAGCCTGGCCGCGCATGAATTCGAAAGGGAGGGTGGTTAGATAACAACCAGTCATCTGGTCGTTATTCCACCGCCCTCCACGACGGATCTATAAAAACAGATTAGCAATATGAAGGTAAGTAGCTTCAAACTTACCTGGCCTTCTGGAACCCCATTTAGCTCAGCTATTTGCGGCCCTGATTCCCGCGGAGCGTGCGAGAGCTTCGTCACTTTAAGGCCTGCGACTTTGTATAGCCTTCTCGTCCAGTCTGAGGCTGTAGAGCTGTTAAGCCGTTCTTGGCGGTGGGAATTATCCCTCTTCAACAGCTTAATGTTGTACCAGTCTCGACTGGTACGAAAGCAGGGGAAAGCCTCGCCAGAGTGGTGCCACCGCCAAAACAAGTATGTGGCTAGAGCGCCAACAGCACACGACTGGTAATCTCGATGGCGCAGAGCAGCACCATACTCCAGCCTTCCATGTTGGTTTGTTTTACCTATAGAAATACAAGCAGTTAGCATAGAGAATTTAAATTAGAGATCAAAAGAAATAGAAAGAAAGGTTGTAATACTTACCTTGGTCCATAACCACCACCAAGCACCAGCCTTTACCCTTTTGCCCTTCCCTAGGCAAATCCATTAAGAAGAGATCGGGGAGCTCGATAGGGAGCCGATTGCTCTGTCGTAAGAGCATTGCATGGCCCAAGAGAAAGTCCAGATTTGTCCGAAGGGACTGCTCGGACGTTCGAGGCCCCAAGGCGTTTCTCCAAACTGCCTTGGTCATATCAGGTATCTGCTTTGCAGTATACCTGTCTTTGATTGTAGAGAGCCCGCGATCCTCGAACTCAGTGCGACGGCGTTGATGCTCGCCTCGAACAATCGAGGTCTTCAACGCTTTAACTGCTACATTATGTGGCGACGGCGAGGAATGTAGCTTCTGGGAGACCTGGTGCGCCCAAAGCTCCATGATAGCAGAGACGTAGCCATGGACTGAGTTGTACATTAAGAACAACTCTGGCTCAGGCTTTGGCTCGTCTCCACTATCAGGAGATTCAAGCACCTCTACCATTGTCCCATCTTCTTGTCTCCTCCTTTTATTCTTCTTCTTCTTTGCAGCTTCCGCCTCCTCCTCAAGCTTCCGCTTCTTCTCTGCAGCAAGGCGCCTGCCTTTGCGCGGTGCTCGTTCTGCAACCTGCGTCTTCACAAAGAGTAGGAGTTTGCCCTCGTCGACCCAGTCGTATGGCAGGTATTCCCCACCAGGGCGGAAATCCATTGTCTCGCACCACGCCTGTAAATATCTAGAATTAGAAAAAGAATAAGAATAAGAAATGATTGAAGAAGCCAAGGAAAACTTTACCCTCCACTCCTTCTGCTTTGGCAGGTAGTTTCGACTGGTGTTTTTGGGCCTATGAGCTTGTGCCCAGGCCAGTACGTCGTTGACGCTCTCCTCGACAGCAAGATCTTCCTTTCGACGCTTCAATTCGGCTTGCTGCGCGTCATGGAGGGCAGGCGCAAGGCGTGGTCCACACGCGGCAGCGACTAGGGGGGCAAAGAACGCGTTGATTTGCTGCGCCATTGGAAAGGGACCACTCCATAAACATTATATATTTTCCTATATAAAAAGGTCAGCATCAACTTCAGTAAGAAAGAGAGAGAAGAGAGGAGGGGAAGCTCATCTTGCTACCCTTCTTTGTACACCCACCGCGCCGGTGGGCTGCCCCACGACGCGATGCTGTCGTCGCGTCAGCCATTCCCGGGTCTCTGCACTCAATTGCCCCCTTGACATCAGTCTTGGCAGCTCAATTGAGGCGTTAACCTCATACAAATTGGCCTGCGCTACCGGGCGCTAGCATTAATCGGCCCCAAGCCTGGGATGCCAGCGCGGTGGATTTTGGTGGTGCGCCTCGTCGCGCTACTGGGCGCGATTATTGCTAGTGGATTAATCGAGCGCGTCACTGGACCCAAGACACCGACAAATGTGCAGTCTCGTTTCAGAATACCGTGCTAAGAAGCGCATAATGGTGGAAATATTCAGGCTGATTGATGTAAAGGTTCCTCCATGCACATTTACATAAGCTCGATGAAGAACACTTCATTCACAATTCGTCGAGCGATCGAATTTGTGGCTTGTGGAGGTGGCTGTTCTAGGTTGACTTTGATTCGCTGGCGGAGCGCTAAGCTTAAAGCTGACTTGCAGTTTTCGTAAGCTGTCATAGTCAGTTATCACCGCCTGCATATATAGACATATGAGTGCGCGCGCATTTGCATTCATTCTTTGTTTCTAAATTTCCTCTGTCGTTATAGGCAGATTAAGGGCTGCGCGCAACGTGGAAGTGGGGACAGGGATTTGATTTGCGTTGATCTTAAGATGGCATCGGCAGGAGTTCGAAGCATCCTCGACCTAGAGGTTCAATCTGTGCTCAGCAACCGGGACAGGCCCTTCCACCCCTCCCCAATTGCATGGGAAGACCAGGTGCTTTATTTTCTACTGCCAGATCGTTTCTCTGATGATAACGAGACTGGCTATGTGGATAATGATGGTAACTACGTGAAAAGTGGAAGCACCCTTCTTTTCGAATCGCAGGATAACGGCAATGCTGTGACCAATGCTATTGACAGCAAGACCTGGCTCGATGCGGGTGCTAAATTCGTTGGCGGCAATCTAAAAGGTGTGACGAGCAAACTTGGCTACCTGAAGCGAATGGGCATCACTGCACTTTGGATAGGGCCGCTGTTCAAGCAGGTAGCCAAGTTGGAGACCTATCACGGGTACGCAGTGCAAAACTTCCTCGACATCGAGCCTCGATTTGGCACGAGGGAAGATCTAAAAGAGCTTGTGCATGTTGCCCATAGTCTAGGCATCTATGTCCTACTAGATATCATCCTCAACCACAGCGCGAACGTCTACGCATACAAGGACGGCAGCCCCGTGTACACTGGAACCCAGTACGAAGTAACAGGCTACTACGACACCAACCGCAACCCCATCATCCCAATGGCCACTGTCGACCTCAAAGCATATCCCCACGCCTGGCCCAACGGCGCTATCTGGCCCGCCGAGCTCCAGCCCATAACATGCTTCACACGCAAAGGCCAAATTCAACACTGGGATGACTCCCCTGAGTTCCTCGACGGCGACTTCTTCGACCTTAAAGACCTCGCGATCGGACACAACGACCCGGACAACTTCACCCCCACCCCCGCCCTTCTGACTTTAGTTGAAGTCTACAAATACTGGATCGCCTACGCCGACCTCGACGGCTTCCGGATCGACACGGTGAAACACATGGGCCTGGGTCCAACGCGCTATTTCGCAACCGCGATCCATGAATTCACGCAGACGCTGCGGAAAGAGCATTTTCTGCTCATGGGCGAGATAGCCGGGAACAATGCGTTCGAGACCGTGGAGATTACGGGCATCGATGCCGCGCTGGGGATTGGCGGCGTGCAGTACGAGCTGTGGAATATGCCGAAGGGGAATACGGCGCCCGCGGAATATTTCAATATGTTTGCGAATGCGGAGAATTTGGGGAAGGCGAGCCATACGTGGTTTCGGGATAAGGTAGTAACGATGATTGATGATCATGATCAGATTTGGTTTCCGAATAATCGGAAAGAGCGGTTTAGTTTTGGCGGGGGCGGGGGGAAGTTGATAGGGGCAGCGATGGCGTTGAATTTGTGTACGTTGGGGATTCCGTGTATCTATTATGGGAGTGAGCAGGGTTTTGATGGGAATGGCGGCAATGACAATGATGGGCATTCGAATGATCAGTATATTCGGGAGGCCATGTTTGGTGGTGGCTTCGGGGCTTTTCGATCACATAATAGACATTGCTTCGATGAGTCAAAGGTGATGTATAAGGGCTTGGCTGAGATTGCGGCGATTCGGACTAAGGAACTCGCACTGAGGCGTGGGAGGCAGTTTCTGCGAGAGATTTCGGGTAATGGGACAGATTTTGGGTTCCCGTATAAGATGGGAGCAGATAAGATTAAGACGGTTATCGCTTGGTCGAGGATCTTTGATGGAGTGGAACTACTCTGTGCTATGAATACGGATACGGATACTGCTGGAGAGGCGTGGGTAACTGTGGATAGTGGCATCAATCAGGAAGGTGATACTAAGAGTTGCATTTTTCCTAGGGGTGGGCAAGCGATAAAGGTGGAGAAGAGGAGCGATGGGAGGGCTGTGGTGAAATTGATTGTCGAGCCGGCTGGGTTTGTGATATACAAGTAATGTTGGGGACAGAGATTGAGAATGCCTCGCAAAAGCTTTTGCCAGTTGGAAATACTGAGGTCTGTTGAATGTAACGTTCCCTTTCTCTCATTTGTCCTCTCCTTGTCCTCTCATATTGTTGGATTCATTAAGGAGTTGTCATAGCCAGCTGAGTTTTCAGCTTCTTATAAGTGGCAATTTGCCACATGGCAAATTGCTTCAGCTGCAATGATCAATGGCGTCGGGAACGCCGAGCTGTGTTGTGTATATAAGGGAACTGTGGTCCCACTACAATCTCTATATACGATAGTAGCAATCGATGAGTCTGTTCCTAAGAACCGCCCAAGCTAGTTGTAAAACGCAACAAGGTCACAATACGCCGTCCTTCTTTTGGAAATAGATCTATACATTTCCACAGTTGCCGGTGGAGACAAAATAATTTATGCTAAATGGTGTATCTCTTCATATCGAGTAATTGTTGAAGTAGTTAAATGAGAACGAAGCTGAAACTCAGATGGTGCTATCGTGGCAGCCTTACGTCATCAGAACGCCCATTCACGTGACATAAAGGGACAGAACAGAATTATTTCGAACATTTAGTAAAGAAAAGGTGCACCAAAACCCCCGTGCCGAATGCCTGCTATTGTGCGGTGTCGTAGATCTTCTTTCGTAATTCTTTTAGTGTATTTTGTTAGAGTAGTGGTGTGGACAGGGACTTATGCTACCGACAGCGGTCTAGAACAGCGGCTTCGCTAGGGAGACCCCGCCATAGAATTACTGTACTGACCTTCCAAAACATCACGCCACACTCACATGCCGAGTAAGGTTGCATCTGTTGCAAGATGCGCTTCCTCCTTCCCAACCATCCGACTCTCAAATGCATCGACCGTTTCGACCTCGTATCCTCTGACGACCTTCAAGTCCCCTTCTGGGCCACCCTCTCAGCCCTCCTTAGCCACACCATCACGTCCACTTCGGACCTAATCGACCAGCTAGAATCCATCTCCCTCACCCTCCGCGGCGCCTCAAACGCTGACTATGGCTTCCTCAAAGAATTTTTCGAAGAGTGCTGGCCATCGACGGAGCAGTTTTTCGAGCGCGTCTGGCCAGCTGCGGTCAAACTGGCGCTGGAGATGCCGAGGTTGTTTCCCGAGGGTGCCATAGAGTGTTTGTCGGAAAAGAATCCAGAGTTGAAGTTTTCGAGGCGCCAGGTGGCTTGTTTAGTTGTTCATCAGTTTTTGTGTTCGTTACCTAGCCAGCCGTGGACGAGTGATAGCTCTGTTGACTTTCATATCTGGTTCTCATCGGGGCAGTCCTGTCCTCGAGCCGTGGAAGCTTATTTGCATGCTCTGTTTACCCATTTCGAGCGCCTTGTTGATGGTGATGATGGGAAGTCTCCGTCGGCGCTATTGGCTTGCTCGGTTACGGAGTGGCCGATCACTTTTTCGCTCAGGTCCCTGCCGGAATCCGAAATACATCTGAATGATTTCTACGGGAACAAGTTCTTGCCGCTCAAGGTGACGCGGCTCCCAGAAGCCAGCACTGATCCTTGCGTTCTGGGACTTCTGGGTGGTGCTTGTGTCATATCAGCAAATAAGAACGTCGGGTTCGGCTCGTCTGGCACTCAAGAGGAGACTCATGTAGGGTCATCTCCAGAGGCTTGCCCTGTTGTGCTGATGACACCGACGTTAAAAGACACACAAGTATTGGTTTTGGTAGGCGCAGAGGCTATGATATCCATGACAGGTTATGGTCGAGGGGCTCGTTTGGATAAAGTGCTGGAATCAGACTATGATTACCACAGTACTGCGAGGAGCATTTGGCCAAGACGTACTATGCTGTTTATGGATGCACTTGAGCTGGACATATTTGACGCGGAAGATCACGTGCCTGATCTTCTTCCGGGGCACGTGAAACGGGAGCTAAGGAAAGCTTATACTGCTTTCAGCTCTAGTCCTCATGAGTGTGAAGGATACGCCGAAATATTCACGGGCTTGTGGGGCTGTGGTGCGTTTGGTGGAGATTGGCAGATTAAAACAATCATTCAATGGTGTGCGGCGGCTATGAGTGGCGTTACCCTGCATTTCGTATGTGCAGGAGATCAGCAACAGGCCTTTGCGACGAGTTTAGACGAGTTTACTCGATTTGGCCTAGACTCTGGGTGGGTAGTTGGTGATGTACCGAAAACCCTGCTTGCTTTGGAACCCAGCAGTAGCGATGCGAAGAACACCTTCGCACATATCAAATCAGCTCTAAATTCACACTAACACCTACATCCGACTCGTTGCGAGAAACACATTATCATACACCTCTACGAGTCAACTACTTTTAAGCCCCCACCTAATATCTATTTATTAAAGCCCTTCGCCCGCATCTTAACCTCAACCTTAAAGTTCTCCCCATCCGTCCCCACCGCATGCACCAACTCCTCATCCCCATAAGGCCAATCCCCTTCAAACTCATCCACTCTCTCGTATTCTGCATAAGTCTCCTTTGTCACCCCTTCACTCTCATCCAGCAACACTTCATACGCAGCCTTCTCCGCCTCCTCGCGTGAGACATACACGCCCTCGATATCCGCCCTCTGGTTCCCCCCAGTCCGATCAGCATTGTAATCAATCTGCGTCTGTAGCACGTAGTACAATTGTCCCTCAACCTCGCCCTGTGCGTTGGCCTTCAGCGGGCCCGCCAGATTGTTCGGCGTGACGTCCACGCGGACGTGGAACTCGACTCCGGAGGGCGCCTTGGCGTAGACGCGGATGTCATCTCCGTGTTTCCAGGTTTCAGGATCAGTCTTCATTTCATAGACTTCGAATTCTGAGGGGTCGTAGCCGGCTCTCTCGAGGCAGGTTCGAGCGGCGGCTTTGGCGAGTGGAAGGGTAGTGTATGTTCCGTAGACGTCCGTGGTGCGGGTTAAGCCGGACGGGTCCGAGTAGTAGTCGATTATTTCGCACTTGACGTGGTATAGGTCGTCGGCGCCATTGGAGGTATCTTTCAAAATGCCGTTTGAGGTCATTGGGAAAGGTTGATAAATTGCAAACTTATTGATATGTTGTGTGACTGATACTTTTAACTTTGCAGTTTTTGAAAAGTCGGGTTTCACATTTGAAGAATAACTTTTGGGACTTTTATAAACTTAGCTTATATTTTCGTGACGTATTTGTGGCGTGCTCGGGGCCCGACAGTCCATCAGACTTATTGGATATTCATAATTCCACGTGATACATAAAACGATGGTGGCGTGATGGTAGTGAACATGCGAAGCGACGTCTTGGCCAATCATACCTGTCCCCGAGTCTGATGACTAGTGGCCTGTTTTTGGCCACAGAATCGAATGATATTACTCGTTTAGTCAGTTGCTATGTCGAATGATTACAACATTTGTCAGCTTCGCAGTTGTCACACCAGTTCAGAAATCAGTGGCTTTTTCAGCCCATTATGTGGTTTACTCCGAGGCCATAAGTAGAGCTGCACTCAACTTCACCGGAATCACCTCAAAGTACCTGTAAAGAATGGCTGAACAAACCATTTATTCACCGGAAGCTATTCTAATGATGGGGGAAGTTCTTAATAGTCACATGTCCGAGGACAATCCTGACGGTGCGCCGCTTCAACGGACACCTAAATACGAGGACAATATACCCCCGGAAACATCTAAATCAGGAGGCTTTGCAACAAAAAACTTTCCAATGATGGAGGAAATACTAAACGGTGGTCACAAACGCGATGAAGCTGTAATGCACAGAGCTGAACACCCCGATGAAACAATTGCCTACCTCGTCGGCGGAGGCATTGCTTCTCTGGCTGCAGCGGTTTACCTCATTCAAGATGCTCACGTGCCAGCATCCCAAATCTACATCTTAGAATCCAGTTCCGTCTCCGGCGGCTCTATGGATGGTGCTGGAAATCCTCACGACGGCTATAGACTCCGCGGTGGCCGAATGCTCAACTTTAGCTATATCTGTCTCTATGATCTCCTCGGTAGAATCCCATCCCTAACTAATCCAGCCAAGACGGTCATGGATGAGATTAACGAATTCAACGCTTTGCCAGAGAACAAGACACATGCTAGAGCCAGACTCGTAGCTCAGGGTGAAGCTGGACCTGAGATTGTGGATGTTAAGCAGATGGGTCTGACGGCTCAGGATAGGCGTGATCTGGTGCATATGACTGTGGAGTCAGAGCAAAAGTTAGGAACAAAGCGGATCGACGAGTGCTTCCAGCGATCTTTTTTCCAAACGAAATTCTGGTATATGTGGGCTACTATGTAAGTTCCTCAGGGCTTCTGCCATTTGTTCAGTGCTTATGACTTTAGGTTTGCATTTCAGCCATGGCATAGCGCAGTAGAGTTCCGAAGGTATCTTCACAGGTTCATTCATGAATTCCCTAGGATCAACACCCTAGCTGGTGTAGATCGAACACCGTTAAATCAGCACGACTCGATTATTCTGCCAATTGAGAGCTATTTGAAAAACCGAGGTGTGAAATTTAGATACGGTCAGCCTTAAGCTCATTTTTGTTTTTGGTCATCTCACTAATGTCATGCAGATACGAAAGTCACCAGACTATCATTCGCCAAGTCCTCAAAAATTACAGTCGAAGAGATTCACTTCACCAAAAATGGCTCTCCAGGAATCATCCAAGTCGAACCCGCCGATATTATCCTCCTCACAATCGGTTCTATGACATCTAGCTCCTCCTTCGGCACCAACGAAAGTCCCCCCAAGCCACTCCCCAGCGTTCCTACCGCCATGCACTGCCCCGACGGCTCCTGGGAGCTCTGGAACTCACTTACCAAGACACATCACGGCCCAGCAGCATTCGGCAACCCCTCAACCTTCTTCTCGCGCCCCATCGAGTCCGTCTGGCTCTCCTTCACCGTCACTTTACACGACACTTCCTTCTTCGACCGCCTCACCGCCTGGAGCAACAACACGCCCGGCACCGGCGCGCTTGTGACCTTCACCTCCAGCGCCTGGCTCATGAGCATCGTGATCCCGAAGCAGCCACACTTCCTGCACCAGCCGCCCGACGTGCAAGTCTTCTGGGGCTACGGGCTGCTCCCGTTCGCGCTGGGGAACTTCGTGCGCAAGCCCATGGCGGAGTGCTCTGGGGAAGAGATCCTGACGGAGCTGCTCGCGCATTTGAATTTCCCGCAGCACCCGACGGTGGAGGCTGCGACGACGATTCCGTGCCTGATGCCGTTTGTTACGAGCCAGTTCTTGACCCGGGCGGAGGGCGATCGGCCGAGGGTGGTTCCGGAGGGGAGCACGAATTTAGGGCTGCTGGGACAGTTTGTGGAGATTGAGAGGGATGTGGTTTTTACGGTTGAGTATAGTGTGAGGGGGGCGCAAATGGCGGTTTTTGGCCTGATGGGGGTGGATAAGAAGGTTAAGGGGGTTT
>Ga0335072_10006988_pt1 | contig 16474 bp, 16 predicted proteins | sample Lox_Sample_21_FD_206725 | JGI IMG/M metagenome (GOLD analysis project Ga0335072, IMG submission 206725) | Soil microbial communities from Loxahatchee National Wildlife Refuge, Florida, United States - Lox_Sample_2.1 | ecosystem: Environmental > Terrestrial > Soil > Wetlands | place: USA...
ACGAACAGGGAACCCTGCACGCGTTCATCCGCGTTGAAGCGGTAGGGGCCGCTGCCGATGGTTTCGCTGATCGGCTTGAATGGATCGGTCTCGGCGACGTGCTGCGGCATCATCGCGCACATATTGGCCGCGGCATGGCCCAGGGCGGTCGGCAACAGGGAGAACGGCTGCTTCAGGCGGATCAGGATGGTCGTGTCATCCGGTGCCGAGATCTCGTCGGTGCGCTGCATCAGCGCCTGGCCGAATGCGTCGCGCGCTCCCCAGCGCTTGATCGACGCGGCGCAGTCGCGCGCCAGCACCTTTTCGTTGTTATGGAACATCAGGCCATCGCGCAGCGTGAGTTTCCAGGTTTTCCCGTCGTCTTCCACAACATGGCCGGCGACCATCTGCGGCGTGATCTTGAAGCCACTGTTCTTCCCGGTTTGGCCATACAATGTGTCGAACACCATATAGCCGTGATTTCTCGTGACATAAGCGGTGGTCCAGATCGGATCGACAATCGCGAGATCCGATTGCGGGATGAATTTGAGCACGTGCTGCTTCTGTGCCCGTACCACAGCCGGCAGCGTAAGGGCGGCAGCGGACGCCGCCAGGAAAGCCCGTCGTTGCATATTGTCTGTCTCCCGTGAGGCCCTGTCTGTCCCTCTCCCCTCTGGCGGGGGAGTCGGGCTAGGCTGAGCGTATCTCGGGCGATGCCCGGACCCCAAGGATTTTGGAGGGTGTGGCATGCGATTGTTGTCGGAAGACGCGGTGCGGCAGTACCAGGCGCAAGGTTACGTCGCGCCGGTGCGTGTGCTATCGATCGCCGAGGCAGGAACGTTGCGCGCTCGGCTGGAGGCGTTCGAGGCCGGCGCGGGCCCCATGGCCGGCAAGCTCCGCCACAAGTCCCATCTGCTGTTCCCGTGGCTGCACGATTTGATCCAGCATCCACGCATCTTAGACGCGGTGGAAGACCTGATCGGGCCGGATATCTTGTGCTGGGGCAGCAGCTTTTTCATCAAGGAGCCGCGCAACGCCGCGTATGTATCGTGGCATCAGGATTCGACGTATTGGGGATTGGAACCGCCAGACATTGTCACCGCCTGGGTCGCGTTCTCCGACAGCACGACGGAGAATGGCGCAATGCGCGTAATCCCCGGCAGCCATCTCCAGGACCAGGCGCCTCACCGCGACACGTTCGCGCGCGACAATCTGCTGTCGCGCGGACAGGAGATCATGGTGGAGGTGGATGCGGGGCAGGCGGTGACTTTGGAACTGGCGGCAGGCGAGATGTCGCTGCACCATGTGCGATTAATTCATGGATCGGAGCCGAATCCCTCTGGCACGCGGCGCATCGGGTTCGCGGTTCGCTATATCCCGACCTATGTGCGCCAGGTGACAGGGGCGCGTGATACCGCGACGCTGGTGCGCGGAACCGATCGCTATGGGCATTTTGGAGAAGAGCAACGGCCGGATTCCGATTGTTCGGCGGCAGCACTGGCGCACCATGCGGCCGTGACGGAAGGGTTCGCGCAGATTCTGATGCGGGATACGGGGCAGGACATGCGGACGTAGGGTTGGCCGCGAAGGGTCGGGGCGGGCCTATTTCAGGACCGCCAGCGCGGGCAGACCGCACGCACAAGCGGTGAGCAACACCGCAAGTATGCCCCACACATAGGTTTTGCTGGGCTTTTCCGCCAGCTCGCCGCGTAGCTCCGCCCGCAGTTCCCCAATGTCGGCCTTGGTGGCAATGTGCGGCAGCACTGTCGTCAGGATTGTCTTGACCTCGAGCACAGCCGCTTCCAGGCGAAAGCGCGCAGCCCTGCCTCCTTCATCTCCTCCTCCAACCGGGACGCTCGCTTTTCGATAAAGGGATCGTAGTACGAGCTGTGCGGTCCTCAACCAGTGTGTAAGGCACCGGTGTCAAACTTCTTGCGTGGCACGGATTGTCCCAGATGCAGGTTAGCAATCCCCTGACACGCGGATGCGTACGTTGCGTGGGCTACTTGGCCACCGCCGTCACCAGTTCGCCGCGTGAAATCCGCAGCACCAGCATCGAGGCGAGCAAGCACGCCAGTCCGCTGGTTATGAACGCGAGCATGTAAGTGCCAGTCAGGTCCCGCACGGCGCCGGCGCCCAATGCTGCCAGCGCGCCACCGACCTGATGTCCGGCGAAAATCCACGCTACGACCAGCGGTGCGTCACGGCGCCCGAACACTTCGTTGGTCAGCGCGAAGATCGCTGGGCCAGTGGCGACCCAGTCGAGCCCGTAGAACACGGCGAACACCGAAAGGCTCAACGTGTCGAATTGCGTGAACGGCAATACGACCAGTGACAGTCCGCGCAACCCGAAATACCAGAACAGCAGCACACGCGGATTGATGCGGTCGCAGGCCCATCCAGACAATGTCGAACCGATCAAACTGAACACGCCGATCACTGCCAGGAAGCTGGCACCGGTTATCTCGGGAATGCCGTGGTCGGCGCAATAGGCGATCAGGTGCGTATTGATCAGTCCATTGGTGGAGAAGCCGCAGATGCCGAAGCTTGCCACGAGCAACCAGAAATCGACCGACCGTGCGCCGCGCCCGAGCGCTGTCAAAGCAATTGAGAACGGATTGCCCTGCCGTGGCGCTGGCTGCCATGCAGTATCGGATCCGTAGGCGCCGATCCCGACGGCGGCGGGAGACTCCGGCAGCATGATCGCCAGCAATGGCAAAGCGACCGCCATCGCCAAAGTGCAGCCCACGGCGACACCGCGCCAGCCAAAATCGTTTGCCAGCATTGCCAGTAGCGGCAGGAATACGAGTTGGCCCGCTGCATTGGCGGCAGTCAGAATCCCCATCGCAAGCCCGGTGCGGTGCACGAACCACCGGTTGGCGACGGCCGCGGCGATCCCCACGGCGCCGCCACCGGCACCCAGGCCAACCATCAGCCCCCAGGTCAGGAACAACTGCCAGGGTGCGGTCATGAAAATGGAGAGACCGGTGGCCACCATCAGCAGCGCCATGCAGGCCAGGATGGTGCGCTTCAGTCCGATCACGTCGATCAGCCCGGTCAGGAAAGGGCCGGTGGCGCCGAGCAGGATGATGTTGATGGAAACCGCGGCGGAGATGGTGGCAACGTCCCAGCCGAACGCATGCTCCAGTGGCACGATCATCACGCCGGGGGCGGCGCGAACGCCGACGCCGGCCAGCATGGAAACAAACATGACAGCGAGTACCACCCACGCGTAGTGCAGCCGTCCGGAGCAAAGCCTGGCCAGACAACGGGTGATCACGATGCGGTCTTTCCCCTGTTCCGCCGTATCGTAGAACAAAAGTGCGCATTTGGCGACCGCGCAGGGGCGAGTCTACTCCTGGCTTATGCTGACCGCGAAACTATGATGAATGGACCGCGTCCCGGTCGCTTGCGTGAACCGACAGTAGTATTAGCGGCGTTACCGAATCAGCCCCGTCAGCGGACTTGACGGATCGGCCCCCATTTGCCGCGGCATCCGCCCGGCGAGGTGCGCGAGCCGTCCCGCCTCAACCGCCAGCTTCATCGCCCGCGCCATGCGGATCGGGTTTTTTGCGTGCGCGATCGCCGAGTTGAGTAGCACGGCATCACAGCCGAGTTCCATCGCGATTGCCGCGTCGGAGGCAGTGCCGACACCGGCATCCACCAGGAACGGCACCGAAATGTGCTCCATCATCATGCAGATCATCGCCGGGTTCTGCACGCCGAGCCCGGACCCGATTGGTGCGCCCAGGGGCATGATGGCGACGCAGCCCATGTCCTCCAGCCGCTTCGCTGCCAACGGATCGTCGGCGCAGTACACCATCACTTCGAAGCCGTCCTTGATCAGCGCCTCGGCGGCTTCGAACGTGCCGCGCATGTCAGGATAGAGCAATGGCGGGGGCCCGAGTACTTCCAGTTTCACCAGGTTCCAGCCCCCAGCCTCGCGCGCCAGCCGCAGCGTGCGGACAGCTTCGTTCGCCGTGTGGCAGCCGGCGGTGTTCGGCAGGTAGGTATATTTCTTCGGATCGACGTAATCCTGCAGCATCGGCGCCTTGGGATCCGAAAGGTTCACGCGCCGCACCGCAACTGTGACGATCTCCGCGCCAGAAGCTTCGATGGCGGCGGCCGTCTCTTCCAGGTCCTTGTATTTGCCGGTACCGACGATCAGGCGCGAACGGAAGCGGCGGCCGGCAACCGTCCAGGTGTCCTCGCCAAGCTGCGTTCCATCCATCTCAGCCTCCACCGATGAAATGCACGATCTCCAGGGCATCGCCCGTCACCAGCCAGGTTTCGGCGTAGCGCGAGCGGGGCACGATCGCCTCGTTGCGTTCCACCGCGACCTTGCGGCCTTCGAAGCCGAGCGATTCGAGCAGGCCGGTCACCGAAACCGGCCCGTCCAGAGAGCGGGATTCGCCATTCAGCGTAACGGTGATGACGGTCTGCATGGCCCAAATATGAGCGCGGCAGGGCAGGGGGGCAAGGAACGGGGGATCGAACGGGGGATCGGTGGACACGCGCTCCGGTCGCGGTTGGGTTTACGCTGTTGCAACAGCGTCGCGCTCTGATCAGGCGAGACGCGACCGGGCAGTTGTTGAAGAACGGGTTTCAATAGAGTACAGCGGTTGCCTCGGCCGTAGAAATGGGCCGAATTCCATGGCGATTCACGGCGATTGTGGCGGGCATTTCGCATACGAATCGGCGGGGGTCAGGTACATGCTCGGGCGGAAGCAGACTCGGAAACAACGCCGTCACACGTTATTATTAATGACTGTCTGGCTTGCCGGCTTTCTCCGAACGTAACCGTCGAACCGACGGCCCCGCCACCCCAGTTGCCGCGCGGCCCTGAAAAATTTCTTGACTTCGTTATCAGGTCTATCGTAAGTTCCTGTTATGTTCAAGCCGCGCAGTCCCTCACTCATCGCTCACATCAGCCAAACCGCTCTCGGGCCGGATGGCGCTGCCGACGCGGCCGCATTCCGCCGCAGCGGCCGTCTGCTCGGGCTGATCCGCAAGTTAATCAACTATGGCATGGAGTTGCTCACCACTGTGGGGAGGCAACCGCCGTTGGATCAGCTCTATCGCAGCAGCCGGGGCTTCGGCACCCGCGACGGCGCGGTGATTATCGCGCATACTGTTCGCGGCCTGCGAGTAGCAGCCGAATTGGAGCATCGGATCCTCAGTTGCGCCGCCTATCTCGACACGCCGCACACGCCGAAGCCGTCATCGACGCCTGCGCCAGAATATGCCGCAAGCCTCCTGACCCAGGCTCGGCGCGGGCGGCTTCCAGCAGTGGCCGGGCCGGCACCTTTGCCCGCAGCCAAGCCTCAGGAACATGTTGACGCACTGCTGGAACACTGGCCCACGTCGGAAGAGATTGGCGCCCAGGTTCGCGGACGGCCGATCGGCGTCGTCCTTAGTGAAATCTGCCACGACCTCGGCATCGGCTATAGTCACCCCTTGTGGTGGGAGCTGCTGGATGCCATCGATCGCCACGGCGGCAAGTACGCCCGCTTCATGCGTGTCGTGCCGAAACGCAAGCCTGTCTTTGATATGCTCCCGGATGATATACGACTGAGACCGCCCGCGGCATCGGAGCAATGGCCCTCGTCCGCGCCACGCGCCGCCACCGGGCTGTCCGCACCTGGCGGCTTCGATCAGCCAACGGGCTTGCGCCGCCGCCGCACTCCTGGTGAGCCAATTGTTAGAATAACTGAGCAGCATTCGCCTGAGGTGTCAACCCTCCTTGACCACGCCCTCCGCCGTTAGTGCCGCAATTCGTGCCTCATCACAACCGATCGATTCCAAAACGGCCCGCGTGTGCTGTCCCAGCGCCGGCGCCGGCCTGCGCAACTGCCCAGGCGTTTCCGATAGCCGCGGTATCACGTTGTGCATCAACACCGAGCCGGCTTCGACATCCGGAGCTTCCACGATCACGCCGCGTTCCTGCACGTGCGGATCGTCCAGCAACTGGTCGATCTCGTAAACCGGATTGGCCGTGACCTCCGCCTCTTCGAAAATCGCCATGTTCTCCGCCAGCGAGCGCGCGGCAATGAATTCCGTCACCGCGCCATCGCAGGCGTCGATATTGCGCACCCGGTCCGTGTTGGTGCGAAAGCGGGGATCGTCGATCATCTCCGGCTTGCCGATTGCGCGGAACACGCGCTCCGCCATCACCTGCATCGACGCGGAAATCGCAATGAAACGCCCATCCTTGGTGCGATACACATTGCGCGGCGCCGTGGTCAGCGAGCGGCTGCCGGTACGCTTCGGCATATCTCCCGTCACACGGAAGATCGCCGCATCCGGTCCCAGCACGGAGACCATCGGCTCCAGCAGCGGCAAGTCGATCACCTGACCGAGCCCGCCTTGCTCCACCACGCGCAGCGCGACCATCACGCCGTATGCGCCATAGAGTCCCGCCACCATGTCGGCCATCGCCAACGGCGGCAGCACCGGCGGACGATCGTCGAAGCCATTCTTTGATGCGAAGCCCGACATAGCCTCCACCAGCGTGCCGAAGCCGGGGCGTTCGCGATAGGGCCCGTCCTGCCCAAAGCCGGTGATGCGCACGATGATCAGGCCCGGATTGCGCTTGTGGAGCTCTTCCGGCGACAGGCCCATCGCTTCGAGCGTGCCGGGCCGGTAGTTCTCGATCATTACCTGCGCTGTCGCGAGCAAATCCAGGAATACATCGCGCCCCGCCTGCGGGCGCAGATTCAGCGCCAGACTCTTCTTGTTGCGGCCGTAAACCTTCCAGTACAGGCTTTGCCCGTTCCAGCGCCATTCACGCAGCGGATCGCCGGTGCGCGGATCCTCGATCTTGATGACCTCAGCCCCCTGGTCAGCGAGTTGCAGGCTGAGCATGTTGCCCGCGACCAGACGGGAAATGTCCACCACGCGCACGCCGTCCAGCGGCACAGGCGCATCGGGGGCAAAGTCGATTCGTTGCAGCATTATGGAACCTTTGTCACGCGATTCGTGTCTTCGGCTGAGTCATTGCGCGAACCGCAGTTGAGACACTATTGCAAGGAGCGGAGCGACGAAGCAACCTCGTTCGAACCTGAACCCGGGACACCCGTGCGTCTGTTCGACCGGGACTGCTTCGTCGCTTTGTTCCTCGCAACGACACGATGCTAATGCCGGCCCGCAAAGGGATCCGCGCGGCCGTTAGCATGATCCAGGCGGGCGCGCAGTGTGCGAATCTCGTTATCCATCGCCTTCACCTGCACGGCCAGCTTGCGCAGGTCCTCGGCGGCTCCCTCGATTTGCAGCAGCATGGTATCCCGCGTCTCCAGGCCGGCGGAAACTCGCGACAGCAGCGCGGCGAAGCTGGCCTGCAGGGCGGTGACGTGCCCGAGTAGTTCGGCGCGGGGCAGATCAACCTGGTCATAAAGCGAATTCAGTTTGTCGCCGAATCTGTGCGCCTGCGCGTCGGCAGTTGACGTCATATCCATCCCGGCTGCTCCCCTTGGCATGCGCAACGATCGGCGGCTACTCTTCCGTCAGACGCCGGTGGCCCGCAAGGGCTGAAACGGGAAAGCGAATACCTCGGATCTGGTCCGGGGCAAGGCTGCTGCCCCCGCAACTGTGTGCGGCGGCCCCTGATCCGGGGCAAGGCCAGGCCCAACGTTGCCATTCGCCAGAAGGCGGAGAAGGCGGGCCGGCTGCACGCCGCGAGCCAGGAGACCGGCCGGCGTCGAGACTGCGTCGCGCGCATCCGGGCGGGGTGTACCGGAGCAACGGGGAGAAACCCGCAGGCGGGCCGTCGATCCATGGATGGACGGAGGCTTCGTATGCGCGCGATTCTTGCGTTGCTGGCAACGACCTTGATCACTCCCGCATTGGCCGATGAACCGGCCACCGCGGACCAGACAATTCCGCCTTTGGTCGTGACCGCGACGCGCGTTCCCACCCCGGCGGACGAAATACCGGCCGGCGTCACGGTGATCACGCGGCAGGACATCGAGACCTACGGCTACAACACACTGGTGGACGCGCTGCGATCGGTACCGGGGCTGCGCGTCGTGCAGTCCGGCGGGCCGGGCGGGCAGGCCAGCGTGTTCATCCGCGGCAACGATTCGGATGCCGTGCTGGTGTTGCGCGACGGCATGCCAATCAACGATGCGTCGGATTCCGATGGTGCATTCAATTTTGGCGTCGATACGCTGGCCGACGTGCAGCGGATCGAGATCATTCGCGGGCCGATGGCGTCGGTATATGGTTCGGGCGCGATCGGCGGCGTGATCAACCTGATCACCCGCCGCGGAGACCAGCAAGGGGCGCACCGGGAAGGCGATTTGTCGGGTGGCTATCCGGCGCAAATTCGTGGCAGCGCGGTGGCGTCCGGCATCGAAGGGCCATTCGATTATGCTTTGATCCTGGAATCGCAGTCGCAGCGCGGCTACGACAGCACGCCGCAGCGCGAGTCTATCTATACCGGCGTGCCGCAGGGTTATCGCGATCGTCTGGTGACCCTGAATCTTGGCTATACGATGGTGCCTGGCACGCGGCTTTCTCTGCTGCTGCGTGCACATGAATCGGTCTTTGGGTTCAATGAGTTGGGCGATCCGACGTTCGATGATGCCAACGCGACCGGCACGGACGATAGTCTGCTGGGGCGCATCGGGGCCACGTCGAACTTGTTCGGCGGCACATGGCAAACCAGCGTTTTCCTGGGACGCGAGCAAGACGATCGGCGGTACTATGAGCCGCTGAATTCGGCTGACGTGAACAATATGGCAATGGTGGACGACCGCTATCACAGCTATCGCACTGACCTGCAGTGGAACAACACGATACACCTGAATGATCTGTTCCAGTCCGAAATGCTATCGGCAACCGATCTGACCTTTGGTTTCGAGCATACTGCCGATACCGCGCATGTCCGATTGAACGACAGCTATTTCGGGTTTCCCTACATGCAGACGACATCCGCCTCGATGACCGACGACGCGGTGTATGTGGGTCTGCAAAGCACGCTGTTGCGGCGTCTGACGGTGACCACGCAGGTGCGGCAGGACTGGGAAGCGCCGAATGCGCCCACCACCTGGCGGGCCGGAGCCGTGTTCGATGCGTCGGAAATCGACACGCATTTCAAGGCCTCATATGGTACCGCCTTCCGCATGCCGTCGCTGTTCGATCGCTACGGTATTGATTCGTCGGGCTTCGTCGGTAATCCGAACCTGAAGCCGGAGAGCGCCCAGGGATGGGAGGCGGGCTTTACCACAACGCTGCCGGCCGCGGGGTTTAGCGATTTCGTCAGCTTCGACGCTACGTATTTCTATGAGCAACTGACGGATCTGATCGTGACGCAGTTTGTGTCGGCGACGGAGAGTACACCGGAGAACATCAACTCTGCACATCTTCAAGGCGTGGAGACGGATCTTACCTTGCATCCGGCGCGGTGGCTGTCGGTGCAAGGGACGTGGACCTACACGATCGCCAAGGCGATCGGCGGCGGCGAGCCTCTGCTGCGCCGGCCGCGCGATGCCGCGTCGGTGACGGCGGTTATCACGCCGCTGCCGGGGCTGAAAATTGCTCCGGAGCTGGACTACACGGGGCCGTTCGAGGATTTTTTGGTGAACGACCAAGGCTACAGCACAGCGGATATCGTCACGTCGCCGCAAGGGTCGATCGCGAATCTCACGATCACCTACGATGTGCGTCCGCAGATGCAGGTGTATTTGAGCAGTACGAATATGTTCTATTCGAAGTTCGAGCCGGCGAACGGGTATCAGATTCCTGGTCCGACGGTAGTGGTGGGGGTGCGGGTGCGACTGTAGATGAACCTTTCCCGAGCGTGGGAGGGGGCGGTTGTGCCGCGAAGCGGAGCAACCGAAGCGCCACGTTTGAGGCCTGCCCTGGATCTGATCTCGGGGTGATCGGGCCGGTAGGCGTTCATCGCATACCGACCCGGTCACCCTAACCCTCGATGCCTTCGGCGTCTCGACCTCTCCCGCTTCGCGGGCGAGGTTAGGGGGCATGTGGTTCATCTCTTACGGCCTGCTTGGGCTGACACAGAACGGACTGGTGCCGGTGCTGATGCCGCTGGTCGCCTTGGGCAACAGTGGCGCCGGGCTAACATACGCTGCCTTCTCCTTGCCCGGCCTGCTCGCGCCGGTGCTGGGCACCTGGGCCGACCGCACCGGCCGCCATCGCGACCTGCTGATCTGGGGAGCGATCGCCGCCGGCTTGCTGCTGCTGCCGTTCGAATGGGCGCCGGAGCCGGTGCGTCTGTTGCTCGCGGCCGGCGCCGGCCTGGGGGTGATGGCCACCACTACCGCTGGCAACGTGCTCGCCATCCAGGATCAGGCCGAGGACCAGTGGGACTCGCGTGTTGCACGGCTGCAACGCTTCATCAGTGCTGGCCAGGTGATCGGCCTGGTTCTGGCCGGCCTGCTGGCGAGCGCCCATCCCGGAGACGGCTTCATCTTCGCCGCCGCCGCTCTGCTGGTGGCCGGCGCGCTGGCGATCCCGTCGGCGCCCGGGCGTGCGCCGCGCGACTCTGCGGCGAAGCCGCCGCCGCGGCCGATGGTGGGGGGCGATGCGGGCATCTCTGGTCCGCATCACCGCGGGCATCACATCACCTGGGGCGAACTTGTCGCCTATCTCAGCGTGATCAACCGCCCGTTGCGGCGATTCCTAATTGTCTGGCTGATCGCCTATCCCGCGATGAACGGCTTTGCCACATTGTTCCCCGTCGCCATGACGCGGCAGTTCGGCATGAGCCCGATTTGGCCGTCGAGCGCCTACGCCATCGGCGTCGGAGCCAGCCTGCTGCTGTACGGGCCTGTGGGATTGGCGACCCACCGCGTGGGCGGTGGCAAGATCCTGATGGCGGGTCTTGGCGGCCGGCTGGTATTGCTCCTTCTCCTGGCGCTGTTGGGGCTGCTGCGCGGCGACTGGGTCAGCGGACTGGTGTTGTTCGGCTTCGCGCTGGTGCAGTTCGTGTGGCCATTGCTGGCGGTGGGGGCGAACTCGCTGTCCGTTCGATTGGCACCCTCGGCGCGCGGGGAAAGCGTTGGCTTGTTCAACGCCGCCACCGCGCTGTCCGCGGCGGTGGGATCGGCCTTGGCGGGCGTAGTGTTCGGGGCAGGCGGGTTTGCCGCTCTGTCCGGCGCCGCGTTCGTGGCGGCGGGCGTGGCGGCGGTTCTTGTATGGGCCTGGTTGGCGCGGGCCGGGTAAGCGACTGAGACCGTCGCGGAATTGGCGAATCAATTCACCTGGCATGCTTCGGCCGGGATTGGTGAAGACCATGGCGTCAGGGAAAGTGTCGGCGGGTCGATGCACCGCATCACCGAAGGGTCACCGCCGCGCGATCATCATCGCGCTGCCCCCTCGCCTCCGCCCGCCAATGGGCTCGATCACCGGGCTGCGGCCAGGCCTGCGCCTTCAACTCATGCAGCAGTGCTTGCGCGAGACGGGACCTGACCGCGCGCAACTGGAACTGGCTTCGCCCGACGTCCTCATCCGCGAGACTTTCCCACTCGACCGAGTTCGCCGCGCAATGGCGTAGCAATCCGGCCTGTCGCTCTGACCAGGTGAGGATGTCGCCATCGTAGCGGTCGTCCATCCCGGCCTCCTGCATGTGAGGCGTGACCCATCGTAGTAGCCTGGCACCCGCAAGGCGAATGCTGTGGCCAAGTCCGACGGATCGCTTCGCCGGCTGATCGGCCGGTTGGCAATCGGCCAATCGTTCCTTCGGGATGCCGGTCGGACGTAGGATGGCAGGGCACCACCGCCCCCGCTATATCGGCCAGACACAATCGATCCGCAGCATGACCGACGCCAGCCCCACTCAAGCCGTTAACCAGGCCCTTGCCCGCGAGTTCGGCCTCAGCGGGGAAGAGTACACCAAGGTGCAGGAGATCATGGGCCGCACGCCGAGCCTGACGGAACTGGGCATAATCAGCGTCATGTGGTCGGAGCATTGCAGCTACAAGTCGTCGCGCGTCTGGCTGCGCCAGCTTCCGACCAAGCGCCCCTGGGTGATCCACGGGCCAGGCGAGAATGCTGGCGTGGTGGATATCGGCGACGGGCTGGCCGCCGTGTTCAAAATGGAGTCGCACAACCACCCCAGCTTTATTGAGCCATACCAGGGCGCGGCCACCGGCGTCGGCGGCATATTGAGGGACGTGTTCACTATGGGCGCGCGGCCGATCGCCAATCTGAACGCGCTGCGGTTCGGCTCGCCCGACCATCCCCGCACCAAGGCGATTGTGGATGGCGTGGTGCGCGGCATCGGCGGCTATGGCAATTGCGTCGGAGTTCCCACGGTCGGCGGCGAGGTCAATTTTCACCCCGCGTTCAACGGCAACCCACTGGTCAACGCCATGACGGTGGGAATCGCGCGTACCGACCGAATCTTTCTCAGTGCCGCCGCCGGAGTGGGCAACCCTGTGGTGTATGTCGGGTCCAAGACCGGCCGAGACGGCATCCATGGTGCTACCATGGCCAGCGCCGAATTCGCCGCCGATTCTGAGGAGAAGCGCCCCACCGTACAGGTGGGCGATCCATTCACGGAGAAACTGCTGATTGAGGCCTGCCTGGAACTGATGGGCACCGACGCCATCGTCGCGATCCAGGACATGGGCGCCGCCGGCCTGACCAGTTCCAGCGTGGAGATGGCCGGCAAGGGTGGCGTCGGGATAGAACTGGACCTGGACAAGGTGCCCTCCCGCGAGACCGGCATGACCGCCTACGAGTTCATGCTGTCGGAAAGCCAGGAGCGCATGCTGATGGTCCTGCGTCCAGACCGCGAGGACGTGGCGCGCGGGATCTTCGAAAAATGGGAACTGGATTTCGCGGTGATCGGCCATTTGACCGACACGGGCCGCATCGTCGTCCGCCATCGAGGCGTTGTCGAAGCCGACATCCCGCTGGCGCCACTCAACGACCAGGCGCCGCTTTATCACCGCCCGACCACGGAAACGCCGAAGCCAGAAATTCTGAACCCGGCGAAGGTGGAAGACCGCCTCGGCCTGACCGCCGCACTGCACAAGCTGGTTGCGTGCGGCGACCTGTGTTCTCGCGCCTGGATCTGGGACCAGTACGACAGCACCGTCGGCGGCATGACGGTGAAGCGCCCCGGTGCGGCCGACGCCGCGGTGGTGAAGCTTGAAGGTCACGACAGAGCGCTGGCGCTGACCACCGATTGTACGCCCCGCTATTGCGCCGCCGATGCGGAAGCCGGCGCCGCGCAGGCGGTGGCCGAGGCCTGGCGTAACCTTACCGCAGTCGGGGCACGTCCGCTTGCGATCACCGATAACATGAATTTCGGCAACCCGGAGAAGCCGGAGATCATGGGCCAGTTCGCCGCGGCCATCCGCGGGATGGCCGCCGTCTGCGAGGCGTTGGATTTCCCGGTCGTCTCCGGCAATGTCAGCCTCTACAACGAGACGGAAGGTCAGGCGATTTTGCCGACGCCTGCGATCGGCGGTGTGGGCGTACTGGAGGAGGCCGCCAGCGCTGTGGGGCTGGCGCTGCCGCCCTGGCTGGATGTTGTGCTGATCGGTGCTACCAAGGGTTGGCTCGGTCAGTCGCTATGGCTGCGCGAGATTGCAGGGCGGGAAGAAGGCGCGCCACCGCCGCTCGACCTGGCCGCCGAACGCGCCAACGGCGATTTCGTGCGCGCCCAGATTCTGAACGGCACGGTGCGCGCCTGCCACGATGTATCCGATGGCGGCCTGCTGGTGGCTCTGGCCGAGATGGCGATGGCCAGCGGTGTCGGCGCCCGCACCTTCACCCACCCGCGCGACGTCCCCGGCCACGCCTTCTGGTTCGGCGAGGACCAGGGGCGCTACCTTGTCGCCGTCCCTGACGCCGGCGCTTTCATCCGTGCGGCGGAAGCGGCCGGCGTGCCGGCGCTACGCATCGGTACATCGGGGGGCAAGGATTTGACACTGCCCGACGGTGGCACAATATCCGTAGAGGCGTTGCGCGCGGCGCACGAACGATTCCTTCCGCTCTGGATGGACGCGACCTGAGAGGGGAGACCGACCGCATGGCGATGGCGGCGAGTGAGATCGAGGCGCTTATCAAGGCCGCACTCCCCGACGCGCAGGTGACGGTGGAAGACCTGGCCGGCGACGGCGACCACTACGCCGCCAAGGTCGTCTCCGCGACCTTCCGTGGCGTGCCACGCGTGAAGCAGCACCAGATCGTGTACGCGGCCCTGCGCGGCCGCATGGGGGGCGAGTTGCACGCCCTCGCGTTGCAGACCTCCGCACCCGAATAACCCAGGAGTTCGAGACCGATGTCCGATAGCCCCGTTTTCGACCGCATCCAGGGCGAGATCGAAGCGAATCCCGTGATGCTCTACATGAAAGGCACGCCGATGTTTCCGCAGTGCGGGTTCTCGGCACGCGTGGTGCAGATCCTGTCGCACCTGAACGTACCGTTCGAGTCCGCCAACGTGTTGGAGGATATGGAACTGCGCGAGGGCATCAAGCAGTTCAGCCAGTGGCCCACCATCCCACAGCTTTATGTCGGCGGCGAGTTCGTTGGCGGCTGCGACATCATCATGGAGATGTTCCAGTCCGGCGAGCTGGAGACGCTGCTGGAAGAGAAGGGCGTGGCGCATAGCAAGGTGTAACAACCGTAACGGATGTACCCTCTTCCGCTTCGCTGGAGAGGGTCAGGGTGATAGTGCTGCGGCGCCGCAGCCGTTAACTTAATCTTCACCGCCAGGGCCGAGACTGGCCGCAGCGCAGAGTTCGCGTCCGCGCCGCACAGCCCCTGGTGCAGCCCCTTGCGTATCACCGTTGTCACGCCGGCATACAACGCCGCCGGCACGATCGCCGACACGCTCCGCTCCGTCCTGGCGCAGTCGCATCGTGATGTGCACGTTGTTGTTGTGGACGACGGCTCTGCCGACGATACCGCCGACATCGTTGCCAGCTGCCTCCCTGACCCGCGCCTGACCCTGCTGCGCCAACCCAACGCCGGCGTCTCCGCTGCCCGCAACAGCGGCATGGAAGCAGCCCAGGGCAACGCTGTGTTGTTCCTCGATGCCGACGACTGGCTCGCGCCCACCGCGCTGGCAACGCTGGCTGCGGCATTGCAGGCGGCACCGGACGCGATCGCCGCGGTCGGCGCGTTTGCCAGGGTCGATGCGCCCGGCGGGCCGCCCAGCCGCGGCCGGTACCTTCCGGCTCGCGCACCGCGCGACCTTCTGCCAAGCCTGCTCGTTCGCAATGTGTTCGCCAATGGCGGCCACGTGCTGATCCGCGCCTCTGCCGCCCACCGCGCCGGACCATTCCGCCCAGACATAGCCTATGGCGAGGACTGGGAATTTTTCGTCCGCCTCGCCTTGCTGGGCCACTTCGCCTTCGTTCCGTCCCGCGACCCGGTACTGTTCTTGCGGTCCCGCGCCGCGGGTGCCTATCGCCGCCTGGCGGCCGACCCCGCAGCCTTCGCCCCGTGCACGACGGCCATCTTCGGCAACCCCGATTTGCTCGCGCGCTTCCCCCCCTCGTGCATTCCCGCCATCCGTCGGCGCGCCGAGGCGGAAAACGCCTGGATCGTCGGGCGCGAATGCATCCGTCACGGCCGTGTTGCCGAAGGGCGCCAATGGCTGGCTCGTTCCGTCGCCGCAGCACCATCATCCCGGCGCCTCGCCTTGCTGGTAGCGGCGCGCCTGCTTCCGGCACTGCCGCAGTCATGCCGTGGGCCGTTCAGGCCCTATCGCGACCACCCCGGTCCTGGTCAGTCCTGAACTGACCTTCTCCGGTCATGCTGACGTCTGCCGAGGCGAAAAGTGCCCGGTATGGCGAGCGTCTGGGAATACTCGCAGGCCAACAAGCTCTGTTGTCTCGTCTGGGACAGCTATGAGGCGATCGTCCACGTTGGCGAACGCGCTTGGCGCGTATTGATCACCGATCCCGGCCACATTCGATCCATGGGAAGCCGGGAGCGGACGTGTGTCAATCTTCAGGGCGGTTGGTATACTGTCCCGGTGGGGCTGGGTCGTACCGCATTGCTCTGACACATTGCGCTTGTGTTTGCATAACGGAAAAAAAGCAGAAGGCATGCAGCGTCGTCGCCTGGGTTCGTTGGAGGTTTCCGCAATCGGGCTTGGCTGCCTGACGCTGACCGCGGCCTATGGCACGCCGCCGCCGGAAACCGATGCGATCGCCATTATTCATCAGGCGCGTGAATCAGGTATCGATTTGCTGGACACCTCCGATGCCTATGCCAGGGGCGCCAATGAGGAACTGATCGGCAAGGCGATCGCCGGCCGGCGTAACGACTTCGTCGTGGCGAGCAAATTCGGCAATCTGCGCCGGCCCGACGGCACCCCTGCTGCCGACGGACGGCCGGCGTACGTGAAGCAGGCCTGCGAGGCCAGCCTGCGGCGGCTGAATGTCGAGACGATCGATCTCTATTACATCCATCGCATCGATACGGCGGTGCCGATCGAGGATACTGTCGGTGCGATGGCGGAGTTGGCACGCGCGGGCAAGGTGCGTGCGTTGGGAATCTCCGAGGCAGCATC
>Ga0335072_10006990_pt1 | contig 16474 bp, 10 predicted proteins | sample Lox_Sample_21_FD_206725 | JGI IMG/M metagenome (GOLD analysis project Ga0335072, IMG submission 206725) | Soil microbial communities from Loxahatchee National Wildlife Refuge, Florida, United States - Lox_Sample_2.1 | ecosystem: Environmental > Terrestrial > Soil > Wetlands | place: USA...
TTTTAATAGATACTCTACAATGAACAGGGCATGATGATCATCGTGGGCCATGGCTGGGCATTATAATCGATTCTCCCATGTGAAGTAAATTGACGCTTTATGTCTGAATTAGAGAGAAGGCTGCAAAGCGGCAGAACTGCTGAACATCACAATTCACTATAGGGATAAGACGAATCTTGCTATTTCTGTTCAATTTGAGTTTTTGTGCCATTAATGAGAAAGGAGACAACAAACAGGTATTTACCAAGGCACTGATTTCGCAGTTACATATAATTGATATGGAGTAGGTGCCTACGATTTCCTGATCCATATTTATCGGCTCTCTAGATACGGAGAGAATGATGGTTGGAGAGCATTGGCGACCCACCGCGAGTCCTCGAATGAGGCTGGTAGACTCCAAAATCGCATTTGGCTAGTGCGCGACATTTCAGCGCTAGTTGATCAACCCTTGTAGATTATTCTTTAATCTCAAGTGGCTCTACTTTGCTTCACATAACTTTCAGCACACTGAAACCTGAGCTAACCAAAGCGACTTTGCGCATTGCCTGAAAGCTCACTCATATGTGCAACTATGTTTAGTTGATGATTTCTTATTGGTAAGAGCTATTCAAAGCTCTTCCAAAGCCTTCGCGCTTCGACGCGACTTCTCCCTTCCGCAAGGTCTCGCAGAACGCTGAGCTTGGTGATACACCCACTGCTCTCACACAAAACATAGGTGACGGAGGATCGCCGATATCATATTACCATGGCGTCCGGTACGAATGGCACAAATGGCTACTCCAACGGGCTCAAGTCCACCCCATCTAACGCTAATGTGCGCTTCTCTGATATACCTGCGGCCATCGACATTCCTGTTCAAGGCCTCGAAGATGATGAGCAAGCTGTAGAGGTGGACCTCGAAGATTTGCTTGATGATCCTACGGAGCTCTGCACACTACTCGAAAATGAAAAGGCGGCTCGAACATACTGGATGACGGTTTCTCTTGCATACGCCAAACAACGAAAAGTGGATCATGCCATAGAGATGCTCCTCAAGGGCTTACAAGCTGTGTCTGGAGGACAGAAGGAGAAGCTTAGCATGCTAAGTTGTCTCTGTTGGCTGTACCTGTGGAAGAGTAGGGAGGCACCACGAGTTGCACCTGAAGGCACTCTTGTTTCGGAGGCAAAGACTAAGGAATACTATCTGCAGCAGTCAACTACTACGCTTAATGACGCCTCTCGAATTAACCCTGCATTTCCACCGTTGTTTCTAGCCCGTGGCGTCCTTTACCTACTGCGGGCGTCTCTGCAGCCACCTTCGAAGTCTTCGGTCCCAGGTGCGATTGATCCCGAGAAAACTGAGATATTACGACTTGCCCTCAAATCATTCGAGGATGCTATTCGAGTCTCACAAGGCAGAAACATGTTGGCAGTTCTGGGAAAATCGCGAGCGCTTTTCTCTTTGGGAAAGTATGGTGATGCTTTAGAGGGGTATCAAGATGCGCTGCATAAGATGCCAGGATTGACAGATCCAGATCCGCGAATTGGAATTGGGTGTTGTTTCTGGCAGCTTGGCTTCAAGGATGATGCTAAAGCGGCTTGGGAAAGGTCGCTGGAGATCAACCCGGAATCGAAGATTGCAAACATCCTTCTTGGGCTCTACTATCTTGATGCAAGCGCGCATGTGCCGACGAATGGGAAAGAGTTCATTGAGCTATACAAAAAGGCGATGACGGAATATACCCAAAAAGCTTTCAAAGCTGATAAGGACATGCCTTTGACATGCTCAACCTTTGCGGGCTACTTTTTGTCCCGAAAATCCCTAGCAAATGCCGACACACTTGCTCACAAGGCAATTCAATACACGGACGTCAATGCGATTGCAAGTGACGGTTGGTATATTCTTGCTCGCAAGGAGCATTATAGCGACGACATAGAGCATGCGAGCGATTACTACAGACGTGCTGATGAAGCAAGAGGCGGGGTGGATCGTGGCTACTTGCCGGCAAAATTTGGTGCGGCTCAACTCTCCGTACTGAAGAATGATTATGGAGAGGCAAAACTACGATTGGAGAAGATAATTCAGCAATCGAAGAATATCGAAGCCATGACTCTCCTCGGCACAATCTATGCTGAAGAGGTGTATGCAAGTCAGTACAGCAACGTGAAGGAAGACAAGACGAATGAATACAAGAAGGCGATTGGTTTCCTTGAAGCTGTGAGAACTGCTTGGAAAGATACTAAGAGAAATCTTATTCCTGATGCCTCTGTTCTTCTTAATCTTGCAAGACTCTACGAGATTGACCACCCGGATAAGAGCTTGCAATGCTTACAACAAGTTGAGCAGATTGAGATTAGTCAGATCCCCGTTGAAGACAAGCCAAATGTCTCGGAGGAGGAAGAAGCCTTCCGCAGCCAGCTACGAGAAAATCTTCCGCCCCAGCTCCTGAATAACATGGGATGCTTTCATTACCAGGCAGAAAGATACGAACAGGCACGTGAGAACTTCCAGGCTGCCCTGAGCGCTTGCGTCAAGGTTGGCGAAAAGCAGAGAGACGTCGATACAGATGCTTTAGTCACTACTATCAGCTATAATCTTGGTCGGACCTACGAAGCCAGCGGTCTGTTCGACGAAGCTACCACAGTCTATGAGGGGTTATTAGGCAGACATGATTATACAGATGCAAGAACACGACTTGCATACATTGCACTGCGCCAGTTCCCAACCGAAGACGGTCCACGCGCAATTGCGAAGCTTTATCAAGATGCTTCCTCGGACCTGGAAGTCAGGGCACTCTATGGTTGGTATCTTGGCCGGGTGCATTCTCGAAAGAGAACATCGAATATCGCGGAAGACCCTGAACTACGTCACTATAAACATACCCTTCAAAATTACGACAAGCACGATCGTTATGCTTTGATAGGCATGGGTAACCTCTATCTTCAAACTGCACGAGAAATGCGTCGAGACTCGGAACAAGACAAGCTCAAACGAAGCGGCATGTATAGCAAGGCAGTTGAATTTTTCGACAAAGCTCTGCAACTGGATCCAAAAAATGCTTATGCTGCTCAAGGTATTGCTATCGCTATGGTGGAGGACAAGAAGGATTTCAAAGGTGCTCTGTCGATATTCATGAAAGTCAGAGACACTGTGAAGGATCCAAATGTCTTCGTCAACTTGGGCCATATCTTTGCTGAATTACGTCAATACTCAAAATCCATTGAGCACTACGAGGCTGCCTTGGCTAAAGATCGTGGTCATGATGCCCAGATCCTGGCTTGTCTTGGAAGGACTTGGCTTGCGAAGGCTAGGTCTGAGAAGAGTTTAGCAGCTTATAAAAGTGCACTTGAATATTCTCGGAAGGTAAGTCTTATTTACCGCTCCGTTTCGTTCGTCACTAATATGCCTAGGCTCTCGAGGTTGCACCAGATCAAATTCACTTTAAGTTCAATGTAGCATTTGTACAGATTCAGCTTGCTTCTCATGTCTACAATATGCCGGAACCTCAGCGTACCCTGGACGAGGTCGAGGCTGCCGCAGCTGGTCTCGAAGAAGCCATCGAGTCCCTTGAAGCAATCGCACAACATCCTCAAACTCCGTATCCAAAGGCTCTCGTTGAAGGACGTGCTAATATGGCTCGAAATACCATGCGTAAGCAATTGGAGAGATCGATACAATCGCAAAAGGAATACGAAGAAAAGAACGCTGAGAAACTACAACATGCGCTCGAATTACGGCAGGCAGAGCTCAAGAAGCGGGAAGAGGCTAGAGAGGCAGCTGAAGCTGCTGAGAAGGAGAGAAAACGATTGATTGCTGAGCAGCGTCGAGAAATTGCAGAGCGCGATCGCGAGTTAGCTGAGCAGAGGGCTGAGGAGGACAGAGCACGAGAAGCTGCAGAAATGACCACAGACACTGAGACAGGAGAGCGAGTTAAGCGGAAGAAGAAGCCCGCTCGAGGTGCTGGCAAGCGCAAGAAAAAGGAAGGAGACGGCAGCAGCGGCGACGACAGCGCCGGCCCAGAAGGCCGCAAGACTCGCCGAAAAGAAAGAGGCACAACGGCCGAAGAAAGCGGCGAAGAGAAGCCCAAAAAGAAACGTAAGCTCGCGAAGCGCTCTTCTAAGAAAGAAGGCGGGAAATACAAGAGCAGTGAAATCGTCGTCGAAAGCGACAGCGATGCTGGTGCAGGCACTAAAGGCCTGGACGACGAGATCTCCGGCGACGGCTACGGACCGGATGATAAAGAGACTATGGAAGTCGGCCGTGCGGAGGGCAGTGATGACGATGAGGAAGTCACTGTTGCGCATGTGGCGCGCAAGAACCGTACGAGGAGGATCGAGTCTGATGATGAGGATGAGGAGGATGTCCCTCCGCCTACCAAGCCCGCTGGTTCAGATGACGAGGAAGAAGGGGCCGAGAGCCGTGGTGCGGCTGAGGTCGATGACGACGATGATGATGTGGTTGATACACCTATGGCTGATGCAGACGATGACGACGAAGAGGAATAATAGCAGTCTCGTCATGGGCAGTGCATAGCTCAGAGTTGTAGTTTGTTTTGTGGTTTCAAAGCCTCACTGATGCAGCTGGCGCAGAAGCAGAACTGGAAACTTTTTAAGATTGGAAGTTGAAGATGGCGTTGAGTTTTTTCCCCCCCTCCTTCTTTTCTTTTCTTCTGGCAATATCAGACGAACTACTGGGGCTCTCAAACTATCTCAACTGGCGGCGTAGCATAGCACATGGTATTTTTTTTTATGTACTTGTAAAAGAAAGAAGCATCATGGTATGGAATGGCGTGCATGCGTCCGCACTGCGTTGATCATTGTGGAACGGAAGGGCATAGGATAGGATGGGATGATCATGGCGGTACATGCGGCAGTGCATGGAAGTCTCACGAGTCAATGAATCTGACAAATCTTTGAGATTAAGATGCATTTGAGAAGATTTGATGATTATTATTGTCATGATCAAAATGTGGCTATGTGATTACAACTCTGGTCATGTAAGATGATAACAATAGGATTGCCCCCACGCCCCCACCCTTCGCTCGATTGGGAATGTTGTCTTGTGATATTTTCTTTTGCAAGTTTGAGATAGAGTGAGAAGAATTAAGGTTTAAGATAGGAAGGTGGCTCCACTCGGCTGTAGGGATGTTACCACAGAAGACAGCCTCCTGCGCAAAACATGCCATTTGAACTGTTTTCATAAAGTTGTGCGATGTAAGTGTTGCGATTTGAGCTACGCCTACGTACGATTTGCGACTTGCCTCATCCGTATGTGAAAAGGACATACGTGAAATGAGGCACTGGGTCTCAGATTAATGAATTTGTATTGTCTCTTGTTGACCTTGTCTGTTGGTCCATTCTCCTTGCACCTCCTGTTAGCTTCTTAGTAGACTTGTTGTGTTGGTTTTTCGACCTGGATTCACTTCCTCTTGCTTTGCTCTTCTCCTTGGACTCGACACCGAGATCAGAAGGATACTAGCAAATGGTCAGCATCCAATATCTAGATATCTATACGTACAGAGTTCCCTCTCGCTCTCCACACCATCTTTTTCGAAGTCAATCCTCTCACGTAGATAGACATCGCCCACTATCCCACATAGATATACCGTAAGTTTAGGCAATACTACCTTAATCTCCTGACATCTCGCTCCGCGTGGTTGCTGCACAGCATCACATGGCACACTGGGATATTATGTAGCTGTCAGTTATTCTTAGATACTACGGGTGGAATAATTTTGAGATGGTGGTCATTGGGTGGAATTTGGCCCATTATTTCATGCGGTTGTGGCACAGATTGAGCTTTTGGTTTGAGATCCAGTCCTGCGATCTGCACCTCGTTTCTGAGGGCACGGCAGGGCTGCGCCTTCGATACCGAACATGTAGTAGAGAATGACAGATTATTCCCGGAACGCAGTATCGGCTTGGATGTGCCCTTCGAACCATATGCAGAATATGTTTCGTCTCCCACGGCTGTCACGACGGCATTCGCGAGCTTTTGTCGTATGAAACAGTCAAGCGATGTTTGGTATGCCTCAGTGAGACCTCGCGTACTTGCGCTTCCCGAATCGCGAGTTTGATTCGGGAAGCAACATATTGGCAGCTATTTTTGCGAATTTTGGGATGAAACAAGGGCCTTTTGCTACTCTAGTGAACTAGAGTACGATTAGCTTACCAGATTTCGAAATTAGGGGACTCTGGAGACATTCTTTTGGCAGACCCTTGACGTTACGTTACGTATGTAGGATCTGAGCCGGGTCTCTTCACCAATCTAAACTCTCCAAATCGAGTCTTCGGGTGCTAATATATGCAGTCAAGAGGCCCAGCATAACGCAAGAGCCCTAAATGGTAAGCGTACTGTTATCGTTGAGACGGACAAATGGATAAAGACCATTTTCTAGTCTTGTTGCGACTCGCAAGATTCAAGCCATGATCTCCATGGGAGGCGCCGCTCGAACTAGGGAAAGCATGTCTAGTGAACTTGGATGCCTGTAGGTGTAAATTGTGTCTAGGCACAGGCTACTTTAGTTCTAGGTATCTCTGCAGATTCGGGGCCCACACTAGAGCCATGTAATTGGAGACCCACAAGCTGCAGGCGCAGGCCACTTGGTGTTCCTAGAGTAAACAATTATTCTGTACCTGCAGGTGTGGGAATTATGAAATGCAAGTCAGATTGATATAGGCACAATACGGTATCTGAATATACGACTTTGGATCTTTCTGGAAAGTCATCCAGAAAGGTGGAGGCTGGCGTGGCTGGTTAGGGGCCAGCAAGGTTTTAGCGGCCTTCTTTCTCCATTTCAAGTCGCTCCAATCATTGGCCTTTGAAAAAGCAATTCAATACGGAGAGAGCAGCAGAACTTCCCGAAATACAGTTACCATCTTCTTCTTCCAAAGTGATATCAACATGTGAAGACCGTGTCCAGCTGACTAGGAAAGGTCTGCCTTCACATGCTGGCCTACAGTACTATTTTTACTAGAAGTACCCACATCCGTCACCGCTCTTATCCAGGCGATATAATATTCATGCTATGTGTATAATAATAGATGGAGGCGAAACCTCTTCATTTCTGAGGGAGCAATTCACAACCATAGAGTACTAACTAATTTCTCTAGGGCAGGTCAGAGACAGGTATGGAAGCGTTGTCCCCATCCTGGTTGCCGGAATTTTATCATCTGCTCCCCCGTCCGCCTCGTAACGCCTCGTGTGTCGAGAAGAATTACGTCGCTTCTCTAGCGATCCAATTTCACAAATTTATTCTTGCCAGGCTCAATTAAGGAAAATGAATTACGGGTGAATTGTGCTCTGTAAGGATGGCCATTTTGACAAGAGCACAACTCGGACTTGTGCGGCCAGCAGCCAGCCCGAAGTCGTGCGACAGTATTGAAAAATAATGGTCGTCAGCTATACAATATCAAACGTCTGCACGCCTCAGGGTCGATAACAGTCTTGCCTGGATGCGTTGCAGGACCACTCCAGAAACCTTGGAGCTCGACATCGCCAACCGAACACAATCTTCAAGGCATCTAGGCGATGGAATCTTCCTTGCATCTTTGCTACCGGCGAACCTCGGTCTCGCGTCATTGATGCTATTTATCCATAGCATGTCATTTCAATCGCCGCAAGGTTTGACCCCATTTCGCAAGTTCGGGAGCCCACTACAGAGATCGCCAGTGGGCCCAACGTTGTGGGGACCTGCGCCGCGTGGACCAGCACCCCATGCTGCCGCAGAATAATATATATTGTATCTGTGCATACTTCGTACATAGCATGACATAAACATGTGGACTACCATGACGCTGCATGCATGTATTCAGGCATATTGCATGTTCGAGACTTTCTCCGAGTTTTCCCAAGTGTGGCTACTCTGGAAGGTACGCGTTCGGAAACCGAAAACCAAGATTGCTTCAGTCAGATATCCGATTCGCATCCAGCATGGAGCCTCGCTCACCGCGTTATCTGTGGTGTGACTTTGGTACATACTTTGTAATCTTCATTATCTGTGAGAGCCACCAGCGGAAGCAGTCAGCACCGACTACTGCAGGTCGCCCTTGTGCGGCCACAGCTCTGTCCTGACCGACGAATAGTGTTCCTGTCGACACGCGCTTCTGCACGAGGCGGGAAGCCAGGAACATAGTATGACAGCATTAGCCAATAAAAGTCCCGACATGCCAGCCTCAGGGGTACGCGATGTGGAAGGGACCAAAGCCTTGGGATTTCAAGCGGTGCGGTGGGAGTTGGCCTGGGCAAGACCTGGATACTGTACCATAGTTCCGTATCAGCCCAATCTTTCTTCAGCACCGATAGGAGGACCTCTATCACCACCACTCCTCTCCTTAATATAAAACTAGAGCCGAACTGCGCGGCGTGGGAATCAAGACACGTCAGGTTTGTCGAAATGGTGCGTCACATCTTCGAGAGAACATCTCGTCCCGCGCTTTACAAGAAATAGGCCTTAATCCTGCAGGAGCGCCGTCAGGCACCCCGCTAAGATGCAAATGGATGGCCTTTAGCACACTGTGACCAGGGTAGGCCACTCGCAGAGGACGGAGGGCGATGGCGGCAATCGCTCGATCAGCAACAAGAACTACCACGATTTTCCCGGTGGTCGGGTCCTGGTCGCTATCGTTTCGTCATCGTCAGACACCGGAACGACTCTTTACAAATTAATTAATTAACTAACATAATTCATCATAATAAAATTCATGTGGGAAATATAATTCGATAAGGCGCATAGAAAAATGGCTGTCGGCGCGCTTCTGGGCGGTCGTCGACTTTGCTGTCTTGTCCACTGCGATCCCCGTCGGAAAAAGGGTACGAATATGCACAGCAGCACAGGGCCAGCAGGCCCCCATGTCCCCCCAGCCATGCAGCCCGTTTTAACGGGCGGAGAGGTGAGCTGCTCTCTACCCTGCCAAGCAACGATCATTTTCACTCCTTGACCGCAGCTTGACCATTCCTGACTCTAGACTCGATCCGGTCTGCGATGAAGACCATTTGCTAACATGCTGGCCTCTTCCGACATGGATAAGATGGGTTTCCATTTCGAGCCAAGACGCCGCCACAGGGGTAATGCCTGCGCCGCTTCTAACGTCTTTTGAACCGAACGCATGGGTCCTAATGGCATTGGTTGTCAGTCCCCTTAGCAATTGTGCTGGGCGCACAGGACGCACAGCGTACTGAGCATTATCTATGCCCGTGGGCCAATTTGGAAAGCTTTTTGCCTCGTTCTTTTCTCATATCTACAGCACTCTATATCACTGTTGGCGAATGCAATTCAAGGAAGCTTCTGCTGCTGCATCAAACGCCGTCCTGTCAGTCTTTACGACCAATTCGAGTCCTGCTGTACCTCGACCGGAACAATTCCGAAAACTCACGATCCTCGGAAACAAAGAGCAGTACCTTGCGTGCACTCGTGCTATTGGGAAGCTGCTGGATAGCTTCACGAGTCTCGGAGCCCACAGCATCTGACCACAATCCACTACGACTTTAGTTGACACAAGGAAATACCCTACAGCGATGTTACAATAGCCCGTTCCAGGTATGTATGTTCAGCCCATAAGATGCCGCCTCGCGTGCACATAATTTTCCATATTTTCGCGGTCATAATAGACCCCAGACTATAATACTGTAGCAATCAGCCAGCTTGCGAAAAAGGCGGAACGATCGCTGATCAGAACTGAACAGCTTGAATAAATCCTCACGATCCTTCCTAACGCGCATTTACGTGCCTCAAATTCATGCATTATTTTCGCCGCAAGGTTGACTATTTATACCAACACAGGCTGCAGGTCTTGCAAGGACTTCACGAGATTTAATCTGCCGCATAAAGTCTCCACGCATGCCCCTGGCCCAACACGGGGCATAACTTGCCACACCCCACCTCGCACAAGGTTGGCAGCAACAACGGCCAACTCAGACTTGTGGAATAAAATGTTCGGTTTACTCAACCGAGCAACGTCTTCGTCTTCCTCACACAGAAGCAGACACTCGAACGAATCTCTGCCTTCATCAACATCCCTAGGACTTCCAACTCCGCCGCCCGTCTCTTTACAACCTTCAATTGATGGACCGCCATCACCTGAACATATACGTGCTTACACGGAACAGATGAGGAGGGGTTCCGCGTTTGCAACCCGCACGCGAAGTTATACAAGCTCGTCCGCAACACCATCGTTTCGCTCTGGTATATCAGAACCATTCTCTGGATCTGGGGATTCCCCCAGTCTATCCCGTCAATCATCGCGAAGGTCGAATTCTGGCAGTATGCCATTGAAGAAGAGCGAGAGGCCTGAGAGCATTCAGATATTTGGGAAGGGTTTATTCTCGCGAAACTCGCGAACACTTAGACGCGATAGTGGAAGCAGGTCGTCATCATCACTATCGACAGCTCCAAGCCTTGTTGGGGAGTCACAGTCAGCGAAGGACTACTATTATGATAGAAAGAAAGGATTTCGTCGTGGCACGTTTAGCGCGTCTGCATCCTCACTCGATAATAGCATTAAGAAAACCATATCAGGGCCGTACAACTTCCAGCATCTAACACATACACGCCATGAACAGTTACCAAACTTACACCGTACGAGCCGGATGGAGTTAATGTCCGAATTCTCTGCCATTAGAGCATCTCAAGCTCCGACGCATGGGCAATTAAAAGGCATTAAAGCCGACGACCTCCACTTCAAGAACTTCTCCTCCGATGCATTAAACTCAGATATAGGTTCTGCCTCGGACTTACGGCCACGGACAAGCCCTCAACAACCACAAAACAACCAGAACAATGAGACCGTTAATTTTGAAAATTTTCAAAAACTGACGCGCACAAAGTCCCATGATAGTCTCCGTGCAACACCGCCGCGGCCCCCACGGTCACCGATTCCTCCCCCACCGAGGACTTCCTCTCGGACAGCTTCAATGCTATTGGGTAACTTTGACCCGATGCTCACGACCTCTCTGGAGAGACCTGATAATGGCACTGGCTTTCGTAAGCCGAAAGCTTTCCATCTACCAACTTCCCCTCCACGGCCAATTACTCGAAGCGATAGATCAGAAGACATTGCTGTTGAGCAGGTCACAAGTACTTCCAGGACTCCTAGTATAGATTCATGGCCTCTCCCATCGCCATTTGAGGGATTGCAGCTTGCTGATGTACCTGAAGAGGAGGAAACTACCGCCGCAACGAGGCGATCAAGGATATCCTCCATAAGCGGAAGCGGGAGCCTTCGTCATTCCAAATCCGTACCAAGCTTTTCTCCACAGAAGTCCACTGGCTCTCTTACCTCTCCGGTTAATGATCAACGACCCCAGACTCCAACATCAAATATTCTGCAGAATGCCAAAGGCAATGCAATTGGTGTAGCGCTTTCGCCCCCTCGGCCAATTGCTCCGCTTAGACAGGAGAGCTGGGAAGATGATATTGACTACTGCTACGAGCACGAAGCAGAAGCCGATTGTGATTATGATTGGGATCGATGTTCATCGATCATTGACCACCCTGGGTCGAATTCTGATGGAACTGTAAAATCTGAAGGACATCCTTCGAAGTCGAATATCAATGATTCGCCACTAACGGACGAGCAAGTGAATTCTTCGATCAGCCCACGTCGCGTTCAACCTTCCCTGGTCGTTCCCTCAGCAGCTGACCTGCCACAATTATCTCCTTTATCCAATGACTCGATCGAGAGCCCTGAAGTCCGAACCCCAGGGCTGCTCCGCTCGTCCCATATGCGGTCTACATCACATGCTTCTTCTTTCAAAGAGTCTCATGGCTTTACTTTATCTCCATCACTGCTCATTCCCAGCGACTTCGCAGCTCAGATGGATCAGGATGCCCTGTATGATGAATATCTATCCAATGACCATGATCGCCATGCCGCCCTTCACATTCAGCCTCAATATGAGCCGTATCCGGTGTCACCCGTCGACGGTCCATCAAGTACGGCCTCTTACCGAAGTAGTGGCTTTTCCCGTGCAAGTGCCAGTGGTACGACACTCTCGAAGACGGAGTCGCAGGAATCAGTTGTCTTGCTCGCCCGCGCTGCGGCTACAGCTCTTCAGCATCGATCGGTCAGCTCCTCAAGCTCGCTACCAGAGCTCATCAATTCAGGTAGATCAAAGCGGGACACACAGGAATCTGATCCTGAACGACAATCTGCGCACAGCATTATAGAACCGGCTCCGGCACCAGAGAACCCCTTATCAGCGCTGCATCGACGGAAGGCAAGCATTGGCTTGGCTCTTGGTAGCCCGACTGATCAGGTCGAGAGTGTGTTGAGTCCTGTCGCAGAGATATTCCCGGATCTCGCAACCAATCCGCTGCCCCTCCCAGTCCCAGCGCCAGCGCATGAGAGGAAGTTGTCTGCGCCTTTACTGAGCTCAAACCCTGCGGACGCACCGAAAGGGAGGAAACGGGCAATGAGCGCAAAAACGCGTACTGGAAGTTATAGCATATTCCCACAGATATGATCCTTCGAGTGCTTCCAAACCACGCAAATGATTTACAGCTCGTGACGAGCATTAACGCCAAAATGATATTCCCTATGTATGATACGACAACAGGACGGTGGGCAATCTCTCTTCACACACTCAGCCCTTCGGCGTTTAGGACCAGGTCAGAGTCCGCCCACCGCGTGGGCTGGGCCATTTCTATACTTTGTTTTTAGATGGATATATGGGCTCAAATGGCTGGGTTACACAAAAAGTTTGGATCTTATCCGGGATGGCCTTTTGGGGACAGAAAAGGAAAGACTCGACTTGCGAAAGGGTAACAATGTATAGTATGGACTTTTTTCTGTCTGTGTGTATGCGTGTCTGTGGCTATGAGATTTTTGCGAGACATCAATTTGTGCGATTAGAAAAAAAAAAAAGACTACATCCTAACTTCGAGCGTTGGCATAGCGTTGGAGTGGAGAGGGGGCTTTTTGGTGTATATATTATATATTATACCTTTGAGACAGAAAATCGACCGTTGAAATCAAACAGCACCCTTGTGCATATGCTCCCGATATAAGGATTGCATGCGATTCCATGTCCTGAGAGGACAGCACACAGAGTTGCAGCAGAAAAGAATTTCTAGGCCCACCGGGATGTTTTTCGGCTGTGGGGAAAGTATAGCGCTGGAGCATGGCATGTCTCATTTTGTTTAACTTGAAGGGCACGTGAGTTGAATATTCCTGCTGCCGTCAGAATCTGGTCGTACGTGTGATCTGGCGTTACGATGAAGAACTTCTTGGGCTTTTGACTGGCCCACGCGATGGAATCCGGTTTGGAGGAAGGAACCCTGAAGTTGGTCACGACGATTGATTCCGGTCGTTTGAACTTCACTCGAGGGGGGGTGGACGGGCGGCTGGTTCTGTGTATATTGAGACATAATGCTAATAGTTTCTGTCGTACTTCTGTTGAAAAGGCCTTTGGATATTGAATCTTTGGTCGAAAGTTGGCCCAGGAGATGGGGAGGCGTGTTTTATAGCCCTGGTCTGAGGGACTCTAGCCTGTTTTACGGAGCCACCGGCATTAAGCCTTTTCGTTCCAAGTACGTTTCACAAATTTTTTTTAACAGCAGTCCCTGCAACATCTTCTGACAACACGGCCAAGAAGCGCACAGGTAGCAGTACCTTGCATCCAACACCGAGACTCCGAGGATTGGTTGTGGTGTGTATGTGCACATACCCGCATCATAGATTTTGGGAGGGAAATATGAAAATCATTGGATTTAAGCGAATCTCTCACCTTGCAAGCTCTTGATGAGTTCTCTTATAAGCCTCGCACACTTCTCTCTTCCGGAAGACCTATACAAGGCTGCGTAAAACGAATTACAGGTTTCAGGGTTCGACCGTTGGTAGGCAGAGATAGAGCTGGAGCATTGAGTCTCCGAGTATCATGCACGGTAGATCACAGAAGGCCTATTACCGCCAAAGAATTCATGTAGCGTTTCAGCTTGAGTGCCATCGTTGACCTCGCTCTCCAAGTTCATCGGGATCGGAGACGATAGACATCATTGTGATAGTGCAAGTGGGCTTCCCGAATCTGTAATCCGATCACTTGTTGAAGAGGAACCTTGTCCATTGGGAAAGGCGTATGTATTCTGAACCTTTGTATTTGAGTCTGTGTTGAAGGTATTTTTGAAGAGAAGGCCGTTGTTGGAGGAAGGCAAGGCCGCATAGACCCGTTTCCAACATAGATGGAGGAGGTGAAAAGTACCTAAGTCCTGCCCTGGCCTCGCCTCTCAAGTAGTAGGGTCCTATCCAGCCCATAAAAAATATCAGATTGCTTCTCTGGCATTGGATACTTTCAATGGTGATATTATTGTTACTAGCGTTTCTGTTGTCGACTTCTCTTCTGTCATTGCCTCTATTGCTTCTCTCATAACATCCCTTGCGCTTGCCTATTCACATCATCGCTTACTCTGAGGCCAGCTCCATGCACTTGCACGAAAGAGAGCTGGTGATTTTGGTGGAAAGGTGGATTTCGAGACTGGTTTATATATAGGACTAAGCCGCAGCTAGCTAAGTAAGGAATGCTTCATTTACAATATCTCTACCTAGCATTGCCTTCTTCTTTTCTTAGTAAAATGCATGACTTAATTAACTATGGCGATATGGTGTAATCATTCTTTCATTATAACTGGCATTGCCATCATAGACATCTTGAGCTGTGCATCTGTCACTTGGAAAGAGTGAATTTTGAATGTTGCCTCCTATGAACATAAAAGGTGGAGCGACAAGAACAACCAACAACGACATCACCATAAACTCTCACACCCAACCGAAAAGTCTTCTTATCATTGTTTCTACGCACTATCAACCAGTCTCCAATTAATCATCAAGTCTGAACTATATTCTTGGTACTGCACGAAGAAACTGAGCTATTCCCTGACGCGTCCTTATTTCGAACAAATACATATCCTGTAGGGCCTCCCTGTCAGTATGGCTCTTGTTCTCGTTGGCCTTTCTAATCTTCTCCTGCTGTCTCTGTTGCGTTTACTCCTAACGCACGTAACATGTTCAAACATCGTGGAATGTCATTAAACCATCATAAGCTTTTAAATACTTTACTAAACAAAAGCAAGGATTTATTCGACTAGAAAGCCAACTTATTCAGACGTCTGATTTTGCAACTGCTAAGTCTGCTCGCTCTTGAGACCTGATCACCATACAAACACAACTTTTCGATCCACTGAATCTGATCAAACATAAGAAGAGCATAACCCAACCTTGCCTTTCAAAAGTCTAGCATGACACCTGTAGCTAGCCTCACAGATCGGTAAGGCTCTCAGTAGTCTCTTTCGAATGCCCACCTCCATGATCAAGTAGCAGAGACTTCATTGCATCCTTGAAATCATAGAAAAACAGTGGATCACGGCCGCGCAGACATCGGCATCGCAATATTGCGCCAGCAACTAGACAATGAGGCTGGCGGACTATCACGGAGGGTTCGAGCACTTATTTCCTTGTCTTCTCGCTGAGCAACTTTGAAACACACTCAGTCATGAGGTGCTGGGTTCGATGTTTAGATGCCTCTGGGATGATTCTTTTTGAAAACCATGGGACTCATACCACATATGCTTGAAAGGTAAGAGTACATCCGTTGGGAGTCTGCTATAGACGATAACTATCATCTCCTGACTTTCTTTTTTTCTGGACCATCCTCCTCTTCATCATCGCTGAGCTCTGCGTACTGCGTCTTTGGCTGTGTGGCCTTCCAGGCATTTGTGAACAACGGTTCCTTCTCTGCTATCTCTGCGTACTTCAATAGGGCCTCCCGCGGATCTTCATCTCGCATGCTACTTAATGGTATACTCTCCTTGATATGCGCTTCATCAGGCTGACTCTTCATGAAAGGTGTTTGCATGGGGATCTGGGGCCTACGAGGGTCACGACTTCGTCCAGAAGCAGTCAGACCAACAGTAGGATGGCGAGCAGCATACGATGTGGATATTACGTTACCAGTAAGTAGGCCATTCGGATTGACAATGCTATCACCGGAGACGCCAACTGACTGATCCGTGGTGAAATTAGGGTCATCATCGACATGTCTTTTCTTTGGGGCACGTGACATAACTTCTTTCGCACCACGAAAGGACGTATTTGGATTATAGAGGACGTGGACTTCGGCGTTTGCAGATCCAGTAATTATCTGATTCAGCTTTTCATGCCATAGAACGGTGATGAGGGGCGATCCAGGAGTAACAGGTGTCACAATCTCTGGCTTCAAGTTACCCGAGTTTAAAATATGAAGATGACCAGTTGCAGATCCAGTGATGATACTCGAGGAATTTGGTGCATACTTGATGTTTGTGACCGAGTAATGGCCCGATGTCGAGGGATGAGGCACTGTCACCACCGGAGCCTTGAATTTTCGAGTATCCCAAAGCTTTATCAAATCATCACCGCCTCGTGTGACAATCATACGACCATCAGGACTGATATCTATTCCACCAGTCCAAGTATCTGGTTTGTGGGCATCTCTGATATCAGCAATGGGTCTCACGTACGGTCC
>Ga0335072_10006991_pt1 | contig 16473 bp, 22 predicted proteins | sample Lox_Sample_21_FD_206725 | JGI IMG/M metagenome (GOLD analysis project Ga0335072, IMG submission 206725) | Soil microbial communities from Loxahatchee National Wildlife Refuge, Florida, United States - Lox_Sample_2.1 | ecosystem: Environmental > Terrestrial > Soil > Wetlands | place: USA...
GATCGAAGCGTTTGGCGACCTGCATGATCTTGGCGGTCTCAACGGAAAGCTCTTGACCACCCAGGAGGCGAACGTCCTGCTGGCAGGCGCGAGATTGTAGGGGACTCGGTCCGGCCGGTTCGGCTGGTTATAATCCCGCTCGCGGCACAGGACCTCGTCAGGTGAGCACCACGAGCTTCCCGCTCACTCGGTTGTGCTCCATGTCGGCATGTGCCTCGACGATCTGATCGAAGCGGTAGACACGGCCGATCGGCACCGCGGCGGTCCCGGCAGCGACGCCGCCCAGGAAACCCTGCAAGAGCTGTCGCGGCAGATCGGCTGCGTCACCACCGTAGGCGGTCAGCCGCACGCCTCTGGGCAGGTAGTCGATGGGATAGAAGTCGCGTACCGTCCACTTGTTGGACAACATGCCGGTGAAGCACACGACGCCGTGTACCCGGACCGACCGCAATGTGTCCGGCAGCGCCGGCGTTCCGACCAGCTCAAGTGCGGCATCGGCACCGTCGGCGAGTGATTGACGAACCTGGGCCGCGACATCGCCATCGTCGATGAGCACGTAGTCCGCCCCGACACCAGTCAGCGCGGCGCGCTTGGCCGGGTCGCGGGTCGTGGACAGCACGGTCATGCCGCGCTGCTTGGCCAGGACCGCCGTGGCCATCCCCACCGAGGAGGTCCCGCCACGGATCAGGATGGACTGCCCCGGCTGCGCGTCCAGCCCGACGGTCAGCGACCCGTAAGCGGTCTGCAGCATCTCCGGTACCGCGCCCAGCACCGCCCAGTCCAGGCCACTGCGGAACGGCACCACCTGGCTGACCGGCACACAGGTGTACTCGGCGTACCCGCCGTCGAAGGCGCGGCCCATACCGCCCATGAGCGCGGCGACTTGCTGTCCGGGCTCGAACTCCCGGCCGGGGCACTCGGCCACCACGCCGACTGCTTCGATACCGGGCACGCGCGGGAAGGTCACGCCCTCCGCCAGACCCAGCCGCATGTGCAACTCCGAGTGGTTCAGTCCGAATGCCCGGACCCGGATCAGTATCCAGCCCCGCGCCGGCTGCGGTACTGGCATCTTCCGGATGGCCAACGCCTCGGGCGGACCGGGACCGTCAAGCACGATCGCGCGCATTGTCTCGCCCGCCAGGCTGCCTCTCGCGTCAGGCTCCACGGACGGACGTTAACATTATGATGCAGTGGAATCAACTTCTGTGGAACTATAGCAAAACGTCGTACAATTCCTGGCCGCAGGTGGCAGAGGAGAGGCTTCGCGTGAAAGCGGTACAAGTCGGCGAGTACGGGGTTGAGCACGTGAAGGTCGTCGAGGTCCCGGATCCTAGGCCTGGCCAGGGCGAGATTCTGATCGCTACCGAAGCGGCCACCATCAACCCAGCCGACTTCGGCGTAGTGACCGGTGCTGTTGCGGCACGCTTGCCATGGGGGTCCGCGCCGCCCTACACCCCTGGGTGGGATCTCGTCGGCCACGTGGTGGCGACCGGCGAAGGCGTCGCCTCCTCGGTAATCGGGTCGCGGGTCCTCGGGTTCAGCTTGTGGTTCGAGAGCCTTCGCGGCACACAAGCCTCCCTGGTCGCCCTGCCCATCGGCGACGTCGTTCCCGCACCCGACGGCTTGCCGTCCGCGCAGCTCACCACGGTCGGGCTGAACGGGCTCACCGCCTGGCGCGGCCTTGCGGACCTGAAGCTAGCCAGCGGCGAGACCCTGGTGGTCACCGGCGCCTCAGGCAGCGTGGGCGGGTTCGCCGTCGAACTCGCTGTCGCGCGCGGCTTCACTGTCATCGGCGTTGTCCGCGACGAGCACAAGCAAGACGCTCTGGAACTTGGCTCCGCAATGGCGGTGAGCGCCGACGACGCGGATCTCGGGGAGGCCGTCCGGGAGATCATCCCCGGCGGCGCCGACGCGCTCCTCGATACGGCGTCCATCGCCGGCCCCGCCTTGGCCGCCATCCGGGACGGCGGTAAATACGTCACGGTCACCGCGCTTCCTTCCACTGAGCGCGGCATCGACGTGTTCCGCTCTGGCGGCCGCATGGACGCCCATGCGCTGCGAACTCTGGCCGAGATGGCGAGCACCGGCCGACTGCACACTCCCGTTGCGCACGCCTGGGGCGTCGACGATGCCCGCGTCGCCTACGAGGCCTTCGCCAATCGGGCCGGGCGCGGTCGGCTCGTACTCACCTTTCCGGGGACCTGATGTCGAACGGGTCTTACCGATCGGCGGCCGGGTTGGTGGGGTCATGCGGGTGGATGAAGATGGGTTGATGCAACCGGGCCGGGGTGGCGAACAGGTCATCGTGAGCGGGGTCGTCCAGCGGGCGGCTCCCGGCCCGCCCCTGGACCATTGCGCCGACGTGACCCGGCGTCCATCGCTTCGACCCGGCCCTGGCCGGTATCTTCAAGCCGGGCCTGGTGTCGCCCATGGTGTTGAAGGCGACGATTTCGTCGCACCCCGGTGGGCAGGCGGTCGAGCGTGTCACGGATGCCGGCACTGTTCCAGTGCTCTTCGATCGCGATGATCTTCACGCTGATGTCCTCCAGTCGTCAGAATGTCATCACGATCCGGCGTCGGTGCGGACGAAGCGAACTGCTTGGCTGCCCTGCGGGCCCAGGCACGGGCTGGCTTGCCGGGTGGCTGGCGGGCGCGGCCAAGGGCGGACCGTCGAAGAACTCGCCGGTCACGTAGTTGAAGAACCAGTCCTCGCCGGGTTCGAAGCTCCGGACGATCAGGTGACCGGTGGTTGCGGTGGTGGGCGCTGGCGTGCTGGCTGGGCGAGTTGTCGCAGCAACGGTGACGCGCATCTGCGCGAGATATTCGGTGCAGTGCGGGCAGCCGGCCAGGTGCCGCTCGAAACGCTTGCGGTCGCGGCGGCTGAGCGCGCCTTCCAGGTAGTCGGTCACCAGCTCGACCGCTTGCTGGCAGACAAGGTGTGCTCGCCGGGACGGCGATCAGGACACTGCCGTCAGGGACAGGGCCAGCGAGCCCTGCGAAGCGAGATGATCCACAACCGAGCCAGCCGGGACGCCGCCGAGCCCGCCGGTCGGGTAGGCGCCAAATGGCCAGCCCGGCGCTGATCCTTCCCGACGTGCTCGACTTGGTGAGGCGAAACGCGGACTGTATGGAGTCTTGGCATGTGCGGCCGCGCGCCGCTTACCCGCCGAGCGTGAGCACCTCGTCGGCCGCCTGAGCGATTGATGCGCCGAGGTCGACTGCGGGATTACCGGCCCAGCGGCGGCTGGCGCGGTCGAAGACAGCCATTCCGACCTGCGCCGCGAGTCGCGCTTTCGGCGGCGCTATTCCACGATCGGCGAGAGCGTTTGCGATGGCGTCTGTGATCGCAGCGGTCTTGGCGTATGCGCGCTCCTGCAGCGCCGGTGTCACGGCGATCACCTGGGCTCGCTGCTCGGCGACCGGGCGATTTAGGACGAGCAATGGAACCGCGGCAGCAAAAGCCCGGACGAGGACGGGGAGCGGTGCCAAGCCGGCCGGCGCGGCAGCGATGGCGTCCACGAGGATAGCGGTTAGGTCCGCCTCCCCGTCGAAGAGCACCTCGCGCTTGTCGGCGAAATGCCGAAAGTAGGTGCGTTCAGTCACCCCGGCTCGCGCGGCGATCTGCGCCGCGGTGGTCTCGTCGTAGCCGTGCTCGCGGTAGAGCTCAAGCGCAGCCGCACACAGGCGGGCGCGCGCCGGTGCTCCATCTCTCGGCATGCCCGCATTCTACGTTGTGTCAGCGACTGCCGTAACGTGATAGCGTCAGTAACTGTCACTACGTATCTCGAGGAGGACCCGATGAGCCCCGTCGCTTCTACCGCAATCCGTTTTCATGAGTACGGCGAGGCGCCGGACGTGCTGCGCAAGGAACGCATCGAGGTCGCAAGCCCCGCAGCAGGCCACGTCCGGGTGCGAGTGTCCGCAGTCGGACTCAACCCAGCCGACTGGGAGCTGTGTCGCGGATTCATGGCCGGTAGCTTGCCGCGTGGCATCGGCCTCGACGTCGCCGGAACGATCGACGCGGTGGGGGACGACGTCGAGGACGTTGGCATCGGAGACCTCGTCTTCGGGACGGCGGACTTCGCCGGCCAGCCAAGCGCCGGCGCCGCCGACATCGCGATCCTCAACAGCTGGTACCGCGTGCCCGAGGGGCTTGACCCCGTCGAGGCGGCCGTCCTGCCGATGGCCGTCCAGACAGCGACGTGGACGCTCGATGCGATGGGCATTGAGCCCGGGACCACACTGCTAGTCAACGGAGCCGGCGCGACAGTCGGATTCGCCGCTGTTCAGATCGCCCTGCGCCGCGGCGCACGAGTCATCGCCACCGCCGGGCCCGCCTTCGCCGGCGATCTCACGACGTTTGGCGCCCTGGTCACCCCTTACGGCGAGGGAATGGCCGACCGCGTGCGCAACCTGGCCGGCCGGCCGATCGATCTCGTACTCGACGCTCCACCACCGAACGCCGGGTCGATCCACGAGCTCATTGCCATCGCTGGGGACCCGAGCCGAGTTATGACGATCAGCAACCACGATGAGGCACGACGCCTCGGAGCGCGCGTCAACCTCGACCACATCGACATCGCCGGACTGGCACCGGCCGCGACCTTCATGCCCCAGTACGCCTCGCTCGCGGCCAACGGCGCATTCCACATCCCGATCGCGCGCACCTACCCGCTCGACGAGTGGTGGAACGCCGTCAAGCTCAGCATGTCCGGCCACCCCCATGGCAAGGTCGTCCTGCTCCCGGAAAGGCTCGGCGCCAATGCCTGAGCCACAGAACGAGACCAATGCATCAACCCGGCACTCGGGCGCGATCTCCACGCCCGTCGGCCGATCAGCGACGCCACCATAACGGTTAGGGGGTCAGCACCAACTCTCAGCACGCTATCGGGAACTGACGGGAACCAACTAGGAATAACCGGCAAACGGCCAACCGCCGAGACCGGAGTTCACCGGCCCTTTCAAGGTCCGCACCAGCGCCATGACCTGCGGTTATCAGCGCACGTCAAGCCCGGTGCGGCCCTTCCGATGATCATCCGCTGAATCTCCGAGGTGAGCGCCGATTGCGGCAGCTAAGCCCTGCCTGGGACGCTCCAGGCACCGCTATAGCGGCTCACTGACCCAACGCCATCCGTTGTGTTCGTCACACACAGGCCGCACAACACTGGCCTGGGCCGCGTCAGACAACTGGGCGGCAATCTTGATCAGCTGGCGGTGGAAGTCATCCGGCGTGGAAGGGCAGCTGGGCGTGGGCGCAACGAGTGTCACGGCAGAGCCCTCGCCTCCCGCCAGCCGGGCAGTGATGTTCCCGTTGTAGTCACGACCGACTCCCGCGATGGCACCAGCCCGGATGATGTCACTCCCATCGTCCTTCGCTACCCACACGGTTCGCGCATCCACACGCCTCACCCCGGTCCTCGTGACAGCATCTACTGACACTGTGTCACAAGGTCTCACGCAACCGACGCCACCCTTTGCGACGACGGATAGCGGTCTGGCCAGCCGCCTACTGACTTGGCAGCTTGAACCGGAACCTGATCTTGCGCCCCTGGGCAACGCTTTACGATGCTGCCAGCTGACGAGAAGTCCTCGGTCTTTGGCAGTACCACCTGCCGGCGCCGGATGGCGCCGGCTGGCTCCCGCAGTGTGTCATTCCCGGACACCAGTGGGCGTCGGCATCGCTATACCGTTCCCCGATCCGGGTCATCACGCTGCCCGGACGCGGGATGCTCGGCCGGATCGGTTCGGGCAAGAGGGCTGCGCTCTTTATTCCGAGCTAGGACGGCGCTTCAGTGCCGACGGCATGCAGGTAGCGCAGGGCCTGGGCGTAAGAGCCGATCAGGCTGGCCTGGCAATACGGCAATCCATGCTGCTGGCAGAACTCTCTGATGAGCGGCTGGGACCTACGCAGGCTAGGGCGGGGCATGGACGGGAACAGATGATGCTCGATCTGATAGTTCAGGCCGCCGAGCGCGAGGTCCGTGAACCAGCCGCCGCGGATATTGCGGGAGGTCAGCACTTGCCGACGCAGGAAGTCATGCTTATCTGCCTGGCGCAAGATGGGCATGCCCTTGTGGTTCGGGGCAAAGGATGCGCCCAAGTACACGCCGAACAGCCCCTGCTGGATCAGGATGAACACGATTGCCGTCACCGGGCTCATGACCAGAAATATGACCGTCAGGTAGACGGCGAAGTGCACCGCGAGCAGGGCAGCCTCGGCGAGCCGGTGCTGTCTTGCCCGGCTTGACAAAGCGCGGATGCTGGCCACGTGAACGCTAAATGCCTCGCCCAGGAGCATCGGGAAGAACAGGAACGCCTGGCAGCGGTACACCATCCTCGACAAGCCGCGGCTCGAGCCTGCCTGGCCGACCGTCATCGCCAGGGCGCGCATCATGATGTCTGGGTCGGCACCTTCGGTGTTCGGGTTCGCGTGATGCCGGTTGTGCTTGGCCACCCACCAGCCGAAGCTAAGACCGATGCCAAGGTTGCCGAGGAGGATGCCCAGGATGTAGCTGACCCGCCGGGACGCGCAGATCTGCCGGTGCCCGGCATCGTGGCCGAGGAAGCCGACCTGGGTGAACATGACGGCAAGGAAGACGGCCACCACGACCTGCCACCACGAGTTCCCCACCAGCACGAATGCGGCCCAGCCTGCTGCCAGCAGGAACACGGTGATCGCGATCCGCCAGGCGTAGTTCCCCGGACGCCGGTCCATCAGGCCGGCCTGCCTGACGGCGCGTGATAGCCGGGCGTAATCGCTACCGTGCGACCTGACCAATGCCCCATCGCGCGCGCGTGCCGCGAAGTCGGCCGTCATCCCCGCAGTCCCATCGCGCCGATTGCCGCCTCCACACAATCTCGTCCGGTAACCCCATGTTCTTGCCACCGTCGGCGGCCGAGACCTACGTCTCGCCTGCCACGGTACACTGGCAAAAAATTACTAGCAAATTCCTTCCAGAATCGAAGACTCGATGTCGGCTGCCAGCTGGACCTTCCTCACCAACCACGCCCAGGTGCTGCTGTGCATCGCGCGTGATCCCGGCATCCGCCTGCGTGACATCGCAGACCGGGTCGGTGTTACCGAGCGCAGCGCTTACGCGATCGTGCTCGACCTGGCTGAGGCGGGATACATCGTGAAGGAGAAAGCCGGCCGCCGCAATCGCTACCAGATCCAGGCACACCTGCCGCTGCCGGAGCCCACGAGCAGGGAGCGCACGGTAGGAGAGGTCCTGGCCCTGCTGGCCGGCGCCGAGGTGCGGCCGGCTGCCGATCAGCCCTGACGCGGCGGCCTAACGCAGGTGCGCCTCGCGATGGTGTTTAATGGGCGGCGGTTGTAGTCGAAGTTCGTTCACGTGTCACAGCGCCTGCGAATTCTGACAGCGGGCGCCTCAGTCTGGAACGAGCCAGACACACTCCGGCAGGCGGTCGCGACAGCCCTGGGATGCGTAACGGCGCGTCCCAGAAGATCGTTTTAGCAGGAGGAAAGTACATGGCGCAGGGCACAGTGAAGTGGTTTAACGCCGACAAGGGTTTCGGTTTCATTGCTCCGGACGACGGCAGCGCCGACGTCTTCGTGCATCACTCAGCCATCCAGACCGACGGTTACCGCAGCCTTCAGGAGAACCAGCGCGTCGAGTTCACGGCGGCACGCGGGCCGAAAGGACTCCAGGCCGAGCAGGTCCAGCCGCTGTAAGGCGCCCTGCTGGTCAGTCAGCGACTCCGGCCGGGCGGCTTCTTGGCTCGCGATGAGCCGCCCGGCGCCGAGCCTGCTGCGGTTACAACTTGAAGAGCTTGGCGCACGGAAGTGCTATGCGCAGCCGGTGCGTGCCGAAATCCACCAATACGGCGGCCTGGCCCTCGACATCGATAACGGTGCCAAGGCCGTACTTATCGTGCGTCACCAAGTCACGCCGCTCGTATGTCTCGGCAACTTCCTCGACGACGGGGACATTGAAGGGACTTCCCGGCAGGTACCGCCTCGAGGCGCCGGAGCGCGTTGGCCTCATGTCCCTACCGTACGCGCTCGGCCCGCAGCGTGCGGGCATCGGCAAGATGATGCTTGCAAGGCGTGCAGCTCACAGGCTGGCTCCGGCGTCCCCAGACAGGCAGTTCTTTCCGCTGCAGCCCGAGGAAACCGCAGTCTTCCTGGCCCGCCTAGCCAGACGTGACGATCTGTACGACGCTGGAACGCCTCCTCGATCGACCACCCAGCTTGCAGGTGCGCCCATCAGGCGCGCGGTCACGGCTTGACGCGCCGCACCGGACGGTGGGTGCGCGTGTGGTGAGCCGGTGGCAGCCCGGATCATGAGGCGGAGGTATTGCCGCGCAGCAAATCGCGCATTTCTTCCGGGTCGAACCAGTACGGTTCGGTGCCGCTCACAAAGTCCTCCAAGATCAACGCAAACCGGGCGGGAGCTTCCACGTGAGGGGCGTGGCCTGCGCCCTGGATGACCTCCAGCCGGCTGTTGGGGATGGCCTCGTGCGCCTGGAAGGCGTGAACGAGCGGGATGATCTTGTCCTGGCCTCCCCACACGATGAGCGTGGGCATCTGCGCGACCAGGTAAAGCCGGTTCACGGCGCTCACGGACTGCCCGCCCGGATCGATCACCGCCCGCGCTGTGCGGACGAAAGCCGCGCGATTCCCAGGGTCGATCAGTGAGCGGTAGTAGCGCCACACCTCTGCCGCCCTAGGGTTGTCGATGCCCCAGTCGCGGAGGAACCTTGCGACCGGGTCCCCCCAGCGGCGCATGAAGGCCGGAAACAGTACCGGCATCACGTACTCGGCTGCTGGCACGGTGGCGAGGCGAAGTATCCAGTTCACCTCGCGTCCCAGACCGCCGGCGTCGACCAGAATCAGGCGCTCACATCTGCTGGGGAACTGGTAGGCGAACTGCATGGCCACGCCGCCGCCGAAGGACTGCCCAACCACAGTGACCCGCTCGATGCTCAGCAGGTGCAGCAGGTCTCGCATGCTGCTGGCGTGGCTGCCGAGGGAATAGTCGCCGAGGGGATTGGATGAGTTGCCATGACCGGGCAGATCCGGGGCCAGCACCGTGTAGCTGCGCTGTAGCAACCGCATGGCAGGGATCCAAGTGCGGGAACTGTCCCCGATCCCATGCAGCAGCAACAGCACCGGGCCGGCGCCACCGCGCCGGTAGCACAATCGGTGACCGTGAATCGAGACTTGCTCAGTGGCGAACTGTTCCGGCGACTCCGGCGGGATGGCCGATGCGGTCACGGAGCCACCTCCTGACTGGTCAGGCATGCCTAGCAGCTGGCGGTCTGTCCATTCAACTGAACGGGCCAGGCCCCACTTGAGGAGGCGAAGACCCTGCCGACCTCGACGACCGATTCCCACAGCATTCCCGGCTGACCTTCGACAAGAACCACCACTGCAGCGAACCCGATATTGCTATTAAATCGCTCCGGCGCGTCCGGAGACGGGGGCAGCCCGTTCGAGTCGACGAACCCCTCGGTTGTGAGCACCCATCATCCTATATATCCTATATGCATATATAGTCTTTATTTTTCCGATCGGCAAAATGTTGTTATGCGGCGGCTGCCGCCTGCGTTGTGACGCCGAGGTGGCTCCGGCTTACGGTCGGCGGGCGCAAGGTGCACGTGGCCCGGTTCAGGTCCATGAACATGAACACGGTAATCATGACCATGGCCGACCGTGACGCCATAGTGACGGCCGCCGGCATAGCAAGCCGATAGCAACCCCTTGCGGTCAGCGCAAATCACGAGGTGCGGCGCCCGGTGCCGCGCACGCTCCGTTATGCGGCCTGTAGCGCGCTCTCGGACGTCGTATCTGGTGCAGCGCTCGCTGGCTCGCTACCAGTGTTCTGACAGCCAGGCATGCACCGGGATATGGATGAGAAGCGTTGTGCCGCCGCTAGCCGGGCTGGTCACGTCAAGCGTGCCGCCAACCGCCTCGATGCGATCGCGGAGCCCGGTCAGCCCGGATCCCTTCGCGGGGTCGGCTCCCCCGACTCCGTCGTCGCGAATTACCAGCCGTACCGCCCCGTCCGGAGCGTCGAGTTCGACGCGCACTGCTGAAGCGTGCGCGCGCTTGGCCGCATTGGCCAGCGCTTCGGATACGGCGTAGTAGCCGATACCTCGACGGGCTTTGGCAACCGCGGCCCGATGTGAAGGTCCAACTCCACGGCCACCGTAGACCTGCGCGCCAGCATCTTCAGTGCAGGCTGCAGGCCCCGTTCGGACAAGATCGCGGGGTGAATCCCGCGGGATATCTCCCGTACCTGCTCACACCCCGGTGATCCGCTGTTGCATGCGCACCAGCCCTGCCTCTAGCTGGCCGAGCTCCGGCGGCACCGCCGCCTGCGCGCCCTGCAAGTCCAGCAGCACCGAGACCAGCTGCTGCTGGGTTCCGTCGTGAAGGTCACGCTCGATCCGCCGCCGGGCCTCGTCGGCAGCGGCGACGATCCGTGCTCGGGAGGCCAACAGCTCTGCCCGGCTGTCAGCGTTCGCGATCGCCGTGGCCACCAGCTCGGTAAACGAGGCTAGCCGCTCTTCGGTGTCCGGCGGCAGCGACGCCAGCGTCGAGCCGGCGGCGATCACGCCCCACAGCTCAGTCCTCCCCGGCATGGGATAGGCAGGACGCAGGGCGGGCTCGGGCGGGTTCGGCCGCCCCGAAGAAGCTTCCTGCCAGGCCCACGACTGCCACTACGACGCCGATCATGCTCACTGCCGCGTGTCGCCGTCGGACCGCCAGGCTGAGCAGCAAGATCGCGACACTGCCCAGGGGCACGTTCAGGGCACCGACGAGGTGGAGGTTGATATTGGTGTTCTCCGGGATAAGGCCCACGACGACCTTACCGAGTCCGGACAAGATCCACAGCGCCAGCGCCCAGCGGGCGAGCCTGCCCGCAGGCCACGACCGGTGCAGGAGCAGAGCGCCCAGAATCGTGAGGATACCGAATGCCACGAACGACGCATTCATAACGTTATGTGAAGGGGAGCACACGTAGTACGGCGTGCCGTGCGGCACGTGGAACATGCCGCAGGCGGTGTTCCCTAGGTCGCTGATGTAGTTGTTCTTCAGGCTATAGGGCATTGTCCACGCCGCCGCCGCGACAATCTGCGCCATTGCGTATTGGACGACGCCTGCAGCCCAGCACGCACCGCCCGCCAGGATCCTGATCCGGCTGGGATCGCGGATAGCTTCCGCTCCCGAAACCGGCCTCTCGGTTGCGACCATTTCGCCTCTCCCGTCTCTGAGCTCACGTCGCCGGCATTTCCGGCCATGGCGCGTCGCGCGGGACGCCAGACGCGCACCCCGGACCTGCACGATGACGATCGTGGCGAACCGCGAGCGGCGGAGAATCTGTCAAATGACTCGCTCTTAGAGGGTCAGCACCTACTTCGCACGCCATCGAAAACCGCTCTGGGGCAACCTGCTCAGCCGCGACCTGCTCAGCGAATTCCGCGCCAGGATGCGGCCGGGGCCGGCCGGCCAAGACCGTGATCATCAGGCCGACGACCGGTCGTCGCGCCCACACCGCGTCGACAATTTGCAAGCCTCGACACGGACCAATTGGTCGCAGCACGCCGACCGATAGACAGGAACGCGGCAGGTACGAGCACGGTGCGGACCAGTTTCGGGGTGCACGATCCGTCTACCCCGCGCACTAGCGCCATGACCTGCGGTTGTTACCGCACGTCAAGCCCAGTGACGACCCTTCCGATAATCATGCGCTGGATCTCCGACGTGCCCTCGAAGATGGTGAAGCCCTTCGAGGTACGGGCAATTTCCGCAGCTAGATGGCCTGACTGGGCCACGCATGTCAGCACCAACTCAGCACCGGTCCACGCCACGATCTGGCCCTTGAAACTGTCAGCTCGGGTGCTGCACCAAGAGCAAATCCCAGTCGCCGCCGCTCCTGGACGGACCGCCCGGGCAGCACCACCGCCCACGTCACCCGGATGCATCACACCCGCCGAAGCTGCCATGCCGATGTCTTCATGCACGGCGCATGAATCAGTGGCAGCGTGTGACCATGGGCGAATCCACGGATGCCAGCATCGTCCAGGTCCGCGACGTCGACCCAGCCACACTCGCGGTCCTTCGCGAACGTGCCAGGTCACTCGGCCAGTCACTTTCGGGATACCTGCGGGACCTGATGGACGCCGACGCGGCCACCGAGACCAACGCCGAAATCATCGCCCGGATCGCCCGCGAGAGGGAACCTGTGGAACTCACCATGGATGACATCCTCGCCGCGCGCGACGAAAGACGACGGTGACCCTCACCCTCGTCGTGGACTGCTCTCTCGTCATCGACGCGCTGTCCGCCCGGAAGGAGGACGAGGTGCTGCGCCGGCGCCTGTCCGCGCCACGCGCACTGCACGCCCCGCATCATCTCGACGTCGAGGTCGCGTTAACGATCCGAGGGCTGGCCGCCGGAAAGAAAATCACTGACCACCGCGGCGAGCAAATGCTGGCCGACTACGCGCGCCTAAGGATCACCCGCCATCCCGTCTGGCCGTACCACCCCCGGATGTGGGAACTGCGGCACAACCTCGGCGCCTACGACGCCGCCTACATCGCACTTGCCGAAGCACTCGGCTGCGAACTGCTGACAGGCGACGTCAAGCTCAAGAACGCCGCTGGACACCACGCGACCGTCATCGTCACTCGCTAACCCGCCTCCCTGTACTGTGCCAGAACTCGCTTATGGGCGGTGGCCTGGCGTTTCGCCTCCGCAGTGATCCCTTAGGGCGATGCACATCGACATCGCCGTGGATGACATCGAGCATGCCGAGGAATCTGGCCGCCGGGACGAGCCGAAGCCGAGACTGGAACTTATCCGGTCGGGGCAGCCGCAGACCGTGCACCTCGGCCAGTCGGCCAGCCGGCTAGCCCGCTGCACCGCAGCACGATTCGTTGCATGTTCCGCCGTCACTGGCCCGCGCCTGGGCGGCTACCTCAAGGATCGCGCCGGCGACGACGTCGGGCCGGTTCCTCGGGATGTTATGGCCGGTGCCGTCGACGACGACATGGCGTCTCTGCGGGGCCGCCGCGGCCAGCTCTGCCTGTCCAGGCGCGTCCATCCCGCTCGGAACCGGCGGGGGGAAGCCGCGGGCAGCGGTCAGCACGACGACAGGCACGTCGGGAAACGGCGATACGGCGGCGCGCATCTCGCCCAGGGCGGTGCGGGTCACCGGGGCGTCGTCGCGCAGCTCGTCGGGGACGACGGTGCGCAGGATCCGCCACCCCCCACTGAATGGGCAGCGGCAACAGGCCCTCCAGCTCCTCGTGCCCTGGGTCCACCAGGACCAGGCCCGCAGCCAGCTCCGGCCGGCGGAAGGCGAGTTCAACCGCTGGCTTTCCGCGGCGGCCACGGACGGTCCGTGCGGCGGGTCATCCTGGACGACGGCGTCAGCACGCATCGGCTGGCCTCGTGTCCCAGCAGTGTTAATCCGCAGTCGGCAACTGGAGTACGCGGCGGAGCGCCTGTTGGAGTTGGTGTTGGGGGTTCGCCGAGTGGCCGGCGTGTCGCCAGGCGATGAAACCGTCCGGGCGGATCAGGAGGGCACTGTCGGCTGTGATGCCGGAGACGTCGGTGAGGCCGTCAACGCGGTGATGGCCTAGGTCGATGCCGAGGTGGGCGCTGGCGTGTCGGGCGGCGTCGGTCCATTGATGATCGCTGTGGCTGTCGGTGAGCACGGTAAACCGTGACGCGATCAGGTCGAGTGTCGAGGTGGTGGGGGTCGCCCACAGGTGGGGGACGCGGGAGCCGGGGTCGCCGTTGAGGTCGAGGGTGATGTCTTCGGTAGAGGGCAGGTCGGTGACGGGGTCGGCGATTGCGGCGGAGTCGTAGCGGTAACCGATGGTCACAACGGGTGCGTTCAGGACGCCGGAGTTGCGGCGGGCTTCGGCGAGTGCAGGGCTGCGGTCCCAGTGCAGGCGCGGGTTGGTCAGGCGCAGCGTGGCCTGTTCGACGGTCATCGCGCCGACCGGGTGCCGCTCGGTGTCGTAAGTGTCGAGGAGGCCGGGGCCTGCGTGGCCGCGGAGGACAAGGGCGAGTTTCCACGCGAGGTTGTGGGCGTCGGCGATGCCGGTGTTCATGCCGAAGGCGCCTAGCGGAGGGATCGCGTGGGCGGCGTCTCCGGCCAGGAACACCCGGCCGTTGCGGTACCGGTCGGCGTTGTGGGCGCGGACGCGCCAAGGCAGGACGCTGACGACTTCGACGTCGAGATCGGAAATGCCGATGGCGCCGCGTATCAGCCGGGTGCAGCTGTAGCCGCGCTGGCACGCGGACGACGGCCGCCCCCAGGGTCAAGGACCCCGCGCGCGCTTATCGTCGGTGATCAGTATGGGCTGCGCGCCGGGGCCCGGCAGTCGCCGTACGGTCTGGCACCTGAGCCTGCAGCTGCCAGTCCGCCATAGTGCACTTCAGCTCGCGGGCGGGATGTTGTGGTTAATGCGGAACAGGTTGTGCGGGTCGTATGCGGCTTTAACCTGCCGGAGCCGGTCGTAGTTCTCACCGTAGGTGGCCTTCAGCCGGTCGCGGCCCTCGTCGCCCATCATGAAGTTCACGTAGGCTCCGCCGGCGGAGTAAGGGTGGGTGGCGTCGGAGTAGGCCACGGTCCACTGTTTCAGTTCTGCGGCTTTTACCGGGTCGGGATCGACGCCGACGATGACCTGGGAGAAGGTCGCGTCACGATACGCCCAGGCGGTGTCGGCGGTGGGGATCCGGTTCACTGCACCGTCGACGGGATAGATGTGCATGGTCGAGTGCATGGTCGGCAGGTCCTCGCTGAAGCGCACGTGGGCGTCGACAGCTGCGTCTGGGATGGTCCGGAAGAAATCACCTCGCCAGTACCACTGCAGCCCCTTGGGGTACAAGCCGTCGAAGGCTGACTGCAGGCCCGGGTAGGGGGCCTCGCCGATTCCGTCGAAGGCGGGTTGCATGGCCCGCACCGGGGCGAATGCTTCGTCGGCGTCTGCGGGATCGCCGAGGTAGCACCACACGATGGCGCAAGCCTTGTGGAGGTGGAACGCTTCGGGGAAGGCGTCGACTGGAGGGACGGTCATGGCAGCGAAGAAGCCGTAGAGGTCGTCGTCTTGGGCTGGCAGGAAGTCCCGGTACCACGCGAGGACGTCGCCCATCGCGGAGATCGGCCACGCTGTGGGGCCGCAGATCACGTTGCGGACAGGGTGCAGGCGGAATGTGAAGGAGGTGACGATCCCGAAGTTGCCTCCACCGCCCCGCAGCGCCCAGAACAGGTCGGGATGCTCGTCTTCGGCGGCCCGGACGATGGTGCCGTCGGCGAGTACCACCTCGGCCTCGAGCAGGTTGTCGATAGCGAGCCCGTGCCGGCGGGAGAGGTAGCCGTGGCCCCCGCCCAGCGTGAGGCCTCCGACACCAGTCGAGGAGATGATCCCGGAGGGCGTGGCTAGGCCGTGCTCGTGAGTGGCGGCGTCCACGACCCCCCATGTGGCGCCGCCCTGTACGGTCGCGGTGCGGCGCTGCGGATCGACGTCGACGGCGTGCATCGGCGACAGGTCGATGACGATTCCGCCGTCCACGGTGCCAAAGCCGGGACCGTTGTGCCCTCCGCCGCGCACCGCGATGGGAAGACCGGAACGGCGGCCGGCGTCCAGCGCCGTCTGCACGTCGGCCACGGTCGCGCACCGGGCGATCAGGGCGGGCCGGCGGTCGATCATCGCGTTGTGCACGGTGCGGGCGTCGTCGTAATCAGCGTCCGTGGGGCCAACGACCCCACCGGTGATCTTCTCCGACAATTCCGGCAGTGCGGCTAGGTCGGTCATGGCAGCGGCCTCCTTGTTTGAGTCACGGGCCGCAGCTTCCGGAGAATTGGCGGCTCATGGAGAACCTAGAGAAAAGTGGGCGGCTGGTCATGACCGGAACTGATCTATTTCGGCTGGCGGTGCGGATGGTCAGATCTGACTACGCGCGACCGGGCGGTTAGACGATCTCGTGGGTGGCGGCGTACATGGCGGCCTGGGTGCGGTTGGCCGCACCGGTCTTGGTCAGGATGCTGCGGATGTGATTCGCCGCGGTGTTGGCGCTGATGTGCAGCCGGGCCCCGATCTCATGGTTACTGAGCCCGGCGGCAAGAAGCCGGAGCACCTCGAGCTCCCGGTCGGTGAGGCCATCGGGTCCCGGCGGGCGGGTGACTCTATCGAGGAGCCGCAGGACGCGCACGTGGCCGATCGGCTCGGCTACCTGGCGCGCCTGGGCGGCCAGGGCCCGGGCCTGGCCGAGTCGGCCGGTTGCCGCCGCGAAGGCTGCGTGACGGGCCAGGGTCTCGCCGGCATGCACCCCTGATCGCATGCGCTGGTCCATCTCTAGCGCTGCCGCGAAGCACCGCTCGGCTTCGGCTTCCTCCCCGAGGCAGGCGGCCACCTGGCCTAGATAACGCTCGGTGCTACCGAATACCGCGATCATCGTCCCGGATACCAGGTTCGTCCCCGCATACTCGC
>Ga0335072_10006992_pt1 | contig 16472 bp, 15 predicted proteins | sample Lox_Sample_21_FD_206725 | JGI IMG/M metagenome (GOLD analysis project Ga0335072, IMG submission 206725) | Soil microbial communities from Loxahatchee National Wildlife Refuge, Florida, United States - Lox_Sample_2.1 | ecosystem: Environmental > Terrestrial > Soil > Wetlands | place: USA...
GCTGGAGAGGACGCTGCGCGAGGCGTCGACCGACACCTCCGTCGACTGGATCGTTGTCGTCATGCACCAGCCGGCCATGTCCACGTCTGACGCGGAGGGCTCCGACCTGGGCATCCGCCAGAACTGGATGCCGCTGTTCTACCAGTACGGCGTCGACTTCGTGCTGGCCGGCCATGACCATGACTACGAGCGCAGCTACGTGGTGAAGGGCACCGACCCCGGTACCATCCTGCGGCCGCACGTTGTCAGCACCGAGCTGAACACGGTGAACTCGGACCTGGGCCTCGTCCACCTGGTGATCGGCACCGGCGGCACCAAGGGCCACGACGACGTGTACTTGACGGACACCGCTGACGACGAACCCCAGGAGGGCATCAACGTCTCCGGGACCGAGATCGAGACTGAGGACGCCCCGTGGTCCGCGGTCACCGACCCCAACACCACCTACCCGTGGGGAATCGGCGTCTTCGACGTGGACCCTGGCGGCTTCCCCGGTGACAAGACCACGATGACCTTCACCTACTACCACACCTCGGCCTGGTCCGGCTCTGGCCCGTACCCGACGCCGACCGAGTTCGACACGTTCACCGCTACCCGGACCCGCTCGGACGGTTTCGGCTTCCGCCGGCGTAGCGCCAAGTAGTCCGTCCGCCGGCGTGTCCCGTGCCATTGACCTTGGACGCGGCACGGGCGCGCTGGCACGGGATGCTTGCCCTCGGGCTCGCGGGGATCCGCCGTTCTGGAACCGGAGGACTCACTCGGCACAGCAGCCGCGATCGATATCAGACTCGCGAACCATCGCGCGGCAGGTGGCACGGTGTCATCATGACTGTGGAAACGGGCCAAGGAAGTTCCGACTAGCGATGGGAGATCAGGTGAGGAGACTTTTAGCGAGTTTGCCTGCAGCGTTACTGGGGGTCTCAGCAATCTTCGTGGTCGCATCGGCGTCACCACCAGCGGAGAGCCTGAGCGCCAAGGCGCACGACCCGGCTCAGGTAGCTAAAGCCAGGGCCGCTTTCGAGAAGTACATGTCATCGCACGCCCCGCAGGTTTCCGGCGGAGGCTGGGTGTCCCCGACCACGAAGCTACCGGGCACCGCCAAACCCAGGAGCGGCACGGCCACCACGTTCCCGAGCCTTAACTGGTCTGGCTTTGCAGACACCTCGGCCACGAGCACTCCAGCCGACTTCACTTACGTGAGCGGCCGCTGGACGATCCCCAGCGTGTCCTGCCCGGGAGGCCCCTACCGGACTCAGGGCGCCTACATCGCGAACTGGGTCGGCATCGACGGCTTCACCGACTCGACCGTCGAGCAACTCGGGACGGGCGCCCAGTGCTTCGAGGGCGTCCTGTACTACTACGTGTGGTACGAGATGTTCCCCGGCGGCACGGTCGAGGAAGGCACCCCCGCCTGCATCAACAACAACGTCAACTGCCCCAAGCCGGGTGACCAGATCAGCGCCTCGGTGGCAGTGACGCCGGGCACGTCAGGCGTGAACAACTACAAACTCACTCTCACCGACTACACGCACCCGCAGGAGAGCTTCTCCGTAACCTCGACCTGTGCTACGAGCGGCAGTAATGCTTGCGCGGACTCAAGCGCTGAATGGGTCATCGAGCGACCAGCTTACGAGCCGATAGCTGGGCTGTTCCAGTTCGTGCCGCTGGTGTACTACGGCCGGACCGGCTTCGAGTCCGGGTCACTGGTCGCGAACGGGCGCTCATCGAGCATCGGCGGGTACAGCGGTGCTGTCTACGCCATGCCGATGGTTGACGACAGCATTTCCTACTACCTCGACTGTCCAGGTCAGCAGGCACCGGTCGGCTCGGTGCTGCCGTTCACGGCAGCCAACTGCCCAGCGGTGCAACCTTCCTTCAACGGCGGGTTCAACGTCTCCTGGGACAGCGGCTTCTGATCGGTCACTGCTGAGTTTGCCCCCGGCCTCGCGACGAGGTCCGGGGGCAAACCGGACTCCTGGCGGGCTCGGAAGGCCGCGGCCTTGACCCGGCTCTGGCACTGCGCCGAGCAGAAGCGGCGGACGGCGTTCCGCGAGGCGTCCACGTAGACGCGATCACAACGCGGCGCGACGCACACACCGAGTCGGCCTGCTAGCTCGCTGCCGATGGCGAGAGCTAGTGCCGTCGCGCAGCCTGCGGCCCAGCCGACCCCGTAGGTGTCGCTTGCGCCATGGAAGTGCACTTGCCAGGCCTCGCCGGGAGCTCGGTCCAGCTGCGGCCGAGCCCCGGTATTGCCGAGCAACTGGTTGACCACTGCTGCCGCGTCGTCGGCCCGATCGCCCTCCATGGCCTCGAATACCGTGCGCATGGCCCTGGCCGTCCCCGCCATATACTCGGCGGTGACGGGCGGCAGCTCCGCGGGCACGTTTGCCCGGCTGCCGGACGGCAGCGCCGCGGCCGCGGCCCTGGCCAGGGCGGCACCTGTCGGCGCGGTATACGGCTTTCCGCGCCGCTCACCGTCGGTGAGCTCATTCACGAGGGATACCGACGCGTCCAGCAGCACCTCGATGTGACTATCGAAACGCACTTGACTGGTCACTCCTGCGCACTCTAAGGTTCGTGACTGACAATATCAGTTTTGCTGGTCACGAGGTTGGTCATGGCAATCGCGGCAGCCCGGCGGCGCGGGGGAGTTCCGCGGCAGGTCCAGGTCCTGGCAGCCGCGCGGGCGGTCAATCAGCTCGGGGCTTTCTCGCTGGCGTTCCTCACCGTCATGCTGTGTCGGGTCCTGGGCGCTAGCCTGACGACAGCCGGTGCCGTCTCGGCCTTGTTCGGCGTGGCGACCATCGCGAGCAGGCTGGTCGGCGGCCAACTCGCCGACCGGCTAGGCCGGCGCCGCACAATCCTCGTCGGCCTGACCGGGTGCGCGGCAGCGCAGCTCGGCATCGCGGCCGCACCAGACCTCGCTGTCGCGGCGGTCTGCGCGGTCCTGCTTGGCCTCGCCTTCGAGCTCTACGAACCGCCAAGCCAGGCGATGATCGCCGACGCCACCGCGACCGACCAGCGCACGCACGCGTACGCCTTGCTGACCACCGCGCTGGCCATCGGCAATATGGGCGCAGGCCTGATCGCCGACGCTGTCGGGCACTCGGGCCTGCGCTGGCTCTTCGTCGTCGACGCGGCGTCGTGTCTGGCCTGCGCCTTGATCGTCCGCCTGGCGCTGCCCGCTTCGGGCAGGCGTCCGGCCAGAATCTCGGGTCAGCTTGGTACCGGTAGCCGTCCAGCGATCATCGCAGCCGGACGGCCCTGGCGGGACCCGGCGCTGCTCGCCATGACAGCGGCAGGCACGGTGTTCGCGCTCGTGTACATGCTGATCCTCATCGCCTTGCCGTTGTCGCTCTCAGCACGCGGCCTGAATCCGGCGAGCGCCGGGCTGGTCATGGCGACAGCGACCCTGACTCTCGTCGTGATCCGGCCGGCCCTGCGGATCCCGATGCTCGCCCGGCTGTCCGGTCCGGTCGCGTGCGGCGCCGGATTCGCCTTCATGGCCGCGGGCCTGGCCGGATACGCGACCGCGCACTCGCTGGCGGGGCTGCTCGCACCGACGGCGATCTGGAGCGCCGGGAACCTTTTGCTGTCCGGGCGCGCATTCGCAGTTGTGACTGCACTCGCGCCGCCGGGAGCCACTGCACGCTATCTCGCTGTCTACGGGCTCAGCTGGGGGATCGCTACGGTAGTGGCGCCGGTTCTCGCGACAGAGGTGATCGGATCCCTCGGCCCTGCGGCCATGTGGTCCGGCTGTGCCGTGCTCTGCGCCGCGATGAGCTGCGGGCAGCCCGCGCTTATGAGCGCCCTGACGCGCCGCGCACAGGTCCTTGCCGGTGCGCCCGAAACCCGCGTTTCGGTCCAGTTGTCTCGCTGACTCAGGTCCGTGGTCTTCGGATGGCCTGCACGCGGCGGGGTCGGCGGAGCCGGGTGAACTCCGCGGTGAAGCCTGTATCGGGCCTCCTGCCCTGGGTACCTGGGTAGGTGGCCTAGGGCCACGTAATCCTCGGTGACCGCGGAAACCCGCGAGGATCGCCCACGGCTGGCGGTGCCTGCAACCACGTCAGGCGCAAGGCCGAATGCCACGACTTGCCGATCGAGCGTGGCGGTGCTAACGATCTACCGCAGGAGGCTAGGCCGCGCATGACCGAACCCGCTGTTACGAACGTAACCTCGCCCGCCCGCGCACTGTTTCATACCGCGCCGCGCTGCGTGGAGATCAGGGAAGTGCCCGCACCGCGACCTGCGGCCGGTGAGGTCCTTGTCCGCACCTTGTGCTCTGGCATCAGCGGTGGCACCGAACGGCTGGTGTACCGCGGCGAGGTCCCTGTCGACATGGCGCTGGACGACACGATCGGCTCGCTCAGCGGCACCTTCTCCTACCCCTTCGCTTACGGGTATGCGTGCGTCGGTGAAGTAGCCGAGTCCGGCCGGGTGGTTTTCGCGTTCCATCCGCACCAGGACGTATTCGCGGCGCGGCCCGACGACCTGATTCCGCTGCCCGCCATCGATCCGGCGTCCGCAACCTTGTTCCCGCTGGTCGAGACGGCGTTGCAGGTGACGCTCGACGCCGGGACCGGATATCGGGACCGGGTCATCGTGCTCGGCGCCGGCGTGCTCGGGCTGCTGACCGGCTTGCTGCTGCAGCGTTCCGGGTGGCGGCCGCTGCTTGCCGAGCCGCAGGCGTGGCGCCGCGTCGTGGCCAGCAGCCTCGGCGCCACCGCTGCCGCACCGGAGGAGCTGGCGGATGAGAAGGTTCCCCTGGTTATTGACGCCAGCGGTAACCCGGACGCGCCAGCGATGGCACTGAACATGCTGGCCCACGAGGGAACCCTGCTGGTCGCGTCGTGGTTCGGCAGCAAACCAGTGGTGCTGCCGCTCGGCGGCGCGTTCCACCGGCGGCGTCTGGTCATCCGCAGCACGCAGGTTTCCACGGTGCCGGCCCGGCTGTCCCGAGCCTGGACGCGGTCACGGCGCCGCCGGGAGACCGTTGAGCTCCTGGCCGAACTACCGTTGGCGCAGCTGTGTACTCACGTCTTCGCATTCGGCCACGCAGCCGAGGCGTTCCGGGCCGTGGACGAGGGGATACCCGGGTTGATGCATGCCGTTCTGGACTACGACAGGAGTGCTGCCGGTGACATGTGAAGTCGGGCTGAGCCGAAGCGTCCGCGCTTTCCATATCATGCCGGGTCTGCCCGGGCCGGAGGGGCAACTGCATGATCATGACTACCGGATTGAGATCGTGGTGGACCGCGAGCACCTCGACGGCCGGGGCATGGTCTGTGATCTGGATGTACTGGAAGCGGCACTAGCCAAGCTCACCAGCCAGGTCGAAGGTCGCAATCTCGAGGAGATACGCCCAGCCGGGGCCGAGGCGGTCACGGTCGAAGTGTTCGCCCGCTGGGTGCATGACAGCCTGTCGCCCACCGTCGTTGCCGCCGGTGGCGAGGCGCTGGCCGTGCGGGTGTGGGAAACGCCGGTCGCGTTCGGCGGATACCGGGCACGATGCTGACGCTCGGCCCGGGCCAACCCGGGGCGACATGGGCGAGTCAGGGGAGATGGCCGGTGTCGTTGACGCGATGGACGGCGGCAAATCCGCGGCCGTGCCATTGGATCTCGTTAATGCAGGCAGAGCCAAGATAGAGCCGGTAAAGAGTGCCGAGCGGGACGTCGAGAGCGCGGCATAGCAGGATCTTTATCGGAGTAACGTGAGTTACCACCAGGACCGTCTGGCCACGGTACTCCCGCAGTAGCCGGTCACGGGCCCTGCTTACCCGCTGTGCGGTGCCGGCGAAACTCTCCCCGCCCGGCGGGGCATGTTCGGGGTCGCGTCGCCAGGCCGCCGCGGCTCGGGGCCAGCGCTCCTGGATTTCTGCGAGGGTGAAGCCATCCCAGTCACCGAAGTCGGTCTCACGGAGATCATCATCGATGACTGCGGTGAGGCCCAGCTCGTCGGCCGCGATGGCCGCGGTGGTGACAGCGCGCTGCAACGGCGAGCTGACCACGGCGTCGATCGGAGGACCGGCCGCCAGGCGGCAAGCGGCCGCCTTTGCCTGCCGGGCTCCGTTAGCGCTCAGCGGGAGGTCGCGCAGCCCGCTGAAGCGGTGTTCGGGTGACAGTTGGGTATCGCCGTGCCGCAGCAGGACGGTGGTGGTGGGATCTGCTGTAGGGCTATCCCAGCCGAGTGTCATATGGCTGTCCCTCGAGTTATGAGGAAATAGTCTGCCCACCGGTCCCCGTAACGGCAAGACGCATGTGTCAGCACAACGGTTCAGCGCACACCGTGGCGGTTCGGGCGCTGCGGGTCAAGGGGCCGGCGCCTTCCGGGGCGGGGCCGTGCTGAAGGCGTTGAGGAGCTTGTTGCGGAAGGCGCTCATGAGCTCAAGCGGCGCAGAGCGGCCGGGCACTAGCCCGTCCTGCCAGTGCCAGGAGGCAATCTGCCTGAACACGGACGGGTCGTGGGCGACGATCGAGATTGCCACCGCGTGGCTGGCCCCAGGGCGGCTGATGGGGGGATCGGGCTGCTCATCGCCGAGCAGGATGAGCACGAGGTTCGGATCGTTGAGCTCGGTGACCCATGAGGTGAGGGCCTGCATCGTGTACTTGATCGACGTGCTGTAGGCCTGGCGCTGCTTGCTGGCGCTACCCAGGATGGAAAGGGGGGTCTGGCCGCGCGCGGGCATCGGGTCGAATATCGAGCCGTTGCCGACTTTGCTCCAGGGAACCATGGTCGGCAACGGGGCCCACGGGTAGTGCGAGGAGACCAAGTCAATCTCGGCCATAACCGGCTTGTGACCAGGGCCGAGCTCAAGCCGCTGGAACGCGGCCAGGGTGTACTGGTCAGGCATCGGGCCGTAGCTGAAGGCCGGGCCGCGGTAGCCGACGTTGCCCTGGTCGTAAAGCTGGTCGTAGTGGTAGAACCGCTTGCCGGCCCCAAAAAGCCTGTCGTCACTAGCCGGACTGTCGTTCACGGTGCGCCAGCCGGCCTTGTCGAAGGCGTCGCTCAGGGTGAACCGGCTGCTGGCGATGAGCTGCGCATACCGTTGCGTGCTGTTCACCCATAGCCCCGACTGCAGGGTGGAGTGCCCGAGCTGGCTGATCCCCCCGAAGCCCGGGGCGGTGAGGTAGGCGCTCTGTGCTGACCAGCCGGCCTTGGCCAGCGCGCCGGTCCTGCTGCGCAAGAAAGCGTCGATGCCAGGGGAGACGCTTGTACCCCGGATGGCGCTCTGTCCGTAGCCTTCAACGAAGGCGATGATGACGTCCTTGCCGCGCAATCCGGTGAGCAGGTCCGCAGCGGGGATGCTGGCTTCAGGGTCGGGGCTGTCGATGAGCCGGGCGAAACGACGCTGGTCGCCGAGCGCAGCCTGGGTGGCGCGCACCTGCGCGACGGCCAGCGCTGTAGCGCTGGTCGAGGCGACCGGGAATCCCGGCATGAGCTGCAGTGACAGGCCCGCGCACAGCCCCCAGACCGCAGCGACCGCAGCGAGGCCGCAAACCGCGGCGCGGCGATGCCGTGCGGCCACAGTGGTGACGTGGATCGTTGATGCGGTGATGGCGCTGGCGAGCAGGAGCAGACCGAGCACGAGAACGACGAGCAGAATCTTTGTCAGCGTGGAACCGATCGCGTCGCGTGCCACGCCCACGGCCGAGGCGATCTCGCCCCAGTCATGGACCGGGTTGAACGCCCGGTCTTCGTACTCGAAGAACGCTATGTTGACGATCTTGGCGAAAGTGAGCACGCCGAGCAGGACTCCGATGACGGCGGCCACGATCCGCCGCGGCCAGACCGGCAGCACCAGCGCGACAGCAACCAGGACCAGCAGCTCCACGGGGATGCGGAGAAAGGCGGCGGGGCTGAACTGCCAGGCACGGTCTGGCACGATGAGGTCAGCCCACACGAGAACGAAGGCAAGGACGGCGATAGCCAGCCGCACCGCCCGGCGGGCGCGCGCGCCGGCGCCGGTGCGGTACAGCCAGATCACGTCGCGGCCGAAGGACTCGGCGAGCAGCAGCAACGCGGCGGCGACCGCGATCATCCCGGCGAGGCGATCGAGCAGTCCGGAAACGGCGACGGTGAGCACGATGCCCTGGACCGCGGCTACGACCTTGCGCCAGTACCGGGGCGGCAACGGCGCAGCCAGCCACGGGATCAGCCAGCCCGCGAGTAGCAGCGCGTAGCGCGCGGCGCCGATGACCAGCACCCAGCTGCCATAGGCCTCCGACACTGCAATGCTGAGCATCAGGATAAGGAAGGCGTCGACCTCGCCGTCGAGGCGGCCGCCGAGCGGGGTGGCGGTCCCGGTCCGGCGGGCCACCTGCCCGTCCACCGCGTCGAGGACCAGCGCGACGGCGGACAGCGTAACCAGCGCTGCGATCGACACCGGCCTGCCGAACGAGCTGACGACCAGGCCCGCGATCCCGGCGCACAACACCGCCCGGGTCAGGGTGACCCAGTCCGCCGGGAGTAGCGCCGGCTGGTCGCTCCGCCTGCGGGCGATGGTGATCAGCGCGGTCGCGGCTGAACCGGCAGCCAGCCCGGCGATCCAGCCAGCGACGCCAAGGCCGGCCGTGGCGGACACGACCCCAAGCAGCGCGGCTGTGGCGAGCAGCCCCAGGATGGTCGCGAGCCTGACGGTACGCGTTGCGTGGCCGTCTGCAGTCGTACTGGACGGGGCCTCAATAGTACGCACCGCCACCCTCTTTTCTGCGTAGCCATCTGTCCCCGTTTCCATCGGGGAACGGGTCCGCGGCCCCAATGGTTCAGCGTTACGGGACCCCTAGGGGATTACTGTCGCCAGACGGCTGAACTACGTATCCGGCAGGCCCGTGTAACCGGGTATGGCGTCCGTGCACTCAGTTCGGGTTGGGATCGGTCTGGCCGTCCGCCGCTTCGGACCGTCGTTGCTGCGCCTTGCTGCCGGCGTCACCGTGCTGTGGTTTCTCTTCCGGCTACTGGGCGCGGCGCCGTTCAGGGCCGGGCTGGGCGCGGTCACCTGGCAGGCGGTCGTGGCCGCCATCACGCTCACTGCCCTGACCACGGTGTGCTCGGCCTGGCGGTGGCGGGTCGTCGCCCGGGTGCTCGGCATCGACATTGGCCTGCCTAGCGCGACCGGAGCCTACTACCGTTCCCTGTTCCTCAACTCCGTGCTTATCGGCGGGGTTCTCGGCGACGTGCACCGGGCGGTCACGCACGGCCAACGCGCCGGAGACGTGGGGCGGGGGCTGCGCTCGGTGGCGTGGGAACGGCTGTGCGGTCAGATCATCCAGGCCGCGGTGACCGCCGTCGTACTGCTGACGTTGCCCTCGCCGGTCCGGCCCGCGCTGCCGTACATCCTGGCAGGTCTCGCGGCCGTAGCCGGGTGCGCTGTGCTGGTGGTGCACGGCGCAGCTCGCCGCGGCCGGTCGCGGCTCGCACGCGCCGCCCGAGCCGTTGCCGACGACCTGCGTTGCGGGCTGCTGGCCGCAGACGTGTGGCCCCAGCTCGTGCTGGCCTCGGTGCTGGTCGTGGCAGGGCATACGGCCACGTTCGTCATCGCGGCCCGGGTTGCCGGGTCCACTGCGCCCCTTGGCGAGCTGGTCGCGCTGCTGATGGTGGTCCAGACCGCAACGGCGATCCCTTTGAACGTCGGCGGGTGGGGGCCACGGGAGGGCGCTGCCGCCTGGGCCTTCGCCGAAGCCGGGCTCGGTGCGGCCACCGGGGTCACGGTCACCACTCTGTATGCGGTACTCATGCTGACGGCGTTTACCCCAGGTGCTGGCTTGCTGCTGCGGGACGCCGTTCGCCGCCGTCGCGGCCCGAGACACTCGCGCACGTCGAGCCTGCCCGATCCGGCGCCGCGGGCGTTGGAGGTCGTTCGTGATTGACCGGCCCAACCCGGTGACTGGCCTCGGAACGCCGTTGCCCGGCTGCGGCAGCTGCGGCCAGAAGAGGCGGCTACCCGTTGCCCGCTAGCGCTGGCGTAGCGCTAGCGGGCGAGCGGCCCGCGAAGTCAAGCTGGTGGGCGATGTAGACCAGCTCGCCTGCAGCCAGCTGCCGACAGCGCACGGCCAGCCAGTCGGCCAGGTCCGCTGGTTCCACCCAGTCCTGGCGATTCCGCAATGCGTCCCGGATCGTAGTGAGGATGCTGCGCAGGAAGTAAGTCTCGTCGGCCGGGTAGTTCCCGTCCGGCGCCGGGTACACGACCCAGTCCGACGACCCCACTGCCAGCGCGGGCGCCCCCGCATCCCGCAGGTGGTGAAACAGACGGCGGCCCGTTCGGCTTTCCCCGGCCGGCCTGCCGTAGCGGATGCGCTCGTCCATGTCGCGGTGGTAGGCCCGCATTACCTGGTCGTCGTGCGGGTGACCGGGCGCGAAGATGCTCTCGCCGTCGTAGTTGATCGTGAACCAGTAGACGCCGCCGGGGACAAGCAGCCGCAGCAAGCCGGGCACGACGGCCGGCACGTCCACCAGGTCCAGGACGGCGTTGGCGATCAGGACGTCGGCCACCTCCCCGTGAGCGGTCTCTAGGTAACTGCCGAGCTCGGCGTGCACCAGGCGAACCCGGAGGTCACCCACCTGCAGGCCATCCGGCAGCAGGTCGCTGTGCAGGCCCCGCGCGGCCGCCCAGTCGAGCAGCCACCGGCGGGAACAATCCAGCAGCTGGCGATCCGCGTCCAGCAGCATGTACTCGCCGGCCCGGACGACTCCCCAGTCCAGCAGACGGGCCACCATGGTCCCCAGGCCAGCGCCGACCTCCAGCACCCGCGGCGCGCCCGCGGGCATCAGGCTCCTTAGCCCGGCCAGCACCTGCCGGTTGAGCGCCCGGTCATCCACGGTCGTTTTCGCGGCCAGGTAGCGGGCATACCCGGAGGCCGTCGGCGCTTCATCGAAGCAGGTCATTGCTTCTCGGCTACGATCGCGAACTTGCGCACCCGCCCGCCCGCGAGCCAGTCACTCCACAGCCGATGCGAAGTGATCAGGTCGGCGGTGGCCGGCGTCCCGATCTCGTCGGCGATCTGGATTGAATCCGCTCGATAAGAGCGCAGCAGCGCCGCGGCTGTTGCCTGATGGGAGGTGCTGTACTCGTGCCGCCACGTCACGGTCAGCCCCGCCTCGCACAGCGTGTCTGTCAATCTCGCCAGCGGGATGGGCCAGACCGTATCGCCGGCGGGCATCACGGCTCGCTCCTGCTCGGTGAGCGGTTCGCCTTCCTCGACCGTGAAGGCGAAACGCCCGCCCGGCTCCAGCACCTGCGCCACCTGGTCCGCCAAAGCGTGCTTGTCGGGAAACGCCAACATCGTCTCCAGCAGGAGCACCACCTCAAAGCGGCCGCCGGGCAGCGGCGGGATGTGAGCCTGCTCGAAGCGGCAGGGAAGATCCGAGGCCAGCTCCCGTGCGATGGCCAGTGCGCTGGGGGAGTGATCGATGCCCAGGTAGCGGCAGCCCGACTCCGCCGTGATCATCCGGCCGGGGCCGGCGACTCCGCAGCACAAGTCGAGCACGGAGACGCCGCGGCAGACCCCGGCCTGGTGCGCCAGCGTGCGGACCTCGCCCGCTCGCATGAAGCTCTCCTGGCCCACGTACTCACTAGCGGGGAAGGCGGCTGCCCGTGCCCGCTCTAGCGCCGTGCTGATCGCCTTGGGTCGAACCGTGTCCACCGCTTCTCCGTACCATCCTGTGTCAGGTAGAACGAATCGACGGCGGGTGTAGTTCAGATCGGCTGGAGGCTGGCTCAAGTGCGGCAGGCGCTCTCGACGGCGGGAGCGTCGTGCGTGTCCACGTAGTAGTGCCCGAGGGTTTCGATGATCCCAGCCAGCCTACCGGCGGCAACATCTACGACCGGCGGGCCTGCGCGGGACTGGCCGAGGCCGGCTGGGAGGTGCTGGTCGCGACCGTCGCCGCAGCGTGGCCGGTACCGGACTCGCGCGCCCGCGCCGATCTGGCCCGCATCGTTTCCGCCATCCCCGACGGTGATATCGCCCTGATCGATGGACTGATCGCCTCACCGACCGCCGCCCAGCTGCTGCCACACGCTTGCCGGATACGAATGACAGTGCTGCTGCACATGCCACTGGCCAGCGCCCTCGACACACGCCATGATGCCAGCGCGGAGCGCTCCGAGCGAGTCGTGCTTCGTGCGGCCACGGGCGTGGTCGTTACCAGCGAATGGACCCGCCAGCAGGTCCTGACCCGATACGAGATCCCGGCCTGCCGGGTGCACGTCGCCCGACCGGGCGTCGATCAGGTCGCTGCCCCCGCCCAGCCCGTCCGCGGTCGCCTGATGTGCGTCGGAACTCTCGGCCGCCACAAGGGGCAGGACGTCCTCGTCGAGGCACTCGCCGAGCTGGGTGAGCTGGACTGGCATTGCGTGCTGGCCGGACCGCTCCACCGTGACCCTGACTTCGTCGACCAGTTGCAAGCCCGTATCAGTCACCTCGGCTACGGCCACCGCGTTCGGCTCACCGGCGTCCTGACCGGCGCAGTGCTCAGCCACGCGTACACCACCGCCGACCTACTTGTCGCGCCGTCTCGCTCGGAGACGTACGGCATGGCTGTAACCGAAGCGCTCGCCCACGGCGTGCCCGTCATCGCCACCGCGGTGGGTGGCCTGCCCGAAGCGCTCGGCTCGAACACCGATGGCACCCGCCCCGGCCAACTGATCCCTTCTGGCGATCCGGCTGCCCTCGCCGCCGCAATCGGGGACTGGCTGGGCGACGAGCGCCACCGACACCGGCTACGGGCCGCCGCGCGAAAGCGGCAGTCGAACCTGCGCGGCTGGGAACAAACCACACGGGAGATAGCGAACGCACTGACCGCCACGGGCACGGCAAGGCTGTGCCGCCCGAAGCGAACGACCACCACGGAAGACTAGAGGTCGGGCTTGAACCGCCCGCAGCCTCGGCCCGTGACACTTATGCAACCGGAAAGTGATCAACAGAAAGTGCGCTCGATGACATTCAGAACCGAGAGCCGCATAACAATCGCCAGCAGCGTTCGCGAGGTGTGGGCGTATGTCTGTGACGTCGGACGCTGGCCGGAGTGGGCGCCAACGGTTCTCGAATGCCGGGTTCGCGGAGGAGGGCCGCTGCAGCCCGGTTCGCGGGTGGAGCAGCGGGCGCAGGACCTGTGGTGGACTCACGGCCGGAGCCAGGAAGTGACCGCCGTCGAGGCGCCTCGCTATGTTGCGTTCGCCGGGACAATGGGTACTTCCGCGGCGCGCTGGGCATTCGAGCTCGAGCCGGTGGACGATAGGCAGACCGACGCCCTGATGTGGATAGAGGTCGACCTCGCGGGCATCATGCGTGCGATCCCGCGCACTCTCAAAGGCAGTGTTCAGCGTGTTAGCGATCGTGAGATGGCGGCGATCAAGGCCGCGGTCGAATCCGCTACGCGGGAAAGCGTGGAGTCTTAAATGGGGTGGCGCGGTCCTGCCGCGACGCTGCCAGGATCGGGGAGCGAATCGTGAGCCAGGTTGATAGCACGCGAGAGCACCTGATCGAGACATACCGCAAGAAGGCGAAGCACTACGACGTCACCTCCCGGCTCTACCCCGCGCCCGGCTACCCCCAGCGGGCACAACGCCTCCGGGCCGTACAAGCGCTCGGCCTTAGCCCGGGTGACAGCGTGATCGACGTCGCATGCGGCACAGGTCTGAACTTCCAGCTGATTGAGGAGGCGATCGGCCCCGGCGGCCGGATCATCGGCGTCGATCTGACCGACGCGATGCTCGCCCGTGCCCGGGATCGGATAGCGACGAATGGCTGGAGCAACATCAGTCTCGTGCAAGCCGACGCGGTTGACTTCGAATTCCCGACCGCGGTCGACGCGATCCTGTCCACGTACGCGATGTCGCAAGTGCCCGAGTGTGCGGAGGTCATCGCGCACGGCGCCGCGGCACTCTCCAGCGGCGGACGCTGGGTCGTGCTGGATCTCAAGGTTCCCGGCAACACGCCCGGGTGGCTAGCGCAACTTGGAACCGCTGTTGTGCGGCCTTTCGCCGCCATTGATGAGTGGATCATGCGCCGTCCGTGGGAGGCGATTCGCGCAGCTATGCAGGAAGAACTGGCGGATCTTTCCTGGACCGAGTTGTGCTTCGGAACCGCATTCCTCGCCGCCGGGTCCCGCGCGGGCCTGTGATCACGCGAACTCGTGGATAGCCTGCCGGTCGTTCGGCGTCGATTACCGCCTTGACGTGGGAGGGACCAGATTCAGTGAGACACCCTCTGGTTGTCTCACTGAATCTGGTGCGTGATCTTCCATGGTTGCTAGCCGTTTTCGGCAGTGGCGCGTGACCGGAGTGTGGTGGTGGTTTTGATGAGGATGGCGGCCGTGGTGAAGCCGATGGTCAGGGTGGCGATGTCGGCGAGGCTGCCGCCCGCGAAGTTGAGTAGGAGCAAGGTGGCAAGGTTGATCAGCCAGTGGAATACGCCGGCGACGGGGAGGCTGGAGACGCCGCTGGTCAGCTCGGCCATGATGACGGACAACGCCATTGTCAGGAGCAGGAACAGGCCGAAGAACAGCGGTCCGTCGCTGAGGTACATGACGTGCCAGGTTCCCCACAGGATTCCGACGATGAGGGCGGAGATCAAGCGCGAGTAGCGCCGCTGCAGGTGGGGCTGGAGGAAGGATCGCCAGCCGAGTTCCTCGCCGCAGGCGCCGATGAGCTGGGCACCGGCGATAAGCCAGAAGGGCTCGCCGAGTGATGCCGGGCTGGTGACGTGGACTTGGTGTCCAGTTAGTGCCAGGGCGGCTAGGCACGAGCCGAACACGGCGGCCACGATCGCGGCGCCGGCGGCGATGCGCCACAGCGTGGCTGCGAGGGGTCCTTGCCACAGCTGCAACGTGGCTGCGCGGCGCCGGGCCAGCACGATCAGGACGGCGACACTGGGGCCGAACTGGCTGATTTCGATTATCTGGGTGGAGAGGCGGGTGAGGGGCTGCAGTTCAATCAGCGCGCCGCCAGCCAGCCAGGTCACCAGGAGGTAGAGCCACAGCGCGGGCCACACGCGGGGTTTCTGCTGGTTGCTGGCGACCGGCCCGGCGGGGCTGAGCGGTCGCTGTTCACCGGCCGCGCCGGCCAGCGAGCTTTCCTGCGTTTCGGGGAACGTGGTCGTTGTCGTCTTCATGGGCTGAACGCTAGGCAGCCGTGTCGGCGGAGCCATCGGCCCCGAAGTGGAATCTGCCGTCCCCTCGTCTCAAGCCACGGGTTGAGCCCCGCCGTCGGGTGGGTGGCGCGAGCTGCCCAGTCAGTCGCGGGGCTGATTCCGGAACCGGTAGTAGTCGTCCTCGATCAGGTCCGGCCGTTCGAGCAGCGGGTCATAGCAGCTAGTGGCCAGTCGCATCAGCAGGCCAGTAATGCGCTGCAGGCGGCGAGCCAGCGGTGCCGTAGTTGCGGGTGTCGCGACCGCTGCACGTGCTTGTCGCGGTGCATCGCAATCGGCTTGCGACTGCGCATCCGCAGCCTGGGTCTGCACTGGGTGGTCGGCGAATGCTGCGCGCATCGTGGTCTCCTCGGTGGCGTGGCTACTTTCGTTGGTGGTGTGCGATGCCGGCCGTTGCTGAGCTTGATGGGCTGGTACGGCTGCTGGTTCCACCCTCTGCGGGCGCCGGGCCGTTGCCCACGCGGGACCACCCACAGAATCACCCACAGAAACTGCGGCCAGCCGACGCCGCGCGTCTAACGCTCCCGAGTGCGACAGACGGAGGGGCGGCCTTCCAGCCGTGCCCGCGGCGGCCGCGCACACCAAAGCAGGCAGGGATGGCCACGGGTAACCAGGCCTACGTAGGCTAAGAAACCGGAGTCTCAGCCGGTGCCGGGCCGGTGGGCGCGAGCGTGGCTTGTGAGGGGGTTCGCCGCGGTGGCCGAGCAGCCTGGGCTCTCTTTCGCTGGCCTACTGCGGCAACTGCGGGCAGAGGCCCGGCTGACGCAGGAGGAACTGGCGGAGGCGGCCGGCCTGAGCACGCGGTCAGTCAGTGACCTGGAACGCGGTATCAGCCGCACCGCGCACAAAGACACCGCACGGCTGCTGGCCGATGCGCTTGGCCTCGCCGAGCCAGCACGCGCGCCGTTCTTGGCGGCGGCGCGGGGCAAGTCCCCGCCTCAGGACGTGCTCGCGGCCAGCCAGGGAGAGGCACCAGGAGCGTTCACGGCGGCGGCCACCAGGACCCTGCCGCGGGATACCGTCAGCTTCACCGGCCGCGGCCGGGAACTGGCCCGGATGCTGGAAGCACTGACCCCTACGGCTGCGAGCGGCGTGGTGCCGGGCATCCACGCGATCGACGGGATGGCGGGCATCGGCAAGACCACCTTCGCAGTGCACGCCGCGCACGAGCTGGCGGGAAGCTTCCCAGATGGCCAGTTCTTCTTGCCGCTGCATGCGCACACCTCCGGGCAGCTGCCCGTCGACCCGGCCGATGCGCTGGCCAGCTTGCTGCTCACCGCCGGGGTTGGCGCACAGCAAATCCCGCCAGGGCTGGAGGCGCGGGCGGC
>Ga0335072_10006993_pt1 | contig 16472 bp, 6 predicted proteins | sample Lox_Sample_21_FD_206725 | JGI IMG/M metagenome (GOLD analysis project Ga0335072, IMG submission 206725) | Soil microbial communities from Loxahatchee National Wildlife Refuge, Florida, United States - Lox_Sample_2.1 | ecosystem: Environmental > Terrestrial > Soil > Wetlands | place: USA: Florida...
CCTGCGCCATGAGGTGCTCAAGGAACGCGGTCTTCCCGTCGCCTGCGTTGCCCGTGATGATGACGAGCCGGTACGCCCCGTCGAGGACATCGGGGATCAGGTTCTCATCGAGTGCCGTGGCTACGTAGGTGCCGTACGCGTCGGACCCGCGGGTGCCGGCGTTGCTGGTCTGCGACTGGCTGTACATGGACTGCAGGTGGGTGACGAAAGGGTTGACGTTCGGCTCGCCGGGGCTCGGGAGGGGAACCGGCGAGGGCGCGGTCTCGGGCGTCGGCTTGCGGTGAACCTCGGTTATCGCCTGGAGAGCTGCGAGGAACTCCGTGGCGCCGCCGTACCTGTCCCCGCGCAGCGGGGCGATGGCCTTCAGGAGCGTCGTCACTACCTCGTCCGACAGGTCCCTCAACTCACTGTCAGACCGGGGATCGGCGGCGGTCTCGCCAAGCGACGGGGCGCCGGACGGAAAGGGAAACCGGCCGGTGAGCACCTGGTAGAGCGTGACGCCGAGCCCGTACACGTCGCGGTCCTTCAGGTCAATGATGGTAGGCGGCGCGGAGCGGTTCATGTCGGGCGGACCGTACTTCACGGTGCCGCCGGCGCGGGACAGGCTGGATTCCTCCGTCACCGCCACGTTGAAGTCGATGATCTTGCACCCGTGGTCGGTCCACAGCAGGTTTCCCGGTTTAATGTCGCAGTGGATCACGCCGCGCTCGTGCAGGAACTTAAGGCCGGTCGCCACGTGGATGCCGAGCCGGATGGTGTCCGCGGGGCCGAGTGCCCGCGTCTTGACGAGCTCGCCCACGTCCTTGCCGTCCAGGTACTCGAAAACCAGGTAGGGCACGCCCGTGTCGTCGAGGTAGTCGGCGTTCTCCACCTTCACGACATTCTCGTGCGGCGGCAACCGCAGCAGCGTCTGGTACTCCTGTTGCGTCCGGGCCACCAGCGAGACGTGGTCACGGTCCACGATCTTGACCGCCCGGTCCGCGCCCGCCAGGTTGTCATACATCTGGTACACGGTGCCGAACGACCCACGACCGATCGCGCGGCGCACTGTGTACTTGCGGGTGAGCTGATACCCCTCGGGCAGATTCCGGTAGTCGTTGCGCTGCTGATCCGGGGACGGCTCCGGAGCGGCGGTCAGGGCCTCAAGGGCTGCCGCGGCGGAAGGACGGTGTTCCGGGTTCCGCGCGCACATCCGGCGCAGCAGGCCGATGACCGGCTGCGGGAGGCCGGCAGCAGCCATTGGTGCGTCCGGCAGGACGCTTTCGCGCAGATGCTGATCGACGGACGTGGCGAATGGCGGCTCGCTGGTCAGGACGTGGAACGCGATCACGCCCGCCGCGTACACGTCGGACGCCGTACTCATCGCCTGCGGATGGCTCTGGCATTCAGGCGCGACGTACATCTCGTCGAGCACCTCGGGGAGGCGGCTGACCACGCTCTGACTCGGCGACCGGGGAGCTTCAGGGCGGGCGTAGTCGAAACCGGTCAGCATCGCGCCGCCTGTGCTCGTCACCAGCACCGTGGCGGGGGACAGGGCACGATGCAGCACTCCGTTAGCGTGCACGTATGCCAGGCCGCGCAGCATGTCCCGGATGACGCGGACCTTCTCATCGGCCGTCAGGGCGCGCTGGGGATCGGTGAGCCGCAGCAACAGCGCCCCGGCGGTGACGTCCTCGAGCACGAGGACGAACTGGCTCTCGTCGTCGTTGGGGAAGAAGTCCCGGCAAGGGACGACGCAGTCGTGGAACCGCACACGCTCCAGCATGTGGTAGGCGTTCGAGATCGCGACGCGTTCGGCGGCGCGGACGCTCTCGTCCTGAAACGGATCGCTGTGGTAGATGCGCAGCATTACCGGCGGCGCAGCGGGGTCGTTCGAATTGACGTTCCGGGCGCGGTACTCGGCGACCTCCCCGGATTCCCCGGATTCGCCGAGCGACTCGGTGACCTCCCAGTGGCCGAACCGAAGCGGACCAGTGCGGAGCTGGATTGTGCCGTCGACGGCCTGGATGATCTGCCGCCGGTACCGACGGATGTCCCGCATGAAGCGCGGCCGGACCCGCTCCGGCCTGTCGAGCTCCGGGACCAGATCGTCGAAGCCGATGACCACGTGCATCGCGTCCGTGTCATTGCCGGTCCCGCTGTCGATCAGGCGGGCGTCGGGCGCGGTGAGCACGACCAGCTGGTCGACGAAGATCCCGCCGTCCAGCCCGCGGGACGTAAGGTGGCCCTTGAACGCCCGGACATGATTGCGCAGCTTGTCCACAGGCGAGTAGAAGGCCTGGCGATTAGAGGGGTACCAGCGCCGCCGCGCGACCTCGATCCGGCCGCGGGTCCCCTTGACGTCGATCAGGTAGATCGCGTGGCCGGTGACCAGCAGGATGTCGATGTCGCCCTTGCGGCCGTCCTGAAGGGGGACATCGATGTTGTGCCAGAAGAACCAGTCGTCCGGGGCGTGGTCACGCAGGTGCCGGATGACGGCACGCTCGGAGTCGTTGACGGGCACGCCACCGCCGATGATCTCAGCCATCCCCCATCCCGCCCGCCTCCGCCGGACCGTACGATAGGTGACTATCTAACCGCAAATCGGTACCAGCCGCATCCCGCACCGCCGCATCAAGCAGTTCCTGCGCTTGGTCCTCCAGTTCATCGGCCTCGTCCCGCGCCCGGTACGCGGCTCGCACGGTCTCCGCGATCCGCTCCCGGTCTGCCGGAGTGCACTCAGGGACTGGCATCTGCCGCAGCAGCTGCGTGTGGTACTCCTGCTGCTTGCCGCCAACACTCATCGAACGAAGCAGCCGGAATGCGACCTCAGATCTCAGGAAAGCAAAAAGGTATGCGCCAGGCATGTCTGGCTGTCCGCTGAGCACCCGTACAAAATCCTGGCTGAAGGCATGCTCGGTCCACGTGCCCGTCACGAATATGGAGCGCCCGAATACTTCGTTTTCGCCAAGCGTGCCGTGTGCCGCGATGAGAGTAGTCTCGTCCTGCTGCCGGATATCAGCGGGCGCCTTATTTGGATTGATCCAGCGCCCTTCAGGACGCAACCAGAAAGCCTGCCGCTGCCCAATGAGCCGTACTCCATGTTCAGGATCGGCATCAATTCGCTTGAACCGCGCTCCGGTTTGCAGTTGCCCTCCGCTGCAGACATCACCAAGCGCGCGATAGGAAACGCTCCTAAGGCGCTCCACGAGGCGAGCTGCCCGCGGCGAGAAGTTCAGAGCCCGGATGCTAAATACCTCAGGACGCGGGACCGCAAAGCCTATATCGCGCGGCTGGTCATGCCACCGGGGGTCTCGTAGTTCCGCTAGGTTGGCGCTTTCGAAGAGGTCGTGGGTGGCAGCGATGACTCCGGCCTGAAATTGTGCGCGCAGGTCGGCTGCCGCTTGGATGCATCCATGGATCTCTTCCTCAACCGCGGGGCGGAACCGCGGCACCGGCAAGTCTGCGATATGTACGGGCTCGAGGTGGGGAATTGACGATCCGTATGATCGGGCGGTGGCAGTAGGAATACCGAAACTGCTGCTTAGGAATGCGTACAGGTAGCCGGGGAGTATTTTACCTCGGTCAGCAACTACCTTAATCAAATCCTGAGAAGACCAGAATCCGCTCATGTCCGGCCGGGCATAGAACACCCGGCCTAGCACTTGCCCGCTGCACGATATGAGCGTCATTCCTGGCTCGACTTCAAGGTAAGCCAGCTTGCTTGACCTGGCATCCTTTGAAAGCAGCAAGGGGACATTTGTGAGGTCCGCCTCCAGCATGTCGACACTGCCCAGAAAAGGCACACCATAATCAGGGTCGGTGACGTAGGTGCGGCGGAACTGCGGGCCGTTGTAGATCCCGCCGTCATATCCAGCGGTCAACTCGTGAAGTGGCCGTGTCCCTGGCATCTGTCCCAAGAGCTTCTTGGCTTCGTAAGTGCCCGACAGATATGGGCTTGCGGCCAGTCGCAAGCCCTGATCGGCCAGCCAGTTGAAACGGACGGGATTGTTGAGGTCGGCGAGTTTCATCACTGCTCCGGGAACCAGGCGCGCAACTGGTCGCGGCCCTGGATGAAGGCGGGGTCTTGGCAATCTTTCACGGACATCGCGCGGGCGAGCCTTCCGAAGCCGGCACGGTAGTTGCGCGCCTCGATCCGGCTGATCATCGTCGCAGGCCAGGTTCCGGGTATTCCTTACGGAATGTTTCGTACGCCTTGGCGATCCCCGGCAGGTCGTCGTCGATGGCCCTGACCCTGCGCGGCACGCGGATCTCCTGCTCGACGCCATGGACGCTGATGCGCTGGTCCACGTACTCCGTCGTGAGGATGATCTCGCCGTCCGGGCGACGCTTATACACATCGTTGCCGCGCCGGTCGATGCCGACCTTCTCCGCGACCGCCATGAAAACCGGGTAATCAGGCTGTCGGCCGGAGATGACCTCGGCCTCGATCTCCTTATCGGTCTTCTTCTTGAGAAACAGGAGGCTGGTCAGGATGTTGACGCCGGCCTCGTGGATGAAGGCTTCAACGGGAAGCTCGATACTGGCCAGGACCCAGCAGTTTCGGATGATCCAGCCGCGCATGCCCTCGTCGGCGGGTCCGGGGTTGGACAGGATGCCGTTCGGCAAGACGATCCCGATCCGCCCGCCGGGTCCGACCCACTGCACGGCCCGCTGGATGAACAGTTGCTCGGGCGCCATCGCGCTAACGTCGTTTGCCCCGGCGACGACCTGTCCTGTCTCCTTGTCGCGGGACCAGGACTTTGCCACACCGTCGCGATACGCGGCGAGGACATCCGGATCCTCGACCTTGATGTCGGTACCGAACGGAGGATTCGTCATTAGCACATCGACCGAGCCAAGCGGGATGCTGGACTTGGCCTCCTCTACTCCCTGCAGATCACCGCCGGGGAACGCCAGGGAGTCCATGTAGAAGATGTTGCCGGGCTTCCCGGTCAGCATCATGACACTCATGGACGACGTCCGGACAAGGGACGAATCGAAGTCGGCGCCGAACAGGTGGTCGTCCGCGTATTTCTGGAGCCTGCCCTGATGCGTGATCAGCTGTTCCTTGGTGTCAGGAAAGCCGGTCGTGTGCTCATCCGCGCGCCATTTCTCGAGGAGATGCCGGAGAGTCTCACGGAGGAAGCCCCCTGTACCGCAGGCAGGGTCGAGAACGGTCTCGTCCTCCTTAGGGTCGAGGATGTCCACCATGAGCCGGACGGCGGCCGGAGGCGTGAAGTACTGGCCTCTGTCGCCGCGCAAGTTGGTCCCGACCAGTTCCTGGTAGGCGATGCCCTTGACGTCAGCATCGGTGCCCATAAGGTTGTAAGGCGCGATCTCGCCGACGATGAACGCCAGCGCCCGATCAGATAGCGTGAACTCGTCCCCTGCCTTGAAGAGCTCGTATTTGTCTCTTACCTCAGCGAACAGAGTCTCGACCCGTCGGCGGATCGCCCGGCGCCCGGCGTCGGTGAACGGCTCTGCAGGCTGCACGTAGAACTGCCGCTCTCGCCCGGTCCGCAGGTTCTCATGCTCATCGTGCATCTTGGCGAACAGAAGGTAGAGGAACTGCCAGAAGGCCACGTCCTTCGACATTCCCTCATTGCCGTGAATGTAGTTGTGACAGCGGCGGAAGGCCGTCTTGAGCATCGCGGTCTCGCCGCGGCGCAGCCGCGACACGGACGCGGCGATGCCCGGGTCGGATGAATCGTCCGCGCTTGGCCAGTTCGCCCGAGGCTCGAACTTGGCACTGAAACCGTATTTGCCCGTCTCCTTCCGAAGGAAGAAAAAGTCGACCCCGTTCGTCCACATCCCGTACTCGACCTGCGGGGTCGAGTCCGTCCCGAGCAGGGTTTCAAGCTCCGCGAGATCCTTCTGTGCTTGCTGGTATGTGCGGATCTTGGTAACGGTGCGTCCCTCTTTAGGAGCGGGCTTGCAGATGACTACCCGGCGAAGGTTCGCGAGGGTGTGCTCGGCATAGGGCTCGAAGATCGCGATGTCGGCCCTCTTGGTGGTTCGGCGCTGGCCGGTGGCGGAAACCTGGATGGGGAAATCCCGCTCCATGTCCTCCACCCGGAAGCGGTACTCGAAGTACAGGCCACGCGCGATGCGCTGCCGGACTTCCTCGTTTCCCTTCAGCTTGACCGGTTTGTTAGTGATGAAGTCGATGATTTCGTCCTCGGCCAGCGACGGTACGGCATCCGCGTTCGTGCCGTTTTCTCCGACCTCGACAGTGTCCTGGCTGACCGATTCCACCTGACGCTTTGCCCTCTGCTCTCGTGCACCCGACACGCCGCGAGTCCGCGCGGCATCTTCCCGCGACGATCATATGGCGGCGCGGTCCCGGCTGTGCGGCCGTAGCGCACCGGGCGAGTTCTGGATAGGCGGTGACCGCACGAGCGTCGGTTGCATCAAGTCTTGCCGCCCTTTGAGGAGACCCTGGGCAAGCCATAACCGCGCGAGCTTCGTAGCCACGGCCTGGGCGGGAGCCGCCAGCGGCGGGGTGTGGGGTCCCCGATGGCGTCGAGTCCGCGAACCCGCGCGGCCCCGGAATCGGGTAGAAATGCGCCGCAAGTTGATCGTTCCGAAGTTAGCTGGGGCGGGACCGGTCAGGGGATGGTGGTCTGTCCGTAAGGTCGATGACGATGGCTAGTCTCAGCGCGCGGTGCCGCCAGACTCGCGCCTGCTGTCCACCCTGTCTGATGATGTGGAGGCACCGGTTGATCGCTTCTTCAGCGGGCATGAAGTCGGCGCAGGCGTACAGGGCGGCTGCGAGGCTGTACTCGGTTGAGATCAGGTCGGGGTGGTTCTCGCCGTAGATGGCAGCTTCGATGTCGCGCGCCTTCAGGTAGCTGGATGCCGCCATCTCGGGTTGAGACAGCTGCATCTGCGCGGTCCCGAGGTTGTACCAAGCGGTCGCCAGATCAGCACGGTAGGACTCGCCTTTGGCTTCAAGCAGGGGGATCGCCTCGGAGAGCTGGCGGCTGGCGGTGCCGGGGTCTTCTCTGGCCAGGGCGATCCGGCCTGCGGTTTCCAGGAGGTTTCCGCGTAGCTGGGTTTCCTGCCCCTGGGCTTCGGCGATTTCTTGTGCTTCGTTGAGAGCCTTCGATGCTTCCGCAGCGTCCCCGTAGTCGAGTAGCCGGGAGGCCAGTGCCTGCAGTTGCCTGGCCAGGGGCATCTGTAGCCCGAGTTCGCGCATGGCGCTGACCGCTTCCCGCTGGCGTTCCACAGCGATCTGTTCATGTCCGAGGTCGCGTTCGAGCGCGGAGGCCTGGCTGCCCAGGGCCGCGAGATGGTCGGCGCGGGTCAGCCCGGTTGTCTGGTCGCGGGCCAGACGGGTGGCCTGGTTGACCAGATCAAGGGCACTTTCGATATTACCGAGACCACGGTGTATCTCGGCCAGCACGGACAGTTCCATGATCTTGTCGCTGACTGTCAGCTCGGCTGGCTCCGGCTGGGCGGCCATCGCCGATTGCTCGTCAGCTGCCTGGCGGAACCGGGAGGCGTGCGCGAGTGTTGCCACCCGGGCAAACTTGGCGTGGAACTCTTCTGGGCTTGAGCCGGCCGATCGGGCGGCCTCAGTCCACTCATCCGCGGCGGCCAGCGCGCCGTCGATGTCCCCCGCCGCCCGCCGGACCTTTACCAGGTCTCGCAAGATGACGGGAAGGACGTCACGCGGCAGGCCGGGCTGGGATGCCAGGTCGGCGGCCTGCCGCAGGTAGGACATCGCAGTGACGAGGTCGCCATACTCGTAATGCCGGTCCCCGAGCCATCTGGTCAGGTATGAGGTGACGAGCGGGTCCGCGCTGGCCTGCTCTGCGGCCTGGACGGCAGCTGCGACATGCGGCGTGAGCACGTCTGGCGATGGCCTGATGTCGTCTCTCGCCATGGCCGCGAGCAGGAGGCCGATGGTGGCTTCGTGTCGCGGGCGCAGTGCGGGCTGGTCGATGACCGTTCTGGCGACTTCCTGGACGAGCTGGTGCATGCTCAGCCCGCCGGGACCCCGGCTTACCAGGCCGTGCCGGGCCAGGGACGTGACGGCAGAATCCAAGACGAGGGGATCAGCGAGCGCCGCGAGATGCCCGGCAGCCTCCTGAGCATCGTGGGCGCCGACCGGATCGTCGTGATCCTCGCGTTCTACCAGTACTGGTGGCTTGCTGAAGATCCATTCGGGCACCGGGTCCGGGGCCAGCAGTGCCAGCGCGTCGGCAAGAGCCCGTGCGGCCGGGTCAGTGCACGCTTCAGCCAGGCCGGCGTTGATAGCGGCGGTAAGAGTCTGCGGATGGCCGGCGGCGTGCCCGAGATCGAGTAGCCGTACCGGGTCGCGCCGCAGCCGATCAAGATACTGTTCCGGTGTGATGCCTGTGGCCAGGCAGTAGTTAGCACTCTGGACCAGTCCGAGAGCGTTGCCGTCAAAGGCTTCGATCAGCAGGGCCATGCCATCCTGGACCGTTGCGGGCAGGACCTTGGCAAGGTATGCCTCGGCGTCCCCCTGGCTCAGGCCGCCGACCGGGAGGTGCCGGAAGCCATCGTCTACGTGCGGGCAGGTAGTCGTGATCAAGATCGCTGTCCGTGACGCGCGGGGAACCAGTCCGGCCACGACCGAAGGGTCAGTGAGCCCGTCAACAACCAGGAGCAGTTCGCGGTCGTCCGGAATCGCAGGCTCGGGCAGGCGGATCGGCTGCGTCGCATAACTGCCTGCGGCGGGAGCGATGGGCGGCTCGGGCGGAGGATTGAGCTGGTGGATGCCGGCGAGGAGACCCGCGCGAGTGTCAGCCGCGATCACCTGGGCGCGCATCGAGCTGCCGACGGCGAACCGCTCAGCCAGCGCCGATTTGCCGACACCGGGCATCCCAGTCAGCACGACGGGCGTGACCAGGCCATCCGGTCCTGGCGCGAGCAGGTGCCCGAGGCTGGCCAATTCGGCCTCTCGGCCGCTGAACAGTGGATCACTGGCCGGCGGCCGCAGCCGGGTTTCCGGGCGGCGCCCCGCCGCCGTGGCGGCCACAACCTCCCGGAGTTCATCCATGGTCAGCGTGAAGTCCTGGGTGCTCAGCGCAGCCCGGTCGCGGACTTCTCGCATCAGGCCTGCCAGTGCCTGGATACGCTGCTCAGGTTCAAGCGGGCGATCAACGGCGACCGCGGAGACCCGTTCCTCCAGGGCCGCGATACACGCCCGCGCCAGGCGCGGGTCCAGCCCGAGGTGCGGCATCACCTCGGCGAGGTGGGCCGCGGCAACGTCGCGAATATGCCGTCGGTCAGGCACCGGCTCTGGAGGCAAGATCAGGCGAGAAGCGAACCGGGCGGCCTCTTCCGCGCTCACGTTAAGAACGTCGGCTAGCCTTGCCGCTTCGCGGGCTCCCAGGCCGGCGGCTTTCTCAACAGCCGAACGCAGTGGGCGGGAGAAGCCTCGGTTGGACTCGAAGACGTAATCCCCGTCCTCGCCGACCTGTTTCCAGATGCCGTGCAGGTCGCGGAAGACGTGCTCCTTGACCAGGGCAGCAAAGTTCCACGGCGGCTGATCTTCCTCACGGTGCTTGACCGAGACGAGTTCGATGCGGCCATCGCGAGCCAGAACGACATAGTCGCTCGTCCACTCGATCACCACGGCGGTGACGCGCCCACCCGGCAGCAGGTTCGGGATGCACCGCAGCACGACACAAGCATCCTGATACTCAAATCGTGCCCTGGTCTCCCGCGCCGTGTTCCGCAGGTCCCGGGGCAGGCCCCTCTCAGACCATGGGAGACCAGTCACAGCGCGGAGCATAATGGACGGGATGCGCTGCCTTAAGACGGTACCCGCCCGAGCTGCGGATGGGTAAGCGGGCCCGCGGCAGAGCACGCGGCCAGGACAAGGGCGGACAGCCGACCCCAGAGTGGGGCCTGGGAGATCCAGCCGAGCTATTCGAGAAGCTGGAAGGCGACGTTGACGCCGGCATCCGGCTGCTCCATGCGGACGATGCGGTGGCGGAACCGCTGCTGGCATTTCTCGACGCCGAGAACGCCGGGGTGCCCGTTGCGCTAATCGAACCGCTCCGGAATGGTCTCGTCCAGCATGGCGAGGACACCTACGACATCCGCATCGCGATCGCGACGAAAATGGGTTTTCCGCTCGCCAGACCGATCAGAGGGCGCCTGGCAGCGGGCTGGACCTTCGGACCCCGCCAGAGTAGATGGGAGCTAACCGATCCAACCGGGACGCTGATCGCCAGATGCGAAGTCTCCACCGGGGATTCTGCCGCAGAACCCGCCTGGACGGCCCAGGCCATGGCCGCAGGCCAGATCCTGATCGCGTACGGCACCAGAGTCGGCGTCCGGGTTCCCGACGGCGTACCGGCCAGCCGCTACGACGACCGGTACCGCGCCGCGGAAATCCGCAAGTCCCTGGCCAGCCGACAGGCCTGCGCAGCGATAGTCAGGCTCTCGCAGCAGATCGACGCATTCCGACCTGCCCGTTCCAGCTAGCCGACGAGGCTAGCCCCGAGTTGGTGGTGGCCGAACGGCATGCGGCGTCCCCACAGAATCCCCGGACCACTAAGCCGTGACCAGCGTTATCCCCGCGCTGCCTGCATAGAGGCTTGTCAGGCTACTCAACACGGGCACGCGCAACTTCGAAAAGTGGAGCGCTGGGTGTGTCGGCCCGAGTTCCTCCGTATGTCAGACTTGGCGTTACCGGCAAGCCGCGAATAATGGCACCGCCAGCCCTGCCAAGCAGCCCGGAGCGGATCTGTCGCCGTAAGCTACATGTCGCCTGACTTAGGACAAGTTAGTGCACACCTTCGTTGGCGCGGTTGACCGCGTGAGTGCGTGGCGGAGATCGTCGGGGAGTGGGTCGGCGGCGAGGATGGTGTCCTGGCCAGCCTGGATCTGAACGATCTGAACGGTGCGGTACAGGCGCGGTCTTCGCGAATTTCCAGATTGACCAGCCGATCTGGGGTTCGATCCAAGATCCAAGGACGCGCAGTCTAGACCGACAACAAGGCATCAATTACCGTCGTGAAGGACGTAAGGCCGTCGTTCCACTTGTCGCACTCCTGCTTGTGGGTCGCATTTGCAGTGGCGATATCGTGACCGCCGAGCAACCCTTCCAGTGCCACTTCAAGTGACCACTGTGCCAGTTGTTCGATGAACTTGTGCACCGTCACCACGGTGTCGTCCATGAGCGGGCCACCGTGTGCCAAGGTGTTTCGTACCCGGACAACACGGTCACGCACGAGTTGCCAATCGCGTTCTAGGCCGTCGCGCCAGTTAGGTAGATCCTGCAAGGTGTATCGGTTGACGGCATCTTGTACACGCCGACCGAGGTCGTCACTCGGCGGAAACAACTGGGCAAGTTTCGGCAGTTCATCCAACCCTCTGCCGAGATCACGGTGGAACGCGCCACCTGGGTGGTAGGTAGTGGTTGTCTCGCGCAAGTCGTGCAGCCACTTCTGGTCTCTCTCGCCCGGCAACCGGTCGACGTTGTGCATGCAGTCGTTAATGACCGCGCCAAGGTCATTTATGAAGCGGCGGCGAATCCACCACGCCCGCTGGTAGGTGTCGAGGTAGGTGTACCACTTTTCCACGCCAATCTGGTGTGCAAGCAGTTCCACGACGCGGACATGCAGCAGAACTGCGGCCAGTGGTGACTGTCGTCGTGCCTGTTGCCACCAGCGCACGGCTTGGATCGTCGCCGAGAGCGACGCGTCGGTAATGGGGAGGTGTGGAGCCAGCTGACTGGCTAGGTCATCCAGTTCGGCATCCATTGCGTGCTGGTACGGGTGGTTTGGGAACTCATCGCGGCTGATGACGCGATGGAACGCCCCGATTCCTCTGACCCGGTCGTCGATCGCGACCATGTATCCAGCCATCGGCTGCCACTTGATGTCGCCAACGTGAAAGCCGGCGAGCGTCACGACTGACTCGATTTGCTCGGTGGCAGCGCGCACGGGGTCAGTCCAAGCGCCGGCGCCGAGATCGGCCCGGGCCAGCAGAATGTCCTGGTCGTCTTTCGGTAGGTCCTCCAACCGAAACATGCCGCCCGCAACCTTGAGTTCGCTAGGGACGGCCTCCCAGTTCGGCCCCTTGCCCTCCGGAAGCGCCGCTCGGAGCCACTTGACGCTCCAGAACGCGATCGGCCCCAGCTCCCGATGTATGACACCAGGGCCGGCATGGTCGTAGGCAATCCAGACCACGTAGTGACCCGGTACCGCTGGCTGGGTGACCAGCAGCTCGCAGAAGGCCAGCTGCTCGGCTTCGGATAGTCCGGAAGACTCGTCTGGCCGCCGCAAGGGAGTAGTGATGTCCGTGATATCGCCAAGCCAGACTTTGGCAAGGTCGACCCAGTACGCGTTGTCTGCCAGCGTGCCGGCGAGAAAGTCGCTCAGCTGGCTGGTGTCGTGGTTACCGGCTCGGGCCAGCTGCCAGAACAGGTCACGGCGAAGGGCCAGGGTGTCATAGCCGATCATGGTGTCGCGGCACACTTCGATAAGGTCGTGCCAAGCAGCCAGCCGAACGTCATCCCCGTCCCACCGAGTGCTCAGCTGGTCGATGACTGCCTTGTCGCCCAGCTGGCGTGCCGGGAAGGCGGCTTCCATGTCTCTATGGATCTTGTTGCCGAAGTCCGTCTTGAGACTTGTCGCCGTGGCAACAGCATCAGAAAGGTTAGACCCGAGCGCGGTGGCTAGCTTGGGACCGAGCTGACCACCGCTGTGCAGGAAGTCAGCAAGCACGGACAGCCAGCCCCACTTCTGGTCTTTCCCGACGTACGGCCGAGGATCGGCAAGCCAGGCCTGCAGCTCACGTGTCGCGAGCAGGATGCTTACCGACTCCGCCGGTGCCCAGTGTCGATCCGGCCACAGCACGGTGTCTCGCAGCAGATCGACCCAGCTGGGCGGATATGCCCTCGGTACGTTAAAAGGCAGCATTCGTCGGCTTCCCTGCTCAATGTCCAAGAAGCTACAGTACGCATGCGCTCGGCTACGCCAAGGCAGGCCGTCGGAATACTACAACCCCCCATCCGCGAGAACGTGACCGGCAGCCGCTGCCGCCCGTCGGCTCGAGGCCGAGATCGAGTTCCAACTGCCCGGTGGCCAGCCACTGTCGGGCGCGGCCTTCAGCACCTCTAACTCGGCCTCGTCGTGCGCCGAGCCGAGGTGCTCGATCTCGCGTGACCCCGACACGAGAAGTACAAGATCTGCACCGCCGTCGCGCCCGATTTGGTCTTCACCGTCCGGGCATACGGTACAAGGCCACTCCACGAGCCATCGGTAGTGCGCAATTCCAGCTTCCAGCAAGAACAAACCAGCAGGTCACACCGCCACCCCGCAGGAAACTCCCGAATCTGTCCTACGTCGGGTCGCCGTAAGCTACATGTCAGCGCCCAAGACCATGCGTATCACCCGCTCCGGCCGTCACCTTCTCTCATCGTCGGCGTGGGTTGCCGTCACGCGCGTTCAGGCGGTAGTACCCGGGTTCGAGGTGCGCGATGTGACCTGCGGGATCCCTGTAACGCACGCGGGTGCGCATGAGCCGTCCGGGCGTATAGGACCCGTCGCGGCGGCCCGTGTGGACGTCCTTGCCGATCGCCTCGACCCAGATGATATCGAGCGCGTTGGCCTGGAGCCAGTCGGTAAGCCACGCTCCATCGATGGTCAGTTCCTTTCGGCTACCGGGGACATGTGGTGCGGAGGCGATGACGAGTCCGTCTGAGCTGACCCAGGAAGATTGTCCGTCCCATCGCACGGCTCCCGGGGCCGGCCCGAACATAACTGGCGCCGGCGCGGCGAGGGAAATGCCGTCCAGGTCGTCTGGAGCGTACTCGTACTCGCCCAGCAGGTCGTACGTGGCAGGTGCCGTCGGGACGCCGAAGAGCTGGCGGTCGTCCTGGTCGACTTCCCGAAGTTCAGCGGCATAGTGGTGACCGTACGGGTATTCGCCGATGAACCCGCTAGTGAGCTGGGGTACCCGGAACAGGTCATGCCCGGCGAGATCCTGGCCGGAAAGTTCGGCGTGCAAGGCCGGCGAGTCGCCGGGCTTGACGAGCAGGGCTGTGATGTTCGCCCAGATGACCCTGCGGTCGCCGCTTGCCTGGCCCGGTGCTTCCCACTGGTAACTGCCGGTGAGCAGGAATTGCGTGCGGGTGTCCCCGATATCGTCGATTGCGATGTCGGGGAGGTCGCTGTCGTCGGCGATCCAGTCTTCGTCGCCAGTGTCGGCGGCCTGCGCCCAGTCGTAGCGGGGAACCTCGGAACGAGCAGGGTCAGGGTCTGCTGGCGGTTCGAATACGGTCGGATCGAGCTGGCGCAGACGGTCGCACTGAGGGCCTGGTACAGGACCTGGGGGCGATTCCCATGATTCCGGCGTCCGGGTGACGTGGTCGCCGACATGGCCGACGAGCCGGGCCAGTGCGATCCACTGATATTTCTTGCCGATCCGTTCGATCCACTTCGGTTTGCCCCTGCCGCGGCCGAACGTGCTGACCACGTACTGGTCGAACCCGGCGTGCAGGGCCGGTTCGTAACCCAGTCCGATGACGTCCTGGACGATACGACGGCCGGCTGCCTCCGGCTCGATGCCTGGGAGATCCCGGAAGGCCCATTTGATCTGGTAAGTAAAGAAGTCATCGTCGGTGCAGCTGAATACCAGCTTGGGGTAATCCGGCCCTTCGTAGGCGGCGATCTCATCAGCTTCCGGCCACAGAATGGGCCACGGGCTGTCGTACGGCGGGAGGACTCTCGATGTGTCGACGTCCGGGGGCAGCGTGGTTCTTGCCGCTGCGGCTTCCAGGATGCTCCGCGCTTCGTCGCGGATCGCCGCGTTCAGCGGCGGCGTGCCGGCGAACACGGCCTGCCAGATGACGTCTGCCGCAGCACGCCAGTCGTCGGCCTGTCCGCTGCGAAGAAGCGCGGCATAGGCCACGTAACAGGCACGTTCAGTGATCCACTCGTCACTAGCGCTGAGGAACAGGGCGAGGACCGCGGGGGCCTGGCCCGGATGGCGGGACAGCAGCCGGGCAGCGGCGATAGTGGCACCATCGCGGACACGCCGGTCTGAGCAGCCGGTGCACCACAAAAGAGCCGTGACCCACAACCGGCAGGTGTCCCGGCTGATTGCGCTGATGTCCTTGTGGCGGCCCCATGAGATCAGCCGGTCGACCCCGCCGCGGGAACCGTGAGTCTGGTGAAGCCAGGGAACGAGATAACTGTCTCGTTCAGCCATCGTGTGCGGCGAGAGCAATTCGTGGAGAAAGTTGGCGTTCAGCGGGTGATCCGGCCGGACGGTGAGCCGGAAGAGCATGTCCAATGCCTCGCTGAACACTGCTTCCGACCCCAGTGCCTGCAAGACGTCCGCGCGGGTCTGATCTGTGATGCTTGCAGGAGCACGCCATGGCAGGCCCGCGATCAGGGCAGCGAGGACAACGTCAGCCGAAACATCGGCGAACGCCTGGGTAAAGGCCGTGAGCTCGACGCCGAGCCGTTCCGCGACCGCGACCGACAGCGCCTCCAGCAGCCCGCGGTCAGGGTCAGCGTCGAGTCCTAGGAGCTGACGGAGTTCGCCACCGCCGAGGGCCTCTTCGACATCTTGCAGCGATGTCAGCCGGTCCAGGGCCTCGATGATCACCAGATGCTGGCCGAGCCGCTCGAACGCGACGGCGACGGTCCCGCTGTCAGCGGTGTCGGGCGGGCCGACGTCCTCGGCAAGCAGCCCTTCGCTGATCAGGGCTTCCAGCAACGAGCCCTCCGCCGTGCGGTCCGGCCACACGGCTCCGGTCAGTTGAACTGCAGTTCCGCGGTCCAGCCACGGTACGGGGCTGGCGGCGATCGCCGTGACGAACCGGGTCATGGCGCGGTTCACGACACGGTCGTTTCGCGGGGCGCCGAGCTGATCGCTGATCCGCCTGTTCACAGCGCGAAGGAGAAGGCCGGCTAGCTCGCTGATGCCCATTGACGCCTGATCTAGGGACAGTCGGCCGTCGGATTTGAGGGCCTCGCACAGCAGGCGCAGGAAAAGCGGGTTGTCGAACTCGCCGTGGACCGGCGGCGCCGTAGGCGGCTCTAGGCCGTAGTAGTCGGCGTACTCCATCACCGCCTCAAACTCAGCTCCCTCGAAGCCCTGGTGAACCACGACCGGCAGGTCGAGTTCATCTGGGATCACCTGCGGCCGGTAATGCGATCGCACAGTGAACAGCACGCGCAAGTGGTCATAGCGGCCGATCATGGCGGCGACACGATCAAGGTGATCTCGCCAGACGGTCCGGGGCCGGGTCTCGTTCAGCGCGTCGATCACCAGCAGGACCGGGCTGCCCGCAGCCCGCCCGGCCTGGTCGAGCAGCGCGAGGGCTTCCTCGCCGGTGAAGTCGGCAGGCAGTTGAAGATGGTCACGGAGCTGGATGAGCACGTCGCCAGTGGTGAACCACCGGCCGTGGACGAACAGGCTAGGGTGCCCTTCGGCCAGCCGCCGGGATACCACGTCGCAGGTGACAAATGTCTTCCCGGTGCCTGCCGCTCCGG
>Ga0335072_10006995_pt1 | contig 16471 bp, 21 predicted proteins | sample Lox_Sample_21_FD_206725 | JGI IMG/M metagenome (GOLD analysis project Ga0335072, IMG submission 206725) | Soil microbial communities from Loxahatchee National Wildlife Refuge, Florida, United States - Lox_Sample_2.1 | ecosystem: Environmental > Terrestrial > Soil > Wetlands | place: USA...
CCTATTACTCGGTCTCTCGCCAGCACATATACTCTCAGCCTAGTGGCCTTGGCATGACCTTGGCATGGCATGACAACCACCAGGAACAGGTGAGCTTCATTTCTTCGTGGCGTTGCATGCAAATACTAGAAGGGCTGACTTTCATAAGGAAAAACTACGGTCGCAAAATTATATGGAGAGATTCTTGGTGCGTTCGGCCTTTTGACGTCCGGCGAACTTGTTGTCAAGAATGCATCGGATTTCATTGGGCGATACATCGGGCATTCCGAGAAGCGGACCCGAGACATCATTGCTGACGCTCGAGGCAAAGTCCTTTTGATCGACGAAGCATACATGCTTGATCCTTTTCAGAGCAGATCGGAGGAACAAGCTGATCCTTTCCGTCAAGGAGTCATTGACACCATTGTTGGCGAGATCCAAAACTTGCCTGGCGAAAACATCTGCGTGATCATGTGCGGGTACAAAGATCTTATGGAACAAATGATCCGGAGAGCTAATCCCGGGCTAGCACGCCGCTTTCCAATGGCTGATGCTTTCGTCTTTAAGGAATTCGATGAGGCGCAGCTGAAAGCAGTGCTTGACTTCAAGATGCACAAGGAAGGATTCACGATGACTGAGGAAGCAAAAAAGCTGGCCCTCGAGAGTCTTAAGAACGCGAAACAGCAACCCAATTTTGGGAATGGAGGGGAGGTCACGAATTTGATCGGCCGAGCTTTAGCAAACTACCGAACTCGATTTGGCAGAATGTCAGCGGAACAACGATCCGGCGATACTTGCTTCGAGCCAGAAGATATCGATCCACACTACAAACAAGTCCTTGGTATGGAAGACGAAGTCGAACAAATTTTCGACCATTATGTTGGTGTTGGTCATCTCAAGGATCAATTCAAAGCTCTTGCCCGTCGAGCAAATGCGCTACGACGAGCCGGTCGAGATCCCGTTCCATTCATGCCTTTCCATCTGATTTTTAAGGGCCCGTTCGGCACGGGAAAGACCTCTGCAGCGAGAAAAATGGGTTGGCTCTACAAGTCCATGAGGTTGCTCGCCACTGATGAAGTGGTAGAAGTCACGGTACGGGACATGATGGCACACTCATATTCCGGGGAAAGCTCGAAAGTAATGCAAACCATGCGAAAAGCTCTCGGCAAGGTCTTGTTCATCGATGAAGCCCACCGCCTGACTGGATCTGGCAATGACCAGATTGATACACTCCTTCAAGATGTTCGGGAGAGCCTCATTGACGCCACGAACAAGCCCGAGTTTCAAGGTAAAATACTGGTCATTCTCGCTGGATCTGATAGGGTTGATGTTTTGCTGAAGACACACGCTCAATTTGCGAACCGCTTTCGCACTCGTATACAATTTTACACGTTATCGACTGAACAATGCCTCAGCCTCTTGGAATAGCGACTTCGTGAAGAGGGGTCCAATGTCACCCTCACCGAGGAGCAACGGCACGATGTCAAGGATGTCTTCAGCATCTTGCGACGGTCAGCAGAATGGGCTAATGGCCGTGATATCAATATGGTGACGAACGACCTTATTGGAGATGCTTATGAGAATGGAGCGTGTGACAATTACTCACCAGTCGTTACATTCGCAGACATTCTCCAATGTCTAAAGACGAGGATACCCCAACGACTGCGACGACCAGGCACCTCACCGTCTCGACCATCCAGCTCAAGTCAACTTTCTGTGGACGAAGCTGTATCGCAGACCATCAATGATTCTCCGACCATAGTCGTTGACGCTGCTCCCAGTGAAGAAAAGCAAGCTGATGGGCTGCAGAGCGAGACTGGACACGATGCAAATCAAGGTGTCTCTGCTAAAGATGTCACCGCGAGCAAGATCGCTGATGAGGTTATTGAGCTTAGCGACTCTCCCGTTCTCGAGTCGAGAAGCAGATACTCCTATGCAAGGCTTCCGAAAGGTCGTTACACCCGAGTCGTTCTCCTACAGCCAGCGCGAAACCACCAAGAGCCTCTTCAGATCAAGCTAGAGCATCTCGCCCTTGAAGAGGATCCAGATCTTCAACGCCGCTTCGACGCGCTATCATATGTTTGGGGGAGTACAGACAAGGCAGAGCGGATCTCCTGCGATGGACGTACCATGTTGATTACCCCAAATTGTGGTTCGGCAATGCGCCATTTGCGCAATCAGCAGAGTCCACGTGCTCTTTGGATAGACGCCATTTGCATCGACCAAGATTCTCTGATTGAGCGCAATCATCAAGTGTCTCTGATGGGTGAAATTTATAAGGCTGCGAACCATGTATTCATCTGGCTTGGATCAGGATCCCCTGAAGTCGACCACGCGATTGTCAATATTCAGAGACTGTGCGCTCTCCAAAGCGACTGGGGAGAACACGATTTAGTCCGGATGATCTTGTTCCGAAAGTTCAAAGGTCTGTTCTTTCCCTTCAAACTTGCTAATGTCTTCTCATAACTGATCGTGGCTAGGTGACATCGGAAACGTTATCGGCATGGAGCACATTATGCGTCATGATTGGTGGCGCAGAATGTGGACCTTGCAGGAGTTCGTCCTGGCAGAGCGACCCGTCGTTGTCGTAGGCGCTAACAAAATCCTATGGGATGATCTGGTTGAAGCTGCCAACAATACGTTCTTCTCCGATGATGCTCGCGATGAAATGGTGCGGCGGAAGCGGCAGAACATCAAAGCAAATGAGCTAGTGATCAACAACATTATGCCGCCAGACGAGGCCGAAGGCATTCGAGGAATCGAGACTTCCATTCACCTCGTCCCCATGTGGAAAGATATTATGGATGCGCACAAAGGTCGAATGACCTACCAGCTCGGTTTCCAGGACCTGGACCATCACTTGATTGCCAGCGACTTCTTGCTCAAAGCTCGGATGCGACAAGCGAAGGACCCAAGGGATAAATTGTATGGACTGTACCACATTCTACAGGCCTGCCATTACAGTCTGCCAAGGATCGACTACTCGCAGGCAATCGAGAAGATATACGAAGATGTTACTTTTAGTCTCGTGAGCCAGTCAAAGCCATGGTGGATACTCTCTCATCTATTTCGCGCACGAGAAGCCTCTGCCCTTGAGGTGCCATCATGGGTGCCTGACTTCTGCTCGCAGATACTGTGGCACCAGCTTGCGGAATTCTTCACAATGATCCCACATAATGTCGCGTCTCAAGCGATTCAGTGGCCTCACAATCGCTTCTACCTGGAGCGCTTAGCAGATGGTGGCATCTGCAGTAGCGGGATCTTTCTGTGGACGGTAACGAGTGTAACCTCAACCTTGTTGCCGACTCCCGCTTTGGACAAGTCCTTCGAGGAGGCTTTTGAGGAATCACGATACGAAGTCTTGCTTAAGGCTTCGGAGGACTTCCTCTTTACTATGGCAAACTGGCTCAATCTAATGACGAATCCGGACCATCTAGACCTGGCCAACACTGATGCCCTTGCACTACAAGATCAAGATACGGCGGCCCAGGCGTTGAGAGCCATCTCACGTACCTTCCTCCGTGCGGCATCCGATCGAAGCCGTCTCTTTGGGATGCAAATCGAGAACGTCATGGCCGAAAGCCAGTTCTACAAAATCATTAGCGCAATCCAGCGGTGCATGTCTCCGAGCCCGACTCATCCATGCCTCACATGCGGCATATCGTCAGCCCACGAGAGCGATGACGCGATGCAGCACTTCATACAAAGGACCTCCAACCAGGCCACATGGCTGAACTTTATCGTATACATGCTCTATGGCTGCGCCGTGAATCGCTCTATGTTCCGGACCAGTGCTTTGGATCGTTGTCCCGGCCACTTTGGATTCTGTGGTGGCCAGCCACGACCTGGTGACGAGATTGTACTACTGCCGGGCGCATCTGACCCCGTCATTGTTCGACGAAGGCCCAGTTCCAACGGTGTGGATTATTATCGGATCGTTGGTGTTACAAGTGGTATAGTTGGACAATCCGTACCAGAGAAGGGACATGATGATGTTGGAAACTTCTGTTCACGGTTTTGTGAGATATTGGACGACGCAGATGCTGCCAGTCGCCATAAGCCACGGTCTTTCTACCTTCAGTAAGCAAAATGGCATAATATTGTAAGAGTCCATCGTTAGCATTTCATCAAAATAGTGTGCCATGAGCTCCTCTATGGAGTCCACAACTCGATAGGCTGCGCCTTCGCAGAACACTCTCGTTTTTCGGACTGGCCTGTTATTCAAGAGGTAGACGGACACACAGCTGAGGGAAACCATCTTGCAATCTTGCTTTTGGCATGGGCGTACATTCTATCCGCACGCTGGATAGAGTTACAGTCGCCTTACTATCTCAGGAGTCCATTTCCTCTTGGCGGCATGTACTATTCAGATCTGCAAGCAGCATGGCTGAATAATGACGAAGACATACTCGCGAACGCCATCGAAGTTGACACCGGCGAAATATGCGAACGAGCTGCTCGGTGGTGGGCTGCAATTCTAGCTCCCGGTGAAGGCTGACACGCAACACTTGAACTGGGATAAACTCTATCGGTCACCATGGTCCGCCCACATCGCCTCCACCCAAATCTTGAAACCCCGAAAGACATCTATACGTGACACTACAGACATTGGATCGTCCGTCACAGCTCCATCTTCCGAAGAGGCTCTGGATTACCTGCGGGAGTACTGTGAACGTCACGGCATTAGCAGCCAGTGTATACCCGTGTTAGCAGTCTCGTTATTCTTCCCTTGGAAAAATAGCGATGGAGGCCCCCTCCGCTGTTCTTCCCCTGCCGAAGCCTTCCCGAGCCCCAGTTCTTGAGCTCCAACAGAAGTCATCACTTAGCTCTTTTCTCCTACAGAGAAACTCTCCAGGAACAGTCTCGCCTGTTACCATACTACATGACATTGAGCTGCAATACTCGGGGATTGCGAGCTCTTCTCTGTGGTTCCTTTTTCGATCCTGCCGTTTCATGTAACCTCGTTAGTCCGTGGATGCAGCCGGTCTTTAAAACAATTGATCCTATAATCGCAAGAGAAGAATTTACGAGCCTGGGGAGCTAGCGTGGAGATCGACGAGGAAAAGGAGTCCTCAGAGGCGCGGCGAGTGGTGATGGTGAGGCATTTTCGACGTGGAGAACGAAATCGGGTTTAGAAGACACCTCCTGAGTACGATCTTGCCTAGCAACTACCGGCATCTACAGCACCCCTAGGCCTTGGGTAGGCCGAGGCAGGCCTGAAGCGGAAGTGTGCAGGCACAGCTAAGTATAAGGCAAGGGGCGAGGAGACGAGTATACTCATTAGGGGTAGAACTGGCACCTGAATAGGCACCCTTAGCGCCTGAATAGGTACCCTTGGCACTTGAATGGGCGCTAAAAATGGAGCGCAAGATTCGTCTGCCGGGGGCAACGGCCGTCCGCAAACCCCTCACCACCATGAATGCCCTAAAGAAGGTCAAACGCCGCTTCAGCATCAAGGACAAACACGACCGTGAACGTAGGCCTCTCTCTTTGACGAACTAGGTTCAATCCTATCTTGTCTCCGCCTTGTCTTCTTCCCACCATTACTTCCCCGCCCCAATCCGAACGTAGTTGTACAAGCCCGAGCCCCCCCCGCGGCCCCCGCCAGGCTCCTCATGTCAACCCTCACCCAGTCTAAAAACCTCGCACAGATTGCTAACCCTTTCTCCCTAGCGGACTACTCCGCCGACGAAGCCGATGAAGAGACCAACCAACACTTGCAGAAGGAGATCGAAGAGGCCGAAAAACACGGCCACGACCAGGGCAAGCCCGGCAGCTTCTTGAACAAGTTGATTGCGCACGGGAATAAGAAGACGGAGGAGCAGTTGGCGAGGGAGGCACGGGAAAGAGAGCAGAGGTATGAGAGCAAGGATGGGGTTATCAGATGAGCGTTGCTGTGCAGGCTCTAGTTAGAGGTGCGGGAGGCAGTTGAACGGCTGGCAAGGTCTCTGACGCTCTGAATGCTGGTTATGAAGAGAATGCCTTTGTCTGAAGGTACAATGGCATTTGGGTCTTTGTTGGAGGTGGTCTGAACTTTCTGTACGATCATTCGCGTATCCTTGAGCAACGTTTTGAAAACCGTGGATTTCGCACCTCGCACGGTTCATGGAGATGCTGTATTGCTATGATTTACTTTCCATTTTCAGGCATCTCCAGGAGAACGTCTCCTACCTTAGCATTACGAAAGATAAGTCTTTCAGATACCATAAAATTCCTTCAAGTCATCATCCTCCTCTGCACTCGTCACCTCAACACCACTATCCACAAACTCCCATCTGTCCTTCATTGCCACATCCGTCTCCACCACTTTATCCTTCTCTCTCGGCAATCTTGTCACCAAATATTCCACTGGTGTCCTCTTCTTCTCTTCCATAACCTTCCTCATAAATGCCTGGACCTCCGGCAGCGGCTTCGCCGCCCTCGCAATTGTCTCTAGTGTTCGATGTACAGGCGCCTTTAACGTCATCGTCACAGCTTGATAGTACTCCTCCTCCGGCTTCCATTTACTCGAAGTTGTGGCCTCCGAGTCCGTAGTACCTTGTTGTTCAGCGAGGATCTGAGATCCCTTGCGGATCACAAAGAATGAGCACACCATTTCCAAGCCACGGCCGCTAATTGGGGTGTCGAGGACCGCGTATTCAGGGAAGAGCCAGCGGTCTTGACTTGCTGCTTGCGTGCCTGATGCAGCAGTAGTGAACTCGACGACGATGTGCTTGATGCGTGGTTCTGGACGCGGTGGTGGATGGGTGTAGTGCGGGTAAGGTGGTGGGTGTGGAGGACCGAATGGGCCAACCTTGCCGGCGGGGCCAGGGGCGGCAATAGGTGGTGGGTGGTGTCCGGAGGCAGGGTGAGATGCTGGGGGGTATGCTGGGGGATATGCTGGTGGTCGAGGTGCAGTGTTCGGACCCGGGACTTGGATTGAAGTATCGGTACCACTAGCAGCACGCTGCTCGCCAGCCCCGTCGAGCTGTGCCGGCGTCTGGGTTGTGGGAGCTAAGTGGGTCTGTTGTCTGGTGTCTCCCTCTCTTTGTTCTTTTTCCGCTTGCTGTCGTCTAATGATCTCATTCAATTCATCAATGTGGCCCTGGAACTGCTTGAGCTGGTCCTGTGAAGCTTTCGAAGAGGCAACCACCTTCATCAGCTCTTTCAATGTGGGATCTGCTGCGGCTCGGGTCGCAAGCATTTGGATCACCGGATCGGTATTGCCCTTTTGCGGAGCCGGCGCAGATGTAGACGGAGACCGTGATGGCCGAGTGCTATTACCAGATGACGGCGGTTTAGTGGGAGGACTTGTTGATTGTGCTGTGCTAGCTGGAGCTGCAGGAAGCGGCTGACTCTTTGCGGTTTCTGGTTCTTGTTTGATATTCGGAGATGGAGAAGGAGGTGGTTGCTGCGGCCTTGCTTGTAGATTCGGCGGCGGCGGCGGCGGAGGAGGAGGAGCTGGACCTCCGGGATAATGGCTTTGCAAGTGCTGAGGCGGTGGTTGCTGAGGATACTGGTTAGGGTGCCTGTAGTACATCGGTGGTGGGCCATTAGGATCTCTGACAGTATATATGACAGCGTCAAATGTGTGTGGCTCGATCGTGATGGTGCAATTTCCTAGTCTCTGCATTGACTTCTGATCCGGGTTATTCGAGCTGACCTCAGGTGCGCCCTTTTTCTTTGACGGCTTTGTCCAATACCGCTCTAATATGCCATCGCAAAGCCATTTGACCCTCGAGCGATGCAAGGACGCTGCGAGGACAGCACTCTCGGCTACCGACCGATATTCCGCAGTAGACAAATGAAGTGGTTGAGGTTGACGCGAGGTAGGTAACGGCCTGGCTTCGGTGATTTTTGTAGGCAGAGTTTCCTCGACAATCGGAGTAGAAGGTCGTCGCAGCGGTGATGGCTCGACTACTGCCTTTTTGGTGGCATGCTTCTGAGTTGGTGCTGTTTTAGGGATCGATTTTGCAGGTGTCGACTTCTTGGGCGTTGCTGGCTTGGGAGGTACTAGTGGAGAAGACGCACGACGCTTTGCAGCCGACTCTCGACGCTCTCGTGCGGGTAGAACACGCTTCTGTGGGGCTGCATCTGCCATTGCGAGACTTTCCCGACTATTCAACCGGGTGCCCTGCTAATGTTGGACAGTGATCTTGAAGCCTCAAGCGGATAGCGTTGCACGCTCACAACAAAAGTTTGGTAGGAGAAAGTTTAGTGGCGGCTAGCTAACCGAATACGTGATTAGGAAGGCCGCCACGGGAATAAGGGGGCCGCCCGAGTTTAGCTGGCGTCAGACACGCCAAGGGGAGCGGGCCATATCTCGCCTACATATTCCGAGATCCTGTCACTCAATGCTGTAACGGCGCTCTCCTTCCTCACACCGGCGATAATACTAGCAAACTTATCGTGACCAATGACTCGCGCGCAGTTTGCCTTCGTAATGAATGGCTCTTCGGAAAATTCAGACTCGGACCGCAGGAGGAGTCGCACTATGTTCAATCAGTATCCTGGGCTTCATAGCTGATAATAATGCGATCGAAGCTGCTTACTATGCCGGCATCAAAAGACCAAATGCAATAGGGACCTCTCAAGATGCGGTAATTGCATGAAAGCGAAGGTTGAATGTCAATACTTTAGGAGAATAAAGAAACCTGGCACTTATGCCGGATATGTCTCTGTGCTCAAGTCTCGAATTGGTCCGGCCACTTGCCATGTGATCGATTAGAGACTCAGAGGTGCTAGCTTTTCACAGAAGTCCTTGAGAACGAGGTAGCTCTGCTGGAGGCTGGCATCCAGTAACCGCTACCAACGCCCATCTCAGACTCATATCTGACGGAACTTTGTCAAACTTCGACACCATTGGCCCGAGCTGCTGCCACATCCGGAAACCATGGTATCCCATATGAGTCCGGTCTTCGGTCGAGCTCTGGGTCTGATGCTGGTGCTGCTGTTGAAGACTTGAAGACATTAAGTCCAACATTCCTACACGACCTCGCCGACCTCTGGTTCAAAGAGACGCAACTGTGGTTTCCCATCTTAAATTGGCAGCATAGTCAGGTGGCCTTTGATTCTCTGCCCAGTCCTTTCAATCGAATTGGGCGACATTGTTTTACGTGCAGTCATTGCTTTGACTGTTGCTTATTTTAGCCATGGAAGACGCTGGCTATTCCTGCACCTGAGGTCCGAGGTACTGGTGGAAGCATTGGCAAAGCCGAATTCCACTTCTCTGAAAGCGCTTCCGATAACTGCAATCCTAGATTGGGGCTCGGACGACATATCAAGCACGTTCAGTCTGCTATCCGTGTGCCGTCGTATCCGTGAGCAGATTGGCTTCTTTCGTCGGCTGATCAATCAAATCGAGCTGCAGAGTCCGTCGAGCATTGATCCGCCCTCACAAGACGCATATGGGCGAGATGGACTCGTTGTGCTTCTGACATGGGCGACTTTAGCTATCGATTCGTCGTCCACCCTAGGGTGCTCTTGGCATGATAGTTCCGCGGCCTTGACGAAGCATCTGTCCAGCATTGCACCTATGACCACACCAGACATCCCAGATTCATTTCGCATGCATGTTCATCTATGCGCGATAGGACTTCAACCACTCCATTCTTTCATTAATGACTACGAAGTTTCCTCGCTGCCGCAATCCGAGGCCGCAGCGCTCCCGGCCCGCGACGAGATATATCACCAACTGATGGCATATCTGCAAGCACAAATTTCCACTAGTCATACATTACCGGCTGACGGTGCTGTGAGCTGCTATCGTTGAGATCGATACCAAGATCCAATCTTCACTACCCGCAGAGTTCTGGAACCTCAGGAAGACCGATCTTGATATCTCGGAGAAATTGAAGGAGTGGATACAAAACTTCAAATCGTTTCTACATGTTAGGGTTCTGAACGGGCTTAATGCTCAACCAGAAACATCTTGATGGAAAAGGCCAGCTTCAACGGAATCGCGCGCTCCATGTCTTCTCTCCACCACTTCCAGGCTTGAACTTTTTGTTCCTACGATAAACGCGCTGTATCATCGATACCGCTAGGAGTAATCAATTTGACAGCATCTGGACTACTATCAGCCCCACACTCGATACAATACCCAGGTGGAAGGAAAAGATTAAAGGCTTGAATGAGATCATTATGCCCGTGCAGGAGGTTGACGACTCTCTGCATAACGCCTTCAGTATCAATAAGATTGCTTTTGAAGTCCGCCAAGATATCGAGGAACTGATTGTGGAAGTTGGGATGGTTTGTTTTGAGTCGGTCGAGGTAGCTGAGAGCATCAGTCAGGTTTGGTGGCTGGGGGCTAAGAAAAGGCATTGGAAATGGATCTCTTCGCAGTCTGTTCGCGTTCGACGGCCCTAGGTACTGGCAGTTCCTTCGATCACGCGTTCCACGCCGAATTTATGGCAAGGTAAATCTTCACAGACCTCAGTCTCGCTCTATTCTTGTAAGATTCGGCAAGGTTTCGCACCTTTGAATAGTCGGATGCGTCGTAAACACTCTCGCCAGACGCTTCCAAGCACTGGAATTTCCTGCACTTGACGCACAAACACACCCCAATGGATTCTGTGAATCCGATTATCCTCAGCATCTTCCAGTGCCCACATGGGATCTGTATTCCGATCTGGAAGCCGGACATCGACGAACCTGGCACAAGCCCAAATCTTTTTGCTGAAAGTGCCACTCGCACTTGTTCGCGAACATTCAAATGTCTGAATGTCTTAGGAAGGATTTCCGTCGGGTGTCCGCTAAGCTTGCAGGAGCCTTGCTATGGGCGTACGTTGACTAGAATGTGCAAGCAGTATCAGAATGCAGACCACACAATGTCATTACTCGATGAGACTCATCTGATCCGGGATCTTGAAATCGGCTCTTCCGTTAGAGCGAGCTCTTGGTGGCGTGTTGGCGAGAAGTGACCAACAAGGAATAGAAGGTGGAACCTCGAATGGCCAAGAATACAACAGATGTGAATTTTTGTTGTAGATATGAGCGAGAAGTGAAAGCAGGCAGACTAATGTAAGAGTAAGCCAAAATTGAAACGAGACGGAACGGCTCTGCTGAACACAACTCAAAATACCCCAAGCTTTCGTAGGGCTTCGGACACCCGTCGCCCTAGTTTGCGCCTTGGTAGGAAGTCTCGATTGAAGAGCTTGGTAGGCCCAGGAAGGGCTCCTTACGGTTCTGACGTCTGAGTGTTCGGCCCAAAGTCTACTGCTTACCTTACGACCTGTACTCACACCTCTCATGTTCTATTTCTTTGGTAGACGGAGTGCAGTCCTCATCTTACTCGTATCTGGACTTGTTCAGGGACCGGGCTGGACATGGTGGTATTACTATCTTTCCATCTCATCCTGCATTTTCTGTAAAGGCCTGTGCTGAATACGACAACTTGACCATTCTAAGCTAAGGCGTTCACGACGTATAGTTTTGATTCGTATTACGCCCTTACTTGGATAGAATAGAGGACAAGTTCATCTATCTCACAAGCTCGGCCACATCCCAAAATATCTTCGGCTGTGCTTCAAGTGTCGTAAGTTTCTTGCGAAGAACACAATGATTTGCAAGGGAAATCGACCGGATGCGCATCTGGGTACGACAAAAATTCTATGGAACAAGATTAATGAGGCTACCAATCCCGTCACTAATACGATCGCCACCCGTAATTGTCCCAAGCACCGTTTCAGCCTCGACGAACCTGCTCTACTATCTGAGAACAAGGAAGTGACCATCCAACTTCCAGGAGCAAATGGCAGTCGCAGAGTGTAACTACGGCAGCAAGGGAAGAATTGCGTAGAACGGGTACGGCTCGCTGTCTGCTTCTAGACTGTGGCAGGGAGCCAGGAGTTTCTAACTAGGTGGTGGAAAAACTTACTCCTAGAAGTAATATCGCTGAGCGTGTCACGATTGTTTCCTCAGTCTGGCTACATTGGGAAAGGCCGTGCGCGAATTTCTAGGGTATCGTTCCCCTCGGCTGGAACACTTGGCAGCTAATTCCGTGGCTATATGAAGAACTGGATATGGAGCGGTTTCGTCCGTTGTGTCACCTTCAGCTTCCAGATTCCCGGTGGTAGACCCAGAAGCAGAAATTGTGGGCACAGGGCGTGAATGTGCAATTTTGGATTAGGCATAAGATAGTTGTAGACCAGCGCTTTGACGAACTGCCTCACAAAAATCGCCTCACTCCAACTCCCGCCCCCAGCTGGAACGGATGATTGCGCGAAATCTATTCGGAAGAGTGATCATGCCGACCTAGGGGGATCTGCGTTCAAACTAACTCTGAGGATGCATACTTCACCCCCTGGACTTGGTGCTATATTGTGCGTAGATTCAAATCGAAGGTCATGATTCTAAGAGTTGATAAGTAACTTGCAAAGGACCCCGTGCAATTGCAACTGGATTGGCGGTGGATTGTATCTCGTATGTCTGGCTAGCCCATGCCGTACACCGATGTAGAGGACGATGATGTCGTTTTACAGATCATCGCTGAAGTAACATTCTTGCATTCTAGAATTTCCGATAACGTGGGTATGCCAAAACATGTTGGTGCTAAGATCAGAATCTATGGCCTGAGCTTTCGAGGGGCGCTTCACAGTCCATAAAGTTACCACGTCAACCAAAATGAGTTGGATGAACTCTTGGTCCCGGTCCTCAAGGTATGCTGGCACTGCCCCTCCGCTATATTTGACTGCAGGTGGAAAAGCTACACTGTATTGCCATACCTGCGGGTGAGTGATCAGTATGTTCTCAGGGCTTCCAGACTTTTAACATTCTCCTACTTAGCCGGCATCAAAGGTTCTCGAAGGACACAATCGGGCAATGTAGCAATAAAATACTGCTCCGACCGCTGTCGACATAACAAACCCAGTCCAGTTGATAGGAAGACCGAGAACGCCTTCCTCGCTTTGCTCGAGGATGAGAAGGTCGGTCCTGTAAACAGCGACTCTGATGCTGTAAAATCGCAAAGAAGGCCGGGCAGAACTTGGCGAAGCGTGATCGCAGAATCTTGGTACAATTTGGCAGTGTGGAGGAGCTCCTCTTTGTCCCGCGCCACGATCCTGGGAAAAAGTGCATAGGCGTAAGAAAAGCAGAGCAAGTCGAGCCTTCGCTGCCGATGATGGAGAGTGGAAGAGCGTGGACATGGAAGATACGGATGGAAGTCTAGGACATACAGGTGACGAATCAACTGGAGTTCAAGTCGAAGATCGAAAGAGCACAATAGGTCCGGTTGATACGACCACCGCAAACATGTTCGAATGTCAACGGCAACAATGGTGGAGAGAAAGGACGAACTGAGCGGAAAGAAGAGGCAGCAGAAGAACTAGGAAAGCGAAATGCTGGACAACAACGAGCAGAAGAGAGAGAAATTGCCACAAGGGCTGCCAGGAGGGCATGTGCATATGGCCTGAAGTTAATGGACAAGCCGGAAACTGCGAGAAAAGAGACTCCGAACTGTAAAAGCAAGAGAGATGAATATCAACAGGCCAACATCGGCAATCCTAAGGCGTCTGAGCACATGAGGAAATGCGAGGCTGTAACAGACGGCTTTTGTAGTTGAGGCGAGCTTTGCGAAAGGGAGATTGGGCCATTCGATGGAGAAAGTAGATTAAGAGCAAGTGTATGCTAGAACAAAAAAGAAGACGAAGGGGAAAGATCCTGACGACGGAGTAAAGCGGTTTGTTAATCGCCCCTCGTAAGGCTGAAAACAACCAAGAATGAGGGGGAGAGCTTGTGCCGTACGCCTCCCACAAACCGTGTTGCGCAGTGAGCTGCATCGGCATGTCCAACCATCTTCCACCTCCTCATTCTCAAGCAAACAAAAGTCACAGGCGAGCCGCTAAACCTACTTTGTATCAACTCGAGAAGAAGTTCTCGTCAACAATGGCGGAGTCGCATTTAGTGGAAGGACGTGATCCCATAGTGGACTCGGAGTCAGAGCATGAGGGCGAGCACGAAGAAACACCAGGCGCGGATGCGACAGTTACTGAGCCGACCAACGCTGAATCCACCCCTACAAAGAAAAAGAAGAAGTCCAAAAAGAAGAAGAAGGTGGCGGAAGTCCTAACTGGGGAAAAAGACTCCGCGCCAGATCCACCGAAGCCTCTGGGCTCGAAGTTGACACCTGAGATACTGAACACGTTATTGGAGATGAATCCTTCCCTCAAGGGCGAACTCTCGTCAATGAGCAAGCAACAAACGACGGAGCTGCTGAAGAAGATGGACGTTGCGGAACTTCTCACAGGCTTGTCACTTGGGCCGAAGAATCAGAAGGATACTGCTTCGTATAAGTTCTGGCAGACACAACCCGTGCCGAAATTCGAGGAGGACAAGAGCGAGGAAGGCCCCATAAGGCCAGTCATTCCTGAACTGGTGCCTAAAGTGCCTGCGCCTTTGCCCGAAGCATACGAATGGTGCGAACTCGACCTAACGAACGATGACGAGATTGCTGAAGTATACAATCTCCTCACCTACCATTATGTCGAAGACGAAAACGCCCAGTTCCGGTTCAACTATTCGAGATCGTTCCTTAACTGGGCGCTGAAATCGCCAAACTGGAAACGCTCGTGGCATATCGGCGTCCGCGCGGCGAGGAGTCGAAAACTCGTTGCCACCATCTTTGGTATACCCACCAGTCTCCGAGTCCGTTCGCACGTCCTGTCTGTCGTTGAGATTAATTTCCTCTGCGTACATAAACAGCTCCGCTCCAAACGCCTTACGCCAACCCTCATCAAAGAAGTTACCCGCCGCTGTCATCTCGAAGGAGTATACCAAGCAATCTACACAGGAGGCGTGATTCTGCCTACGCCAGTTGGGTCATGTAGATACTTCCATCGCTCTCTAGACTGGCTAAAGCTGTATGAAGTTGGCTTTTCGGGCCTTCCGCCTGGCACTACCAAAGCGCGTATGGTCTCCCACAATAAGCTTCCCGCTCATACGTCTACGCCCGGCTTGCGACCAATGGCAGATGGTGACATAGACTCCGTCCTCGACCTCCTCTCGAGATACCTGAAGCGGTTCGATCTCGCGCAAGAATTCACAAGAGAAGAGATCGAGCACTGGCTTTTGAACAAGATCGAGGATCCGAACGATAGAGTGGTGTGGGCTTATGTGGTTGATGGTGAGGATGGTAAGATCAGTGATCTGGTCAGCTTTTACTGCTTAGAGAGCAGCGTCATCAAGTCAGAAAAGCATGATAAGGTTAGAGCCGCATATCTATTCTATTATGCGAGCGAGACGGCATTCAACGAAAAAGAGAAGGGGTTCAAAGAGAGACTGCGGAGCTTGATATCTGATGCCTTGGTGGAGGCGAAGAAAGTACGCTGTCCATTCTTTCTAAGCTAGAGTGAGGACCAAGATCCGTTTGCTAATGTAAGATCTGTGCGACAGGCCAAATTCGACGTCTTCAACGCCCTGACATTGCATGACAACCCACTGTTCTTGGACAACCTCAAGTTCGGTGCTGGCGACGGACAGTTGCATTACTATCTGTACAACTGGCGGACGCCGCCGATTGCAGGCGGAGTGGATAAGCGGAACCTGCCAGACGAGAACCAGCGAGGTGGAATTGGCATGGTCCTGTTGTAATGTGGTAGATGATGGATCTGAAACTCTGCTCTTCAAGATGGCACTGCATAATGGCTTGAAGCCTCGAGGAGGGCCATGACCTCTTGCAAAGCTTTGTAATAGCGTTTTATAACCGGCATCAGAAGCCTGAGCTTCTGTAGAAGCCCACAGTGGAAGAATCATTTCCAGCCTCTTTTCTCGGGGCTTCTAGCTGGTGTCTAAGGTTGCCCCAAAGCCGACTTGCGTGGATTTTCTCGTGGCCTTTGGGCCCAGTGCGCAAGTATGTTGATTCTGGATCTCTTCTCTAATGGCCGGATGCCATTCGTATCAATTCTCGGTAGTATTCCCAGGCGATGCATTCATCTACTTCCCCTGCCGTTGCTTGTGCTTCGGATTCTTCGAACTACCACCACAGATATCGGGTCAGCCGTAATTTTCTCACCATCGAAATCCCCAATCACTGTTTCTTCCGCACTCTTGTCCTGCAGGTTTGCTGATCCCAGTCGCGAATCAGATGAGCATAAGATCAACTTACCAGATAATGTATACCCGATTCTTCCTCCGGACTGGCTTACACGCGTCACAGAGTCGCTTGACGGAGGAGCGAGTTTTCATACCACGAGTTTGCGAGGATATGAGGAGGGAGAGCGGTGAGCGTGAGATGGGAGAAGTAGCGAGTGTTGAAGATGGAGAGAAGAAGAGGGAGCGGACAGCGGCGAGGAACATGGTTGTGATTGGGCGCGAGCGACGCGAAGAACGTAAGCGGTGTAGCTGGCCGGAGTAGAAAAGGCTGGTGGGTGTAGGTATCTTGTTATATTGGAGATAGAGGCATAGCTTGTCGATGGAGTAGATAAAAATTGTCGGATTGGAGACTAGCGCTGGAGGCAGGTGAGCCGAAGGTGACCTGGGGGTGAGCCCAAGCCAGCCAGTCAGCGATGAGCTTTTC
>Ga0335072_10006996_pt1 | contig 16469 bp, 10 predicted proteins | sample Lox_Sample_21_FD_206725 | JGI IMG/M metagenome (GOLD analysis project Ga0335072, IMG submission 206725) | Soil microbial communities from Loxahatchee National Wildlife Refuge, Florida, United States - Lox_Sample_2.1 | ecosystem: Environmental > Terrestrial > Soil > Wetlands | place: USA...
GCCTATGAGATGCACGCCCGTGAGGTACAAATAAATCATAAGCATCCTCATGCGATTTGTCGAGATCCGAGTTTGCAAAATACGAGTTTTGGCGCTAAGAGATAAAGGTCCCTATCGCTCGCCGCACTCGGCGTCTCAAAGCTCTCTTTACAAAATTCTTGTCCCATTAGGGAGTTCTTTTTCAGGACTCCTGCAGTGAAGTAGAAGCGAGTACCAGGAAGATTTTTGGGGAAGGAGGGGTGGGGACTGGACGAATTGGTTCAATGGCGATTCGAACATGACCGGACGTCCTTCGGTTACTCGGAAACGGTACAAATGCTGAGGCGAACTCTCTCAAATCAACAGTTGAGCCAGCTCAACATGTTCATAAGCTTGAGTGGGCGCCGTCTCTGTGAAACAATACCATAGCATGGTCAAGACAAAAGACTGATTGGTGTTGGACCAGAGTGAGGTGGGCAATCTGGTGACGAAGTCCGGATGCTCGCATGAGGGAAGGTCCTCTACATCTTAAGACCCTTAAGTTGTAAGAAAGACGGCATTACTAGTGTACTCAACGCTGCGTCAGGACCCCCCACAATGACGATGGCGCCCGTGTCCTATTCCGTTGGCTTCTGCGGTAATTTTCTTATTGCTCCGTCGTGCTCTCAGTCAGGGCAGGGGCTGACATGATAAAGGTGAAGAGTCCTGCCACCTGTGTAGGAATTGCTGTATTGGCGACATCGTGGTGCTTCGTATAAGCGTCAAGAGTGGTGAAGTAGTTGTGAGGATGGCAGTTAGCTCGTCGCAGGCATGCTTGATTGCACTGCATGGAGAGGAGCCTAGCCCGGAGGCATCAGCCGACATTGTACATCACCATCGACGTCCTCATCGGCGCCAGGCCTGTCGATGGAGCAATGTGGGCCAATGGTTGGAGGTTTCTGAGGTCGAGACGAAGCTGGTGGTATAGACAGGAAGCTAGGAAAACAGGCGCCGGGGAGGGGCAGCTCAAGAGATCGACGGACAGGAGACAAAGCGGCGTGGGGAATGTCGATGGTAGCCTGTAACTGGAGGTACATTAGCAGGTTGGGTGATTGCGTGGGTCATGACGAATATGCACGGCCAGGTTCCGTCAAATAAATGCGGCGGACGTTCGGCGGTCGGCAGTTAGCTAGGACTGGCTTCAGCGCCCTCTTCACTCGGATTGAGAACACGGAGGGTCTGTACATCTTGGGTGAAATGAGCGGCGAATCTGGCTTGTTTTGCCGCCGCTTTCTGCTCCCCTCGCACCCGTGCTAAACAGTGGTCTAATTCCTGAACCTGTGCCCGTCTTGTGGGGTCAAATATGGCCAACTTTGAGCTTTATCTCCTGCGCGGTCACGGGTGGCGCCCTAATAGCGTTACAATATCTGCGCAGTTTCTTGAGGCCTAGCCAAAGTCTACTGCAAATCCTAAAGTTGAAGCTTTTAACGAAGGGGATGTAGCCAGATTCCGTAAAGAGAACTCGGAGCTTTACCGAATTGTTCCTGGAGTATTACGCGAACTCAGATTAAGTTCGGTCAAATTGTCCCTGGGAGCATTGCGTATAAGGGGAAGTCAGATATGAGATCGGCCGAATTGTACTTGGGAGCATTGCGTGTAGGGAGAAACTCAGTTCGATGAGGCCAACGGGAGGTTGGCTGCCTATAAGCCTAGCCATAAGATTGCCTATGACAGGCAAATGATCGCCTACATAAGGGCTAAGAAGGCCACCTTATAGGCGGGCAGAAGATAAATCACGGCCTGTCACTTAGCCAACCGGCCCATTGATCACTTTGGCCTGGCCGAAATAGGCGGTAATATGTGTCGTATAGGCTAGCTGTATATGCAACAAGCCTGTTAGTTAGTCAACAAGATTTGTTGAGGGGTTGTTCGGAAGAGACACGACGAGCTACACACACAACGAAGAGCTACACACGTAACGGCGAGCTACATACGCAACGACGGCTACACACACAACGAAGAGCTACACACGTAACGGCGAGCTACATACGCAACGACGGCTACACACGCAACGATGAGCTACACAAGCAACGACGACTTACACGCCGACTGATCTTGGTTACAAGTTAAATCCTCTTGTCAGCGAGTTCATTCCTCTGAACCATTCCGATTCCGATTCCAACGCCAAACCAACCCCCTACTGCGAGAAATATACGAACCCTGCTACTACTGAATTGCCCCCAAAACTCCGCTCTAAGTGCAAGAGTACACGTTACTACTCACGAGAGTGCTAGATAGCTGGTTAGAAAAACCGCAAAGAGGTCTGTAAGAAGAAAGTAATCGCTTCTGATGCGAAGTCCCGTGCTACTGGACCAGAAGGTCCGAGGAAGACTCCCGCGTCCTCGTTTGCTCGGGTTGGGAATGGCTCCCTGAAACGGACAGGCTTCCCCCATGGGATCCACAGTCTACATATCTTCCTTTCTGGGAGAGACACGGATAGAATAGGGCAAGAGGAAGAAGGGGAACCAGCCTTAACTTCGCTTGTTGCCAAGCATTGGAAGGGCTTTTTCCGAAGAGACGGCCTTCTCATCATAGACGCTCACCGGCTTCGCATCGAGGATGAGCATACGCTTTCTAGAAACGCTCCTGGCATCTACAATCGAGATCCAGCTCTTCCAGGCTTTCGGCGGTTCTTGAACAAGGCGGAGATGCGCAGGGGACCACTCCCGTCGTGGTGGTCGAAAGCGAAGCGAAAAGAGTGTGAGAAGCTTACGAAGGGACCAGATGCACGGACGGAGATTGATGATGCAGTCGAGAAGGATGACATTGTCGAGCATTATGGGGATGCGAGTATGCCCATGTTTCTTGCAGTTATTGCAGAGAAGGTGGGAGCCGAGGTTCATTCCGCTTGGCAGCTCGTCTTCAGTCCCGGTACCAATCATTCTTGGTCATCCTCCGATTGTTACTCTTCGATGAGGGCAACCGGGATCAAGGCTGTATCTAGGGATATCAAGCACTCACACTATACTGCGGATGGATAGCGTTAGTCGGGCTACAAAGTTTGCTGGAGAAGAACATTATGGAGAGTCTCTGCAAGCACGTCTTCTCGTGATCTGACGATATGGAAGCAGAGCTGCCACGTAGGCGCCCGCCCCAAGCTTGGCGGCCACAGCCAGAGTTGAAGGGTCCTCTCAGAGCTGACCTCTCTCCGACCGTCGCTTTGCCTCTCATCGAATCCCATGTCGGGTATTTCTTGTAGGCCTTGTGGCGCTTATAAGCCCTCACATCATGTCTTTTGTGCCAAACCACAACCCTTCTTAGTGGGCTTTGGTGCTAGCGGGGGACGTCAATCTGCGGAGCAAGAATGACCCACATTGACAACGGAGCACCGATCTCCAACCAAGCAGTCAATCAATACTTTCAAGGGAGTGCATATATGTCAGTATACATGAAGAACGGGTCAGCTGCGTTTCACTGACGGATATCCGGTGACGCTACAGCGGAGGTCCAATCTCCAACCCTGGCCGACGCGACGATGAGGCCCCAAACTACGATTTAGGCCTGAGGCTTGGCCGCGCACCTCAGATCGATGAGGATGACTTCGTCGGACGAGACAGCGAGCTCGAGCAGCTACGAACATGGTTAACTCCCCGTTCGAAGCGTCAAAATGTGGTAGCGCTCTGTGGGCTGGGAGGAATGGGTAAGACTCAGTTGAGCATTCAATTTGCAAAGCAGTTTGGGGAAATGTACTCCTCCATCTTCTGGTTGAATGCCAAAGATGAAAATCAGCTGAAAGCAGAGCTAGCGGCGTTACCGGCGCAGGTAATGGAGAATCATATATCTTCGAGCGGGACCGACCCGCAGGAGGAAGAGCGGATGGTGCAGCAAGCACGACAGTGGTTATCACGGCCCGACAACAACAAGTGGCTGGTAATATATGACAACTATGATGATCCTCGACTCCCAGGGATTAATAGCTCGACGGGCTACGATATACGAGACTTTTTCCCACACAGGGCGCATGGTTCGATCTTGATCACGACGCGGTCACCTCGACTTACATACGCGAAACAATTACGATTGAACAAGTTTGATGATGTCAATCAAAGCTTGGCTATTTTGGCACGCCGATCTGGCCGCACCACTGAAGGAGGTGAGGAGAGTATTGATTTTGATGAATGCCTTGAAGCTGACCATCTCGCCATCTCCTAGATCTCGATGCTATGACATTAGCCAGACGTCTGGACGGACTTCCGTTGGCACTAGCGACGGCTGGAATGTATCTGAATCAAACAGCGGACAGCTTTAGCGACTATCTCCGGCTTTACAACGATAGCTGGAATGATCTTGGGCTATACAGTGATGGGCCTCTAGACTACAAAGATCAAACCCTATATTCAACGTGGAACCTATCCCTTCAGCGGGTCCGTAGTCAAGATCCTGGGGCGGCGGAGCTCTTGCGGCTGATGGCCTTCTTGGACAATCAGGATCTCTGGTACGAACTCTTCCAGGCTGGGGCTAAGGATCGTGCCTTATGGTGGTTGGAAGCGGTGAAAAGCAAGGCCCGATTCAATCGAGCCATGTCTAAGCTGTATGACTATTCGCTAGTGGAAATAAGAGCAGGAAGCTACAGCTTACACGCGTGCGTACATGACTGGACGTTGGAGTGCCTAAACCGCGATTTAGACAACGAGATATATGAGATAGCTGTACATTGTATCGCGAAGAGTGTGAAGCGGAAGAGGGAACAGGAGTATTGGGTGACGAATCGGCGACTATTCCCACACATGCACCGACTTGAACATAACCGAGCAAAAGGGTGGATCGACTGGAGTAGTTTGGATATGACGGATTTACACTCTATCGGTTACTTGTGTAGCCAGTTGGACATGAAAGCGGCAGCTGAAGAGATGTACGTACGGGCGCTGCGAGGAAAGGAAAAGGCATGGGGACCGGAACACTTGTCGACGCTGGCCACGATCAATAACCTCGGCCTGCTCTACGCCAACCAGGGCAAGATGACGGAGGCGGAAGAGATGTACGTGCGGGCGTTGCGAGGAAAGGAAAAGGCGTGGGGACCGGAACATACGTCGACACTAGGCACGCTCAATAATCTCGGCCTACTCTACGCCAACCAGGGCAAGATGGCGGAGGCAGAAGAGATGTACGTACGGGCGTTGCGGGCGTTGCGAGGATACAAAAAGGCGTGGGGACCGGAACACTCGTCGACACTGGACACGGTCCATAACCTCGGCAACCTCTACGCCAACCAGGGCAAGATGACGGAGGCGGAAGAGATGTACGTACGGGCGCTGCGAGGATACGAGAAGGCGTGGGGACCGGAACACACGTCGACACTGGACACGGTCAATAACCTCGGCCTGCTCTACGCCGACCAGGGCAAGATGACGGAGGCGGAAGAGATGTACGTACGGGCGTTGCGAGGAAAGGAAAAGGCGTGGGGACCGGAACATACGTCGACACTGGACACGGTTAATAATCTCGGCCTGCTCTACGCCGACCAGGGCAAGATGGCGGAGGCGGAAGAGATGTACGTGCGGGCGTTGCGAGGAAAGGAAAAGGCGTGGGGACCGGAACATACGTCGACACTGGACACGGTTAATAACCTCGGCAACCTCTACGCCAATCAGAGCAAGATGGCGGAGGCAGAAGAGATGTACGTACGGGCGTTGCGAGGAAAGGAAAAGGCGTGGGGACCGGAACATACGTCGACACTGGACACGGTTAATAACCTCGGCAACTTCTACGCCAACCAGGGCAAGATGACGGAGGCAGAAGAGATGTACGTACGCGCGTTTCGAGGAAAGGAAAAGGCGTGGGGATCGGAACATACGTCGACACTAGGCACGGTCAATAACCTCGGCAACCTCTACGCCAACCAGGGCAAGATGACGGAGGCAGAAGAGATGTACGTACGGGCGTTGCGAGGGTACGAGAAGGCGTGGGGACCGGAACATACGTCGACACTGAACACGGTTAATAATCTCGGTCTGCTCTACGCTAACCAGAGCAAGATGGCGGAGGCGGAAGAGATGTACGTGCGGGCGCTGCAAGGATACGAGAAGGCAATGGGAATGAATCATCCAAGTACGCGAAGAATCGCTCGCAATTTAAACGCATTACGTGTAAAATGATAAGATACAGCCTTATAGAAGTCTATATTGAATTCTAGACTGCTCCGGCAAAAGGTGTGTCACAAAGTAATCGAAGATTCTAGTATTGCCCGTGAAATGGGTTTTCCGTAAGTGTGCATGAGCACAAAAACATCAAGCTGAGTTAAGATAACCGTAAGCCACCTATAACAATGCGGGTCTAGGTGAAGCTTCGACAATACTACCGCTTGGATGACCCAGAGTCGTGACTAGGCCTGGAGGGGCTATGGAGTGTTCCAAATGATGGATCAGAGTCAGTTGAAAGGGGAAAGAGCAACTTCGAGCTCAGCAATCAATTCCGTTTTTGATTGACCATGGTCGACCGCTCTAAACAGCCTTCAAATTGCGAGTGGTGTCCAAAGGAAAGCGCCAGAAACTCTTTTCACGATTTCTCCCTCAAGATATTGTAAGTTGACTGTCGTAAAGGACACCAACTGCTAATGAACGAAGGTCCCGATGTCCATATTGTTTAGGGCTTCCATCCGCAGTTTGAGGCCATGGGTAGTGCGCAACATTGAAAGATACTCGTCTTGAGTCCTGCTCGAAACTTCTGAATCTGTCTCCAGCACAAAAAGTAAGCTTTTGTTGGTTTGCTTGAATATTCTCAGATATCTCGCGGGAAGCTTCGCCCATGCTGCCAGCGAGCTACCGGAATGTAGCGTTCCCATAAATGCGATGCCTCTGGCAGACTGGAAAATCGTACGAATAGATGGATTTCTTGCCCTCAGGAGAGCATCTTTGGTCTCTAAATCCGCCCAGGGCTATGAGCAATGAAGATCAGGCCTATTGCTCTTCCTGAATCGCGGACATTTGTTAGTGAAGCAAGCAAATTGCCAGCATAGCGGGGCGTTGTGAAAAGGATGCACAATAGTTTAGAGTGAGACCTAGCCTCATCAATCTAGAAGTGCTGCCAAGAAACTGCAAATTGTTTTTTCGACTCTTCGACGACTAAACGCGACAGGATTCAGAAAGACTATACGTGGCTGGTTTAGGTGGCTCGCTTAGGCATCTAAATCAGCCACGTTCAAGCGCTAAGGTCGGATCCGCAAAGTACGAGGCCACTAATGCACCTTGGCTATCGATAGCCATACAGCACGGGAGAAGGAAGAGGGCGGCTTCATTAGGTGCCTGTCATGGGGGCATCCCTGCCTATGACAGCCAACGACTCTTCCTCAGGTTGCGTTATCTGGTCCACTTGCTACCATTACTTGGTCAGAGGCTTTCTCTAGACGACTTGCCTCGGGGTCTTCCTGACCAATCCAAGCCCGCTGTATTAACCTGACGCTGGGCCATCGTCTTCAGGTGTCTTAGCAGGCGCCGAGAGCCGTAGGATTCGCTATTCACAACATGTATCACAACGGCAGGCAGCCAATCTCTTTGAAAAGAGGATTATCTAGTGTTACCGACGTCGGCAGTTTGAAGCTGTCTCGTCTAAAACCCAACTCCATTTTTCAATCCATTCATTGAACTCGGGTTGACGGCTGCAATGTTACTTGTCGCTTCTTTCGCTTTGTTGCACCACAACGCTCCAATCCTCTCTTTCTAGCCTGTTCTCGTGCCCGACGCCTTTTTCCTTCATTTCATCCACCCCACAAGACCCCAAGGTTATGCTGGCTGCTCTTTCTGGCGGTAGGTCCGAATCTGGTGGCAGGTCATCATGATTCAAGGAATTAATAACCGCGGTGGAGGATAGAGGGGCTCGCTTTGTGCCATTAGGTCGAATACGTTGTCCTTTCGCGCTGCCAGAATGTTCTTGTGTTGATTGCTTGTTCGAATCGGCAATCTGGGCTTCAATGCGAAGGAGTTCTTGGTGCATGTCGCTTTCCCCGTTGGAAGCACCATTCTCGTAGGTCTGATCGCTGTGGACGCAACCAACACCCAACAATATGCCTTCCTCTGCAACTATCTGGTCTCTTCCGGGATCTTGGCTGGCCATGTCTTTCTGTGGACTCCGAGTACGTGGTAGAAGCTAGTCGCACAGGATCTGCGTTGCCGAGTTTAACACGTCTTTGGAAGTGTCAGTTCCCTTAAAGGCAGCGGACATGCTTTCTGATACATACCAGACAGAAAATGAATTTGGTTTTCGGAAAGAGAAGTCTTCTCAGCCGCTGCAGTCTTTCTCGCAGATGAGGAAAGAGAATAGCTGACTGGTTCAAAAGTCCTTATAGACTGCTATACTTGAAGCTCACATGGTCGGTGGACTTTATACCCCCTTCTTACTGCTTGCCGGGGTGGCGTATTTTCCACGTGTTTCCCAAGACAGAATTCCACTTGCTTTTCCCAGACAACACCAAGCTTCAGTCGGGTCCGCGTTATCTCCACCTGCACGTCGACATGGGGCAAAACTCTCGATAGCATTTCTGGCTTAATTCAACGGCCAGGTTAGCTAACAGTTAAGGCCAGGGCCGTCTCTCGTCCTCATCCATTGAAGGAATCCTAAACCTGGACCCTAGCTGGTAGTATGCCTTGATGAAACCAACAAAGTGCAGTTCCGTGTGTAACTGCTGCATTGCATTGTGATGTCCCATGTCGAAATGAGGTTAGGCTGGTGGCTGAACGGATAAAGCCCCGTGGAGGGTGAATGACGGAAACGAAACTCCTGGATGGCGAGCGGTAGCCTGCGCTGATAGGGCCACAGCGTCTGGTAGCAGGCTGTAGAACTATGGATTGTGGAATGATTATCGCTGCGGGTTTGGCAACAGGCTTGTGGAGAGATGCATAGAGCTCGGTGACTACCGCACGCCCCACAGACCTTGACTGCCGTCCTGGTCGTTGTCCACGAATCAGCACAACGGCCAGCCAGAAATGTCGGAAGCGAAAGCTGCCGGTCGCACAGTTTTGAGAGGGGAGGTTGCACGCGTGGTCAGGGTACCCCTAACTAAGATTTATGCCTAACCAGTAATCCCTGGACTGCACGCGGGCAAATTATTCATGCAAAAGGCTACATTAGGCAAACGTAATGGCCGCCATTTCCCCTCCAAGCCTCGTCCGTCGCCAAGCGCTGTACAGAGAAAATCCCCATCCCACATTTGCTATGGTACGGGATGCGTTTCCGGGACTTTGGCGGCACTGGGCGCACCCATTCGTGTTCGCCAAAAATCCTGGGACTGCACCCCAGGTAATTTTGAGCTTACCCAACACACAATGTCCAGATCCGGCTCGGAGCATGGCAGAGGTGGCACACTCCGCTGTCGCCATCTGGAACCCTGCTCCAATCGCTTTGCATCTCTTGTGCTCATGATGATGCTCTTCCAGCTTCGCCGTGCTTACACCTTTCAATACAGAATAGATCACTTTCTGCTTGGGCTACCAAGCCTGCCTCGCTCTGGGACTGGCCTCAACCACGTTCCCGATATGCTGATCACCCACTGCACACATCACGCCAATTTTCTACGCTCGTGGGCCGTTTGGACAGCTTATTCCGCTTTGGTCAACGTATCTGACTGCCCATTCCGTACCGGCCCAGGCAGCCTGTTCTGTCTAATTCTGAAGACACATTCATGGATTGCAAATATCACTAGCAATTTCTCAGGAGGCAAAACTCCATCACCCTCCAACGCTAAAGCTCGCCATGGATCCTCCCGAATCGAATTGGGATCCCCCCACAGGCATCCCGGGCAGCCAAGATCCTGAAGAGGAATGGGAAAAACATCGCATCTGGATCAGCGATCTATACCAAAATGGCAGCACTCTGGAGGAGACTATAAGCATCATTCGCTACCATAATGCCTAAGAAGGGACCTTCTTCGAACCGACGTAAGTATTAATCTCTCGCCCGGTCGAAACAATATGGCTTCTGTCGAAATATCACTTACGTGCGCGACTAGGCGAAGACAATACGTTTCATGGCTCCAAAAATGGGGCCTTCGCAGATACGGGTTGCACCAAAACACAAAAGAAGCATCGCCAGCTCCGACAACTAAAGCAAGACAGTTCGATGGAAGCAGCGGCGAGGACGCTGCCTTATCTAAGAGTCTGCGCTACCATCAACCGAAATGTCGCCTTTGCGAGCGAGCTTCCCCCAATTGCCCTGAAATCCAACAAAGCTTCCAACTTGCAATCAAGAATGGAGCCCTGTCAGAAGACGAGGTGCGTCGGAAGCTGGATCTTGCCGACTTTTACTTGGCTGCGAAGAATTTCGACGACGCATGGAGTCCATATGCAGAAGTTGTGTGGCAGTTCGCTGACCCGCAACTCTCACAAAAAGCCTACCTGTGGAAGATAACTTCGGTACGAGGTATAGAGGACGAAGGAAATGTCAAAGACAGCTCTCCAGCACTCCAACAGAGTGGATCCGCGACTTCAACAGCAGGACCGCAGCCGGACACCTTGCTCACCGATGGCGAATCTGATCCCAGACCAGCGTCGTGCGTCTCCGTGGATATGCTCGCGACGCCCCGTTCGTCACTGAGCAGCAGCAAAGCATCCCTTCGCCCTTTCAAACGCCTTGGCCGCGTTGCGAATTCACTTCTCAAGCGTGGAGGCAGTGGAGCAAATCAGCGACCTTCCGAGGCCATGAATAGGGATTCGCACAGTAGCTGGAGTCTTCGTCGACTGACCGGAGCCTCATATCTGTCTGGCATCAGCGGGACGCCTGAGGATTATGAGCCCGAGGGAGACACGGTCATGGAAGATGCTGGTTTGATGGATTGAAGAAGAGAGGGAGAGGGGGAGGGAGAGAGTGTGTGTGGAGACTTCTATATCAATGGGCAGACTCTAGTGGCACTTCTGGACACACCAATAATACCGTACCAGAGGTCTTATCTACATATATAGCTTCTTGTTGAGCTTTGTTCTTCGCATTCATGACTCGCGATCGACCGGATACCCCCGCCCGAAACCGCAGCTAAGGATGGTTACTTTGCAGCAGTCGAAGCCTTGCTTCATGCCTTCAGCTGCCGGTCGTCCACCTTCCGTTGCAGCAATCCTTCACCTTTGACAGGAACATGTCGCAATTGGACTTCATTGACTTCTCTCTGCATGCTGAGTGGCCGCTGCGTGATACTATCCTGTTGTGAGTTAGTAAACGGCTTTGTTTTCAGGCAATTAATTTTGGGACGAACCTTTGAGAGGAGTAGAGAAGCTTACCAAACGTACCAGCTTGTACGGTGTGTAGGCCAAAGGCTGGCATCTGGGCATTAGAACCTCTTCTTTGGTTCATCAGGTGGTGAAGCGAGCCTCCCAGGCTTTGGGTCCGAGACATGAGCCCATGTGCTGGGCCGGAATGGACTGGAGAACCCAAGCCGTGGCACCTCTTAGACCCATATTTGACGTCGACCTCGCATTTAAGCTACAGACTTATGTCACAGGATCTCGTCGATGAAATATGCCACGTAGGTGCCGCCAAGTGACTCGGGGATTGCGGTACATGATTTGACGTTGATGAAGACGGCTTTCCTCCAAGTGTGGCCAGCACTTGGTACAAAACATCGCGACGCCATCCGCGTGAATATGCGCAAGGTCTTTGACCACTTCACTTATTTTCGGTCGGTCCCATGGATTCTCGGCGACCATCCTACGAGACAACTTGAGCAATGGGATCAGTCCCCGGCTTTGTCTTCGTTCTTCAGCCCTGACTTGAAGATCGACCCAGTCCCTAACACGTCCTATGTTGAGGAAATACGGTGTCAGACGCCGGAGGCCGTCGGGCGCGTCTCTGCTGAGAGTTTCCATGAGGATGACGCTGAGGATTTCCAGGAAGACACAGCCCAGGGAGAAGATGTCTGCACTTCTGCCGTGACGTGCATGTCGGAAAGTCTCTGGTGCGGCATATTCCTTGGTGCCTTCAAAGCTATTTTCAGTCCCGCTGACCCCTGACCGGCTGAAGTTTTTGGCAAGGCCGAAGTCGGCCCAGAGGAACTCATCTTCCCGTTGGGGAGTTCTATGGTAGAGGATGTTGTGAGGCTTGATGTCCCTGTGCCTAGTCTCCTTATCGTTGTGTATGTATGCAAGGCTGTAGCTGAGGCACCCGAAGGCCCTCAATAGAATGGGCCTGAGCTGCTGTCGGTCTGCGGCCTGGTTGCAATACCTATAAAGAAGGCTCATAAGGTTCGTGGTAGCAGCAGGTGTGAAGAGGGCCCCGAACTCGTCTCCTCGTTGGTAGGTCTTTATATATCTGATGATGTGGTGGTCCCGGCCGTCCTCCCATAGCTCCTGGAGCCTGGCTATCTCCGTGTCCATGTGCTCTGGAGCATTGTACACATCTTTCCGGATCTTGCGTGCAAAGTTGCAATCCCTGAAAACATCGTAGACTCGATCCACGGAGGTATAATGTCCAGGAGGGTATCTTTCGAGAACTCGAAATGGTAGCGGCTCATCCACACTAATATTGATGTGTGTCCCGGCCGGCCACCTGCGCGGCATTGCACGGTACTGCTCCGCTTCGAAATGGTCTGCATCGCGGGCGTTGCGCTCTGGAAAGATATTCCTGATTATGTTGAGGGAGAAAGGGAGCGAACTGTCGTCAACACCATAATGGATGAATCTGTCGAGGTAAACAGGTTTCCTGATTACCCACAAGATCATAACTATTGTACCCATCCTTCGGATTCTGTTGAATTTCTGAGCATCTTCGACGCCCCCGGTGGCCACAAGCCAAGCATCACAAAATATGCCCAACACTGTTCTTGCCTGGTCTTTGTGTATATCTTCGATGATAACCCCATCTTTTCGATCAGGCCACTGGATGTCGTTCTCCAAGCCTGGAACTCGCGGCAGCTCATCCCAGAGCCAGTGTAGCTGTCCTATGTCGATGATCGCTGAACTCCGCCAATGATCGTAGGAAAAGGTTGCTCGACGGTTTGAGGTAGGAAGGTCTCTGATGTGGTTCACAAAAAAAGATTGCAGGCCGCTCTGCCGATTGCGAGACCGCTCGATTCCACTCTGCAACGATTGCTGCTCGCGGCTATTGGAATAGATGTACTGAGGTAGAGTCTGCAACGTCTCGATAGTGGATCTAATAGTGGCAATGGCATCTCGAAGGTGAAGTCTGCATGTGTCTCGCTCAGATGCTGTCAGAGACCGACTAGGCTCCAAGACCGTGGCAACGACTTGAATTCGTCCGGAAAGCTGTCTGAGACATCTTGCGACAGTGTCCAGACGGTCGCCGTCAGAAGCGTTTCGGCTTTGCTGGGATTCATGTGCCCACAGCTCCAAGGCATTTATGTGGTCGGTCAAGTGACGCTTTACCCCGACAAGCTGCTCTCTCGACAAGATGCTGTGCCCGGAGATCTCGGCGGATTCTATAATTTCTTTTTGTCTGATGAGGCGGTCAATGCAACCATAGACGCTTTCGCGCGGCGGGAGGGCCATCGCGCATACTCGAAGGCACGAAATCCATTCTTTGACCTCGACCTGTCGATTAATAACGTGCGGTTTTGCAACGAGGCTCGCATCTTTCTTGTGTTCCAAGACTTTTCAAGCCACTCACGTGAATCCCGAATGCAGCTTGCCCATTTCTCTCTCTAAGCGAGGGAGGGGTTTTCGTGACGAGAGCTCAGCCTCGTTTGATGTGCCGCCCGGGGCGCTGGCAGTGCAAATTTCAACACATCATAAGTGCGACGACGGCACTCCATGATTTCCGTGTCTCCCGTAGGACAAGTTACACAAGGCATAGCCTTGCCTGATATACTATGATCGAGTCTACAATAGTTTCAGCAACTGCGTCAGGAGTGCAGAATGTGACGCGGATCACGCTGGTGCTGCACCTTATCGCAGGCCAGATCAAAAGAGGCATCCGCGACAGCGTACAGGATTTCGATGGCGGAGAAGTCGAACTGAAACTGGATATAAGTCTGCAGAAATTGTTGAGATGGCAAAAGTTGTGGACTGGGGACGAAACGCGATGCGGCGACTTTTGGCAGAGGCTTTGGGGCCAATCAGGCTGTATCAGCATTCTGGAATTGCTAACAAAGATACAAGAAGATTGTGCGGAGATCGAAGAAGCCACCACACGGCTTGGCGGAGTTCGGGATGATGCGATAAATAAGCGAAATACAAGACTGCCATTGAAGCTGCAGAAATTGCCTCGGTGGTTCAGAATTGCGTTGAAGAGACGGGTGTCGGAATTTGAAGTCAGAGAGATCCGGAGCAAAGTAGAGCGCCTCTGTTACCATGTGGAGCAGCTATGGACGGTGTCCGAGATGTCGTTCCGGACTCGCAATGGGAACGCAGTGGAAGAGACGCAGCCATTGACGGAGCAGAATTTAGTTCTCGAAATGCTGGCGCAAAAGAGGGCACAATCCACGGCTCTGTATCACTATTGCAACACGCGTGAACTCGACTTTGACCTAGAAATCGACCTTTTCAGCGGTGACACCGATTGGAAGCCCGCGCCGAGTCTTACAAGCAAGTTGAGACGCCGCTTGTGCTATCATCTCTCCACTGCAAGTTCTATCAATTCGGTAATTATCAACGACCTCCTGGTTGTGCCACTCAACCAGCTAGAGGTAGAGGGAGTGCAACAAGAACAGATTATCTGCGCGGAGGAGGACTCGAAGTCGGCAGATCTCGCCGTGATTGCATCAAAATCCAAAATATTGTGCTTGCAACATCAGACATCCTCACAATCATTCTTCCAGGTTAGCTCACCCGTCAAATCGGTAAATACAGTCGTCAAATCTGAAGTTCTCGCCACGGTCCTGGAGAAGTTACAACAAAGAAGGCTTTTGGATGTTGCAGACCGTCTTCCGCTCGTGGAGAAGATTTGGCTTGCGTACAAGATCGTTGAATGCGGACTCTTCCTTCTCGGTACCCCATGGCTTTCTCATCTGAACAGCGAGACCCTTCGCAGGATCGTAATGCCGGATCTCCAACATCGTTATGTTCTCCACATCCAAAGCTCTGAGAAGGCCGACGAGAAGGCCGAGGAGAAGCCTCCCTCACAGGCTTTACTTGTTAGAACTCAAATTTTCCGAATCGGCGTTTTACTGGTTGAGATCGCCCTTGATCGGCCTTCGTGTTCAGCTGGTAAGGAAGACTTGGAGTTTGGCTCAAGTATCATTCCATACGTTGAGAGGTCCATGGGACACCGGTACAAGCAGGCCTGCGAGTTTTGCTTGACGAGAAAGGAAGACGATGGCCTCTTTCCAGATCAAAAAGACGCCTCCGGCAGCGATGGGCTGCTGAGGCTGTCAGATTCAAATTGGATGTTGAGACAATATTACGCGGAAGTGTTTGTTCGGTATGCCGTTGAAGTTCCTCGTTTGGCCGCAGCTTACTTATGGTGCTAGGTTGGACGATGTGCATAAGCAATCTCAGGGACTCTCAGCATGAGAACGGGGAAGCCCTAAACAGAGCTCCCACACTAGCAGGGCAGTGACAGGCACGAGCCGACATGCAATCTGAGCGGTCTTGTGCGTCCCGAGAGCTGCTATCTGGCAAAGGTTACTCGCTACAGCGAGGACAAGAGACCGGTATACTCGACATCTTTAATTTGATGAAGGCCTGTGCTGATAGAGTTTAGATTGGTAATATTGTCCATCTTAGTGCAGATAACAGCAGGCTAGCTATAGTCGGGAAACTTGCTGATCATGGCTGGCTATTACCTGAGTGGAAGCTATGGTTACATGAATCAAATAATGGGAAGGAAGATCGAAGAGGCTCCGGGAGCCTTTTTAAGGGAGCTCAAATAGCACCGAATTGCTCCATTTACACAGTTAGATATGGCACAGATAAACGCAAGCCAAACCCGAAACTGGCAGCGTCAGAGCTCTGGGATAAGGTCTCGCAGGATTAGGCGTTCTTTTCCTTCCTTCTTTTGGCCTGCCGTTGTATCCAGCGCTTGATAGACCCTAGGAACGCCGCAAATAAGCAAGTGAAAACCACGCCGAAGGTCAATGGCAAGGCAATGGCCCAAAAATGTTTCACGGTACTTGTAGTACCAATGATTCCTTCCAGATTCATACCAAAAAAGCCAGTCACAAAACTAAGTGGAAGGAAAAAGATGGTAACCACAGTGAAAACAATAATCGCTTTACTGTTATCTTCTAGCTGCGTTTCCACCAGCTGCACGTTCTGAATGGCCAAGCGCGAAGCTCTTTCCCGGAGCTCAGCACAATCAATTATGCTCTCCTGAAGAGCCTTCAAAATTCTGTCAATTGACTTGCTCTCGTATTGGAATTTCATTTTCCGAGGGATGCTAGGAACTTTGAAAGTCGCTGGGTCGAGGGACTCCCGGAATGGTGTCAACACCGATTTTTGTTGCCTTAATACATCGTTGATGATGTCGAGCTCTTCAGATACTCTGTTAATCTCCAGCAACAGCCGTCTGCTTGCGCTTTTCTCTACTTTCAGTGCCTATTACCCAAGTCAGCTTCGACGCTCAATTTCTGCATTGGG
>Ga0335072_10006997_pt1 | contig 16467 bp, 12 predicted proteins | sample Lox_Sample_21_FD_206725 | JGI IMG/M metagenome (GOLD analysis project Ga0335072, IMG submission 206725) | Soil microbial communities from Loxahatchee National Wildlife Refuge, Florida, United States - Lox_Sample_2.1 | ecosystem: Environmental > Terrestrial > Soil > Wetlands | place: USA...
CAACGCCGCCGCTCTGGGCGGGCTCCCCACCGGCGCGGCGGGCGGACTCGATCCCGCCTCGGCCATCTTCGAGACCTCCGACGGCGGCGGCTACTGGGTCGTCACGGCGCTCGGCAAGGTGAGCACCTTCGGCGACGCACCCAACGACGGGGACATGTCGGGCACCCACCTCAACGGCCCGATCATCGCGGCGTCCGGATCCTGACCCTTCGAGGGCGCCGCCGTGCCGGCGCCGCGCGGCGGGCCGCGTCGCGGTGCGGCGGAACCTATCGTGGGGTCCTCGACCGACCTTCAGGGAGGCAGACATGGGCATCTTCCAGCGGGCGCACGACATCGTGCAGGCCAAGACGAACAAGGCGCTCGACGCGGCCGAGAAGCCCGACGAGATGCTCGACCTCTCCTACGAGAAGATGCTCGAGCAGATCACCCAGGTGCGCCGCGCCCTGGTCGACCTGGCTGCGTCCAAGAAGCGGCTCGAGCTCCAAGAAGAGCAGCTCCAGCACAGCGTCGACCACCTCCAGGACCAGGCGAAGCAGGCGCTCGGGGCCAACCGCGAGGACCTGGCCAAAGAGGCCCTCTCCCGCAAGGCCGCGGCCCAGCAGCAGATCGACGAGATGGAGCCGCAGCGCCAGCAGCTCGACCAGGAGGAGCAGAAGCTCACGACGACGCTCGACGCGCTGCAGAAGCGCGTGAACGACTTCCGCACCCAGAAGGAGACCCTGAAGGCGCAGTACACCGCGGCGCAGGCCATCTCGACGGTGGACGAGAGCTCGGCGGGCATCTCAAAGTCCTTCAGCGACTCGGGCCAGACGCTGCAGCGGGCGCAGGACAAGATCGCCACGATGCAGGCGCGCTCGGGCGCGCTCGACGAGCTGCTCGAGTCGGGCGTGCTCGAAGACGTCGGGGGCGGCAACGACGACATCCAGAAGGAACTGGACCAGGTCGGCAAGGACGCACAGGTGGACAACGAGCTGGCTGCCCTCAAGGCGCAGCTCGGGACCGGCGCGCCCGAGCCCGACGCGATCGAGGCCGCGCCGGCCGGCGACGCCTCGACAGGCGACGGCGCCGCGTCAGGCGGGTCGACCGCCGGCTCCTGAGGTCTGAGGTCTGAGGTCGCTGCGGCGGCGAGCGGCTCCTCGGGCGCCGCTCAGGCGTGCGGGGTCTCGGCCACCAACGCTGCCACCGCGCCGGCGAGCTCTGTGCCTGCGTCCTCTTGGACGAAGTGCCCGGCGCCGGCGATCGTGCGGTGCGCCAGCCCGGACGCGCCGGGCACATGGGCCCGGAGGACCTCGGCCCAGCCGCCCGTGCCGGGGTCACCGTCGCTGAACGCGGTGAGGAACGGCCCGTCGAAGCGGGCCAGCGCGTCCATCGTCCGCCGGTTCAGCCGCGCGCACGCGCTGGACGGGGTCAGCCCCATCAAGAGCGGCAGCTGGCGCGGCCCGGCGCAGAACGACTCGTTGGGGAACGGCGCGTCGTAGGCCGCCAGGACGGCGTCGGGGACGGCCGAGGCGGTGGCCCCCTGGACGAAGAGGCTGGGCCGCAAGGGCGCGAGCTCCTGGGTGAGGCGCTGGTAGTCGAGGAGCGCCTGTTCGACCGTGACGGTCCCGTCGGTGGTGGCGTGGCAGGCCCAGGTGAGGCGTCCGGCCAGTGAGGCGTCGGCGGTGTGCAGCGCCGTGTTCGACGCCACGACACGGCGCACCAGCCCGGGTCGCTCCGAGAGCAGCGCGAGGCCGAGCGGACCGCCCCAGTCCTGGACCACGAGGGTGAGGCGCGTCACGCCGAGGCCGTCGACGAACTGGGTCAGCCACCCGACGTGGGCGTCGATCGTGTGCGCGCTGCGCGCCAGCGGCTTGTCGGAGCGCCCGAAGCCGATCAGGTCGGGTGCGACGGCGCGCAGACCCTCGGCCGCCAGGCCGTCGACGACCGTGCGGTAGAGGTAGCCCCAGGTCGGCTGCCCGTGCAGGAGGAGCACGGTTTCGGCCGCCGGCGGGCCCTCGTCGACGTAGTGCATCCGGACCCCGTCGCGCAGCTCGGCGTGCCGCGGCGCGTAGGGGAAGCCGGGGAGGCCGGCGAAGCGCTCGTCGGGGGTGCGGACCAGCTCCACGGCGCTCAGTGTGGCGCACGACCGGCGGGCCTGGTGGACTCTGAGGCCGTGAACGGGGAGGGACACGACCTGGCCGTGGTGGGGGCGGGGCTGGTCGGCCTCTCCCTCGCCTACGAGCTCGCATGCCTGGGCGCGACGGTCACCGTCGTCGACGCTGCCCACCCCGGGCGCGCGACCGACGCCGGCGCGGGGATCCTCTCGCCCGTGACCAGCCACGAGACCGACCCCGCGCTGTGGCCGTTCCTCCACGGGGCGGGCGCCCACTACCCGGCGCTCCTGGCGCGCCTGGCGGTCGACGACGCCGACATCGACGCGGCCGGGTACGGCGCCTGCGGGATCCTCTCGCTCGGCCTGCGCGCCACGGAGGACGAGTGGTTCGCCCCGTTCGCCGACATCGTCCTGCGGCGCTCGCCGGGCGAGGTGAGCGAGATCACGCCCGAGGAGGCCGGGGCGCTCTTCCCGCCGCTCGGTCCCGTGCACCGCGTGCTGCACGCGCCGGGCTCGGCGCGTATCGACGGGCGCGGGATGGCCAAGGTGTTGCGCGAGGGCCTGGCCGCGCGCGGCGTGCGCTTCGTGCACGGGGCCGTCGAGGGGATCGAGACGGAGGGGACGGTCGACGCCGGGTACGGAGGGAAGAGCACGCCGCATGTGCGCGCGCTCGCAATCCGGGACCACGAGCCGGTTGGCTGCGACGCCGTCGCCGTCGCCGGCGGCGCATGGACGCCCGCGGCGGGGGAGTGGTTCCGCTGCAAGCTCCCGGTCGGGCCCACGAAGGGCCAGATCGTGCACCTCGGCGTCGAGGGCGAGACCACCACGTGGCCGATCGCGCAGCCGCTGCTCACCCACTACCTCGTTCCCTGGCCCGGGGGGCGCGTGGCCTGCGGCGGCACGTTCGAGGCCGGCGCCGGCTACTCCACGCGAGTGACCGTCCAGGGACTCAACGAGCTGCTGCGCGAGTGCCTGAATGTCGCGCCCGGCCTGCGCGACGCCACCTACCTCGAGACCCGGGTGGGCCTGCGTCCGACCTCGGCGGACGACCGCGCATTAGTGGGCCGGGTTCCCGGTTGGGGGAACGCCTGGGTCGCCACCGGCCACGGCGCCAACGGGCTCTTGCAGGGGCCGTACTCGGCCCGGGTGCTGGCGCACACAATCACGAGCACCGAGCTACCCCGCGACGAGGTGCTGCTCCCCAACTCGTTCGACCCGGCGCGTTTCGGCTGAGGGCCCTCGGGTCATCCACCGGCTCCCTGCGTGCGGAGGTGAAACTGAGCCTGTGCTGAAAGGAATCCTCCGCCAGGGAACCACCGACACCCCCGCCACCCAGGAGAACATTGCGGCCGCGCTTGCCGGCAAGGACTTCTTCTGGTTGGACCTCGACGACGTCGACAAGCACCACAAGGCCGGCACTGACGGCACAGCCCTCGCTGGCGGCGCGGGCGGCAAGGACGACCCTGGCGGCAAGGACGGCGACGAGGACACGGTCTCGGAGTTGCTCTCGACGACGTTCAAATTCCACCCGCTCGCGGTGCAGGCGAGCGAGCGCTGGTGGCAGCGGCCGCGCATTGACGACTACGGCACCTTCGATTTCATGGTGGCCCGCGGCGCGGACCCCAAACGCACCGGTGACGCCGAGGTACACATCTTCTTGACCGACCGCTACGTGGTGACCGTGCACCGGGGTGAGTGCGGTCCGCTTAGCCACGCACGCGACCGCCTGGACCTCCACCCGGTTGCACGCTCGGAGGCGCCGCTCCAGCTTGTTGTCGTGTACATGGTCATCGGCGCGCTGGTCGACAGCTATTTCCCCGTGCTGAACAACTTCGACGAGCGGATCGACACCCTCGAGAACGCGATCTTGGCCAAGCCGACGCAAGACCAGGTGCACCAGCTTTTCGAGATGAAGCGGAGCCTGATGATGATGCGCCGGGTCGTCGCACCCGAACGGGACATGCTGGCGAGCATCAACGACGGGGTGATCGACATCCCGGGCATGACCGACGACGCCGGGCGCTACTTCCGCGACCTCTACGACCACCTGATCCGTCTGGCGGACCTCATCGACAATTACCGGGATCTGCTGTCCGATGCCATGGACACCCACCTCTCGACGGTGTCGAACCGACTCAACCAGGTCATGAAGCAGTTGACGATCATCGCCACCATCTTCTTGCCTCTGAGCTTCCTCACCGGCTTCTTCGGACAGAACTTCGCGTACCTGGTGCGCGGCATCGCACCCGCGTGGACGTTCTATGCGTTCGGCATCGGGGTCGAGCTCGTCGTGGTGATCGGCATGCTCGTGCTCTTCTACCAGCGGGGCTGGATCGACAGGAAGAACCAGGCGCAGACCGTCTGAGGCGGGCCGGCCCGTCGGATGGGGTCAGTCGTGGCGGGGGGACGGGTCGTCCGGCAGCCACGCCGGGCGCTCGGCGGTGTGGGCTTCGTAGTCGCTCCACCACGCCGCGCAACCCTCGGGGATCGGGAACCCGAGCTGCTTGCGCTGGTCGACGAGCTGATGGATCCGGACCTTCTGCTCGCGCACCAGTGCGAGCGTCCCCGGGTCGGCGTGGTCCGCCCGAGCGCCCCACAGCGACTCTTCGAGCCGCCAGGCCTCGCGGCGCGCCTCGACGATGGCGTGCGTCCCGTCCACGATGTCGGCCAGCACGGCGGCGTCGCCCTCCGCGAGCAGATCGGCCGCACGCAACCACCCGTAGTCCTTGTTTATGCGCAGCAGTCCCGGCTCGATCTCGAACAGCCCGACCACGTCGACCACCGGGTCGATCGTCGTCAGTGTGGCCCCCTCTGGCAGGTGCACGGCGAGGTTGGCCAGTTGGCGCTCGGCCACGCCGATCATCCCGACGGCACGCAACCCGATGTAACCGGCGGGCGCGTCGGCGTAGTCCCGGTCGTCGCGCGTGATGCCGAGCGGCAGCGCCACGACCGCGATGATCCGCGTCGCACCGAGCGCCGCGGCCGCGCTGACCGGGATCATCTCGACCACGCCACCGTCGACGTAATCGTCGTCCGCCATGTGGTGCGGCGGGAACACCATTGGCACACTCGCCGACGCGATGGCGCCCTCCACCACGTCCACCGGGCCAGCCGATGCGCCGGGCGCCGGGGTGCGGGCGTCGGACTCGACGATGGTGCCGTCCTCGGTCACGAAACGCAGCACGCCAGCGCGCAAGGCGACCACGGCGAGGCGCAGGCGCAGACCAGGCCGCGCGACCAGCGCCGGGTCGACGGGACGCACCATCCCGTCGTCACTGCCATGGCTCAGCGCGCCGGCCAGCGGGTCGAGGTTCAACACGGAGCTGCCGCTCGAGCGGAGCTGGCGGCGGACGCGGGGGAACCGGAGGCCGGCGCCGGCCAGGAGGCGCACCACGTGGCGCTGGCGGTGCCGGCGCGCCTTGCGCGCCTGGCGGCGTTCGGCGCGGTCCGATGTGCTCGGCGGGACGATCTGGCTGCCGTCGAGCACGGTGCTCGGCGTGAGCGGGAACGGTGGGCGCGTCCCCTCGGTGAGCTCCTGGTGGATCTCGCGGCCGAGCGCGGTGCCGTCGAGCGCGGCCAGCCACGGCTGCTTCCCGAAGATCTGGTCGGAGTGGCTCCAGGCAAGGATGTCGTGCTCGAGCTCGTCGACGCGCGCCTCGAACTCGTCGCGCGTGCGCGCCTGCGAGAGGACGGTGGCGGCGATGGCGCCCGCAGACGTCGCCGTCACGACATCGGGCACGATGCCCTCGGTCCCGACGAGGTACTGGAGCACCCCGACCTCGAAGGACCCTTTGGTGCCGCCGCCCGCGAGGACGAACGCGGTGGACGCGGTGCCGGGGGACGGAGGCATCCGACCGATTCTGGCACCGGGGACCGGTGCCGACCAAGGGCGGGAGGGGGCGGCGGTTTTCAACCGCCCGCGGCCGCGCTCACGACCTCGACGAGGGAGCCCGCCGTCGCCGGCGTCGTCGCCCACTCCGAGCGCGGCACGACGCAGCGGTCGACGGCGACGGCCACGCCCTTGGGATCGTCCTCGTCGACGAGCGCGCGGACCAGGTCGGCGATCGTCGTCCCCTGTGCGACCTCGAGGCGCTCGCCGTTGACCTGGAGCGCCACGGCGCTCACTGGTCCAGGGCCCGGACGACCGGCGCCAGCGGCCGTTCGGCCAGCAGGTCGGCGACGGCGTGTGCGGTGAGGGGGGCAAGCACGATGCCGTTGCGGTAGTGCCCGGTCGCCACGACGACGCCGTCGCGGGACGTCCGGCCGATGCGCGGCCTGTTGTCCGGGGTGGCGGGGCGGAGCCCGGCGGCGGCTTCGCGCAGCTCGAGCTCGTCGATGCCCGGGACCACGGCGCGGGCGTCGCAGAGCAGCTCGTGCACCGCGCCAGCCTGCACGGTGGTGTCGAACCCTCGTTCCTCGACGGTGGCGCCGACGACGAGCGAGCCGTCGCGGCGTGGGACGAGATAGACGGAGCGGCCGCGGACGAGCGCGCGCACGGTGCGCGGCAGAAGGGGGAGGGGCGCCCCTGCTCCGGCGGGCGGGCCGAGGACAGATCCCGGCGGCGGCCCGAGACGCAGGATGTGGCCCTTGACGGCGCGCAGCGGGGGGAGGCCCAGCTCCTCGATCCCGCCGATGCTTGCGAGACCGGTCCCGGCCGCCAGGACGACGTGGTCCGCGCCGATGCGGCGACCGTCCCCGAGGACCAGCGCGGGCCCGGGCTCGAGCGCCGTGACGGACGCCTCGACGAAGGCCACGCCGCCGGCACGGCACGCGCCGAGCAGCGCACTGAGGAGCGCCCGGTTGTCGACGGCGTGATCGCCGCGCACCTCGATGCCGCCGCGCAGCGCGGGGCTGAGCGCCGGCACCAGGCGACGGCACTCGCTGGCGCTGCGCCGTTCGGCCGCCAGGCCGAGGGCGCGCTGGTACGCGAGGAGGTCGTCGAGCGTGGCGCGGTCGGACGCATCGACCGCGACGGTGATCGTGCCGTTCGTGTCGTAGCCGACGTTCGTGCCGGCCGCCGCCTCGAGCGCCGCTACGAAGGCGGGCCACAGGCGCGCCCCCTCGCGCAGCAGGGTCGTCAACGCGGACTCGCCGAACTGCGCCTCGGTGACCGGTGCGAGCATGCCCGCCGCCACCCACCCCGCGCCGTCGCGCCCTGGTGCGGGCGCCACGACTGTCACATCATGACCGTTGCGTGACAGTTCCCACGCACACGCAAGCCCGATGACCCCGCCCCCCACCACGTGCACCTGTGACGGCGCCGACATGTGACCAGCGTAGGGGGGAGGTCGTGTATCCTGGTTCTTCCATCTTCGGGCCAACGTCGTCCCGGTCGATCACCACCCCCAACCCGGAAGGACGCCGATGGCCATAGGCCTCTACGACGCGGCATACGAGCACGACGCCTGCGGCGTCGGCATGGTCGCCGATCTGCACGGCCGGCCGGATCACGGCGTCGTCGACCGCGGCCTTTCGGTCCTCGAGCGCCTCGCCCACCGTGGCGCGTCCGGCGCCGAGGTCGAGACGGGCGACGGTGCGGGGATCCTCACCCAGATCCCGCACCGGTTCCTCGCCGCGGCCGCCGAGGCTGCCGGTTTCACGCTGCCCGCCGCCGGCGGGTACGCCGTCGGCCTGGTCTTCTTGCCCGCCGACGCCGACGACGCCCACAAGGCGCGCCGCGTCGTCGGCGAGATGGCGGCCGAGGAGGGCTTGCGCGTCCTCGGGTGGCGGGTCGTGCCGACCGAGACCGGGGGACTGGGCACGACCGCGCTCGGTGCGATGCCCCTCATCGAGCAGCTCTTCGTCGCCCCGACCGACGAGGGCGTCGACACCATGGCGCTCGAGCGCAAGGCCTTCGTGCTGCGCAAGCGCGTCGAGCACGCGGTCGACGGGCTCTACTTCCCGTCGTTGTCGGCGCGGACGATCGTCTACAAGGGCATGCTGACCTCCGAGCAGCTGCGCCAGTTCTTCCCCGACCTGCGCGACCCCACGTTCGAATCGGGGTTGGTGCTCGTGCACTCGCGCTTCTCGACCAACACCTTCCCGAGTTGGCCGCTGGCGCACCCGTACCGCTACCTCTGCCACAACGGCGAGATCAACACCCTGGCGGGCAACCGCAACTGGATGCGCGCTCGCGAGGCGTTGTTGGACACGCCCCTCATCGAGGGCGACCTCTCGCGCCTGTATCCGATCTGCACGCCCGGCGCGAGCGACTCGGCCAGCTTCGACGAGGTGCTCGAGCTCTTGCACCTCGGCGGGCGCTCGTTGCCGCACGCGGTGCTGATGATGATCCCCGAGGCGTGGGAGAACCACGCCACGATGGACAGGGCGCGGCGCGCCTTCTACCGCTACCACGCGTCGCTCATGGAACCGTGGGACGGCCCGGCCGCCGTCTGCTTCACCGACGGCACCGTGGTCGGTGCGGTGCTCGACCGCAACGGGCTGCGCCCGGCGCGCTACTGGGTCACCGACGACGGGCTCGTCGTCCTCGCCAGCGAGGTGGGGGTGCTCGACATCGCGCCCGAGCGCGTCGTGCGCAAGGGCCGCCTGCAGCCCGGGCGCATGTTCCTCGTCGACACGTCCAAGGGCCGCCTGGTCGAGGACGAGGAGATCAAGGCCGAGCTGGCCGCGGAGCACCCCTACGAAGACTGGCTGGCCGCCGACCAGGTGCGCCTCGAGGACCTGCCGGCACGCACGATGCTCACCCCCCAACACGGGCGCGTCGTCAGCCACCAGCGCCTCTTCGGCTACACGAACGAGGAGCTGCGGGTCATCGTGGCGCCGATGGCGCGCACGGGGACCGAGCCACTCGGCTCCATGGGCTCGGACACCTCCATCGCCGTGCTGTCCAACCGTTCCCGCCTGCTCTACGACTACTTCACCCAGCTCTTCGCGCAGGTGACCAACCCGCCGCTCGACGCCATCCGAGAGGAGTTGGTCACCTCGCTCGCCGCCACCATCGGGCCCGAGGCGAACCTCCTCGACGCCCGTTGCGGCTCGTGCCGCCAGATCCTGCTGCCGCTCCCGGTGATCGACCGCGACGACCTGGCCAAGCTCATGTACGTCAACGAGCACGGCGAGACGCCGGGCTTCAAGGCCTTCGCTATCGACGGCCTCTTCGAGGTCAGCGAGGCGGGGACCGCGGGCGCGCCGACCGCGGCAGGCGGCGAGGCGCTGCGGCGCGCCATCGAGGAAGTGCGCCGCCGCGTTTCCGAGGCGATCGCCGACGGCGCGAACCTCATCGTGCTGTCGGACCGCAACGCGACCGCCGACTGGGCACCGATTCCCTCGTTGCTCTTGACCGCCGCCATCCACCACCACCTCGTGCGCGAGAAGACGCGGACCAAGGTCGGGCTGGTGATCGAGACGGGCGACGCCCGCGAGGTGCACCACATCGCGCTGCTGATCGGCTTCGGTGCCGCCGCGGTGAACCCGTATCTCGCCCTGGACTCGATCGACGACATGATCTCGGAGGGGTTGCTCGAGGGCGTGTCGCCGCGCCAGGCTCGGCGCAACTACATCAAGGCCGCCTGCAAGGGCGTGCTGAAGGTCATGTCCAAGATGGGCATCTCGACCGTGGCGTCCTATACCGGGGCCCAGGTCTTCGAGGCGATCGGCCTCGACGGCGCGCTCATCGACGAGTACTTCACCGGCACCTCGTCGCGCATCGGCGGCGTCGGGCTCTCGGTGCTCGCCGCCGAGGTGGCGACCCGGCACCGGACGGCGCACGAGGCGCGCCCGACCGAGCGCGCCCACCGCGAGCTCGAGGTGGGCGGCGAGTACCAGTGGCGCCGCGAAGGCGAATTCCACCTCTTCAACCCGAAGACGGTCTTCAAGCTCCAGCACGCGACGCGCGCCAAGCGCTACGAGATCTTCAAGGAATACACGGCCGCCGTCGACAACCAGGCCGAGCACCTCGGCACGCTGCGCGGCTTGCTGCGGCTGAAGCCCGCACCCGGTGGGCCGATCCCGATCGAGGAGGTCGAGCCGATCGCCTCGATCATGACCCGCTTCTCCACCGGCGCCATGTCCTACGGGTCGATCTCGGCCGAGGCGCACCAGACGCTCGCCATCGCCATGAACCGCATCGGCGGCCGCTCCAACACCGGGGAGGGGGGCGAGGACGCGGACCGCTTCACGCCCGACGCCAACGGCGACCTGCGGCGCAGCGCGATCAAGCAGGTGGCCTCGGGCCGCTTCGGCGTGACGAGCGAGTACCTGGTCAACGCGGACGACCTGCAGATCAAGATCGCGCAGGGCGCGAAGCCGGGCGAGGGCGGCCAGCTGCCGGGGAACAAGATCTGGCCCTGGATCGCCCGGACGCGCAGCTCGACCCCGGGCGTCGGCCTGATCTCGCCGCCGCCGCACCACGACATCTATTCGATCGAGGACATCGCGCAGCTGATCCACGACCTCAAGTCGTCGAACCCGGCCGCGCGCGTCCACGTCAAGCTCGTCGCCGAAGTGGGCGTCGGCACCGTCGCGGCCGGTGTGGCCAAGGCACACTCCGACGTGGTGCTGATCTCGGGCCACGACGGCGGCACCGGCGCCGCCCCGCTGACCTCGCTCAAGCACGCCGGCATCCCGTGGGAGATCGGCCTGGCCGAGACGCAGCAGACCCTGCTCGTCAACGGCCTGCGCGACCGCATCGTCGTCCAGGTCGACGGGCAGCTGAAGACGGGGCGCGACGTGCTGGTCGGCGCCTTGCTGGGCGCGGAGGAGTACGGCTTCGCCTCGGCGCCGCTGGTGGTGTCGGGCTGCATCATGATGCGCGTCTGCCACCTCGACACCTGCCCGGTGGGCATCGCCACCCAGACCCCGGCGCTGCGGGCGAAGTTCAGCGGCAAGCCCGAGTTCGTCGAGACCTTCTTCGAGTACATCGCCGAGGAGGTGCGCGAGCTGCTCGCCTCCCTCGGGCTGCGCTCCCTCGACGAGGCCATCGGGCGCGTCGACCTGCTCGACACGGACGCGGCCGTCACGCACTGGAAGGCGGCCGGGCTGGACCTCTCGGCGGTCCTGGCCCAGCCCGACGTGCCCGAGACCATGGGCCGGCGCCAGCTGCGGCTCCAGGACCACGGGCTGGAGAAGGCGCTCGACCACCAGTTCCTTCCCGCCTGCGGGCCTGCGCTGGACGACGCCACGCCGGTCTCTATGGAGCTCGCGATCAACAACGTCGACCGCACCGTGGGCACGCTGCTCGGCTCCGAGATCAGCCGCCGCTACGGCGCGGCGGGCCTCCCCGAGGACACCATCTCGCTCACGTTCTTCGGATCGGCCGGGCAGAGCTTCGGCGCCTTCGTGCCGCGTGGCGTGACCATGCGCCTGCACGGCGACGCCAACGACTACTTCGGCAAGGGCCTCTCAGGCGGGCGGCTGGTGGTGCGGCCGCCGGCGGACTCGCCGTTCGCCGCCGAGGACCAGATCATCGCCGGCAACGTGATCCTCTACGGCGCCACCGCCGGTGAGGTCTTCATCCGGGGCCAGGTGGGCGAGCGCTTCTGCGTGCGGAACTCGGGCGCGACGGCCGTGGTCGAGGGCGTGGGCGACCATGGCTGCGAGTACATGACCGGCGGCCTGGTCGTCGTCCTCGGGCCGACCGGGCGTAACTTCGCGGCCGGCATGTCGGGCGGGATGGCCTACGTCTACGACCCGGAGCGCACCTTCGGCCAGCGGGTCAACCTCGAGCTCGTCGACGTCGAGCCGCTCGACGGGGAGGACCGCTTCCGTCTCCACGCCCTGGTGGAGCGCCACGGGGTCGAGACCGAGTCGGCCGTGGCCGCCTGCCTGCTCGAGGATTGGGACACCCAGGTGCTCGAGTTCGTGAAGGTCATGCCGCGGGACTACCGGCGCATCCTCGAGGCGACCCGCCAGGCCGAGGCGGAGGGCCGGTCGGTCGACGAGGCGGTCATGGAGGCGGCGCATGGGTGAGTCCCGTGGGTAAGCCGACCGGCTTCATGGAGTACGGCCGCGAGCTGCCGCGCCGGCGCGCCATCCCGGTGCGCCTGCGCGACTGGCGCGAGGTCTACGAGCCCTTCCCCGAGGACTCGGTGAAGGAGCAGGGCGCGCGCTGCATGGACTGCGGCATCCCGTTCTGCCACGACGGCTGCCCACTCGGGAACCTGATCCCAGAGTGGAACGACCTCGTCTACCGCGACGACTGGCCCGACGCCATGGAGCGGTTGCACTCGACGAACAACTTCCCCGAATTCACCGGACGGCTGTGTCCCGCGCCGTGCGAGGCATCGTGCGTGCTCGGCATCAACGAGGACCCGGTGACCATCGAGCGCATCGAGTACGAGATCGTCGAGCGCGCCTGGTCCGAGGGGTGGGTGACCCCCCAGGTGCCGACGGTGCGGACCGGCAAGTCGGTCGCCGTGGTCGGCTCGGGCCCCGCCGGCCTGGCGGCGGCACAGCAGCTGGCGCGGGCGGGCCACACCGTCACCGTGTTCGAGCGGGCGGAGCGGCCGGGTGGCTTGCTGCGCTACGGCATCCCCGAGTTCAAGATGGAGAAGTCGGTGCTGGACCGCCGGCTGGCCCAGCTCGAAGGCGAGGGCGTGACCTTCGTATGCTCCACGTCGGTTGGCGGGAGCGCACACGACCCCGCGGCGGGCGCCGGCGCGGCGGGGGCGCCGGGGCCCGTCGAGCCGGGGGAGGAGCGGGGCCTCGGGACGGCGAACGGGCCCGACGTGCGGGTGCGACCGGCGGCCGACGTGCGGGCGGAGTTCGACGCGCTGGTGCTGGCCGGGGGCGCCACGATGCCGCGCGACCTCCCGGCGCCCGGCCGCGAGCTCGACGGCGTCCACTTCGCGCTGGAGTACCTGAAGCCGTCCAACCTGGTGCGGGAGGGCGCGCTCGGCGTGTCACCGATCAACGCCAAGGGCAAGCGGGTCATCATCATCGGCGGCGGTGACACCGGGGCCGACTGTCTCGGCACCGCGCACCGCCAGGGCGCGCGCTCGGTCCACCAGCTCGAGATCATGGCGGAGCCGCCGAGCGACCGGCTGGCCGACAACCCGTGGCCGCTGTGGCCCTTGATCCTGCGCACGTCCTCGGCTCACGAGGAGGGCGGCGAGCGCCTCTTCTCCGTGACCACCACCGAGTTCGTCGACGACGGCGCGGGTGCCGTGCGTGCGCTGCGCGGTCACACGGTCGAGATGCGCACCGAAGGCGGTCGTCCCGTCTTCGAGGAGGTACCGGGCAGCGAATTCGAGCTCGAGTGCGACCTGGTCCTTCTCGCCATGGGCTTCACCGGGACCGAACGGCACAACGCGGTGGACGAGCTGGGCGTCGAGGTCGGGCCGCGCGGCACGGTGACCGCCGACAGCGAGTGGGCGACGAACGTCGACGGCGTGTTCGTGTGCGGCGACCAGACGCGGGGCCAGAGCCTCATCGTGTGGGCGATCGCGGAGGGTCGCTCGTGTGCCGCTGCGGTCGACCGCTGGCTCATGGGCACGTCCTCGTTGCCGGCACCGATCGTGCCGGGACAGCTCGCACTGCGCTGAGCCCCTGCGGCGGCGAGGCGCGCCGCCGCGCCATCGCTCAGAAGGGTGGACCGGGAGGCGGCAGGGGGTCGACCGAGGCGAGGTTGCCGTTGAGCACGTGGTCCGTCCAGCGGACCCCGTCCCACCAGCGGAGCTCGTTGCGCTGTGTCGGATCGGACTGCCACGACGGAGGAACGGCCGGGGGCGACGTGACGGGGACGCCCGGCGAGGGCGTGTCCGGCCAGCCCGCGGCGCCGGCCGGTGCATCGAGCTCGGCGACGCGGCTCAGTGCAGCCCAGCCGAGGGCCAGGACGGCGAGCACCTGGACCAAGGGCGAGATCGGCAACGCCGTCCGGAACGCCGTGACCGACGTCGGCGGTGGCCCGTAGACGATGCCCGCCGCGACGGCGCCGGCGAGGCCGCTCACGACGAGCAGCCACAGTCCCCACTCGACCGGCGCGACGGATTTGCTGCGCAGCAGCGCCCGCGACCGCGCGCTCATGACGACGGCAGCGAGCCCGGCGAACCCCACGGCGAAGAGCACCTCGGCGGAGATGGCCAGGGTCGCGTCGTCGAGCTGCGGCGAGGGGAGCCCGAAGGACACCGCGACGACCACGAGGGATCCGGCGGCCAGCAGACGGAGCACCGCCTGGCGCGGGAGTGCCGGGTCGTCCTGCTCGGCCAGCGCGTGCCGGCCCGCCCCCGCCAGCACCACGATCGCCCACCCGCCGACGCCGATCGCCGTCAGCACGTTGCCGGCGGTTGACTCGTGGAGCGTCGTGGCCGCGATGACGAGCGTCCCGATCGCGAGGAACAGCGTGGACACGGTCGCGCCAGCGACCTCCCACATCACCGTCCACCGCCGCGACACGAAGAGGTGCCACGTCACCGACGCGGTGGCGGCGACACCGACGGCGGAGGCCGCGAACAGCAACCAGGCCGCCGCCGTGTTGAGGTCCCGATAGGTCCCGACGTCCGAGGGCGAGGCGAGGATGGCCGGGGCCACACCCGCCAGGAGCTCGCCCAACGCCCACAGCCCCGCGGCAAACGCCGCCATCAACAGTGCCGGCTTGAATCGGGTCAGTTCTGTCATCGTTCGTCCTGGTGGCCGCTCCGAGCCCGGACGCGGCGCGTTCTGATCGTACGTTCTTGCCGCGCCCGGGAGGGGCCAGGGGCGGCTGGCGAGGCCCCGGCGCCCGGCGTCGAACCGTCGGTACAGTGCCGCCCATGCCCTTCGTGCACGCCAACGAGATCGAGCTCTACTGCGAGTTTGCCGGCGCGGGGGACCGGCTTCTCTTCATCTCGGGTACGGGGAGCGATCTACGCCAGCAACCGCGCGTCGCCGACAGCGACGCCTTCTCGGACTTCGAGCTCCTCCAGTACGACCAACGCGGCCTCGGCCGCTCGGCCACCCCACCCGGGCCCTACACCATGGCCGATTACGCGGAGGACGCGGCCGGACTCCTCGACACCGTCGGGTGGGACGACTGCGTCGTCGCGGGTGTCTCGTTCGGTGGGATGGTCGCGCAGGAACTCACGATCCGGCATCCGGCGCGCGTCCGTCGCCTCGTGCTTGCCTGCACGTCGTCAGGAGGAGCCGGCGGCTCGTCGTACCCGCTGCACGAACTGGTCGAGCTGTCGCCCGAGGAGTCGCTGCCGAAGCGGTTCGAATTGATCGACACGCGCTGGGACGCCGCGTGGCGCGAGGCCAACCCCGACATGGTCAAGCTCTTGCGTGACCGCTTCGACCTGCGCGGCGCCGACGGCGAGGTCGACCCGGGCCTCGTGCTCCAGCTCGAGGCGCGCAGCCATCACGACACTGCAGCGAGACTGGGCCAGATTCAATGTCCGACGCTCGTGTGCGCCGGCCGCTACGACGGCATCGCGCCGCTGTCGAACAGCGAGTTCCTGGCCCGTGGCATCCCGAACGCGCGCCTCGAGGTATTCGACGGCGGGCACGCCTTCTTCATGCAGGATCCCAGCGCGTTGCCGGCGATGCGGGACTTCCTCCTCGAGGGTCACGCCGCCTGAGCTCCCTGCGCCGGGAGCACCGCCCGGTCCAGGCGCGGTCCGGTTCGCGCCGCCCGGAGGCGCTCAGGCGCGGGCGTCGAGCCCGTGCAGCGGTTGGCGTGGCGTCAGCCCGCGCCACGCACTCGGCAGCTTCAAGGCGAGCCGCTCGAGCTCTTCGAGGTGGGCCGCCGACAACGTCTCGAGCCGCTTCGTCCCCTTCGGCGTCAATTGCAGGCGGACCACCCGGTGGTCCTCGGGATCGCGCGCCCGTGTCACCAAGCCGGCCTTGACGGCGCGGTCGACCAGCCCGACGGCGCTGTGGTGCCGCAGGAGCAAGTAGTCCGCCGCTTCACCCACCGTCGGCCCGCGCGGGTCGCTGTGACCCCGGATGGCCAGCAGCAGCTGATGCTGCGCCGGCGTCAGTCCCGCCTCCTCGGCTTGCTGCTCGCTCCAGCGCAAGAAGCGCCGCAGGCCAGAGCGGAGGGTCAACAGGTCCTCGTAGTCGGCATCTCGCAAACGCATCGTAATACGATACCATCGCGACACGATGGAAGTCGTGGATGGTCCCGACGAGACGCCGGGCACGCACGAGCCAGGCGCGGGCGAGCCCTCAGCGGCGGACGTCGGGGAGGATCAGGGGTCGTCGGCCTGGACTTTCGCCCCGCGGGGACACCAGAGCGCGGCCTCGGGGACTTCACGACGACGCCTGCCATCCTGCGCCTCGTCCCCTTGGCGATCCTGATCGGCGTCCTCGCCACGGGGATCGCCCTGGCGTTGCTCGACATGATCGGCTTCCTGACGAACCTGCTGTACTACCAGCGCCTCAGCGTGCGGCTCGTCTCACCCACCGCGAACCAGCTGGGTTGGCTCGCGGTGGTGATCCCC
>Ga0335072_10006999_pt1 | contig 16464 bp, 19 predicted proteins | sample Lox_Sample_21_FD_206725 | JGI IMG/M metagenome (GOLD analysis project Ga0335072, IMG submission 206725) | Soil microbial communities from Loxahatchee National Wildlife Refuge, Florida, United States - Lox_Sample_2.1 | ecosystem: Environmental > Terrestrial > Soil > Wetlands | place: USA...
AGAACCTTAATAGCAAGACATATGCTAAAAAGGGGGGAAAGACTATATGCCTTAAAGAGCATCGTAGTAGTTAGAATAAACAACAATGTACGCTTCAACTTTGTGTACACGCAAATAAAGTACCTCGAATTAAGCCTCTAATCATGTTTAAGGGGTCTAAAAAGGGGGATTCTCGTTGTCGTACAAAAGAGAAGAGGTATTCTCTTAATGTTAATGTGATCTTTAACTTAAAGGCTTATGCAAATACTTAAAACCTTAAGGGATAGGTAAAGAATTAGTTTAAGTGGGAGACCCCATTTTCTCTATCTAATATGGAGCCTCAACTTTTAGTTCTTAATGCCTTTAAGCCTTATAAGAAGAATAGGAAATAGGAGGAGGAGGAAGCAAACGACCTTGTTAATAAATTCAAAAAGCTTAACACTACAATCTCTATTATTCCTAGTAGCTGTACTAGCTACATTCAACCTCTTAATGTCTCTATTAATAAGATCGTTAAGAATATTATCAAGCAGTATAAGGAGGACTACTACGATGCAAACCCTAATGAGTATGCTGATTCCAAATACAACCCTAGTGATCGACGGGTATTAGTAACCTATTAGGTAGCAAAAGCTTGGAAGGTCCTTTATGAACAGTACAAAGAGACAATTATCAACACCTTCCGCAATTTGGGATTATCTTTAAACCCTAATGGCTCTAAAGATTTACAACTAAAGATACAAGACCTCCCAGATATTACTATTAGAGAGTGGGAGCTGCTAGAGGACACAATTGGAGACAGCCAGACCTCCCTTACCCACTCTACCAACCTTGATTTTCAGAATCCTATAACCCCTTTTGCAATGGAACTACGTACTCGATCTCAAACAACTGTGCGAAAAGACCTATATTACACACAAAAAGAGATCGAAGAAGGGATCCCTAATGTGGAGGATGAGAATGATACTACTGATTCGGAGGCAGAGAATGATATAGAGGCTCAGTTCGACTCTGACGACGACGAAGAGTTCGACCCTGAGTACAATGTTTAAGACGTAAAGGACATGAATATGAGGGGGTGATTTTAAGGACATGTAATTTAGGAGATCAGGAGCTCTTTCTTTATATATACTAGTTGTAATATTGTAATCTAATTAATATATTCATATAAGATCGCGTCTTATAAAAATTGTGCACCCACAGCGATTGATTTAGGTATCATTGTATAAGTAGGTGCGTCTTGTATTAAAGGTGCTTCTTATAAACCAATTTATACGGTATTCTGCGGCGGCTCCTATGTAGATTCATCTTCACTGTCCCATATATCAAGTAGAACATTCTACCACCTCCTTGTCCTCTCTAGGTATGCGATCCACATTCTTAGAGGTCATTATCTAAGCTTTTATAGGAGGCAGCGTCCTCAAAAATTTGATTATCACTTATTGTTTTATCTCATATAGCAGACTCATTAGCACTTGCTAATTTATCAAGCTCAAACTCCCTATAGAGGCGCCTTTCGCTAGCCTCAGCAGCAGTTGGCACCTCATCTACGAATGGAGTCTCTTCTCATCCCATTGCGTTGCAAACTCTGTCTCGGCCCTAGTTTTAGCTGTAGGTCTAGGATCGCTGAGCTTGTCTGTAGGATGAGCTTTGCTAGCAGGACGTTTAGACCCAGTTTTAGATTTGTATATTGCAGCTAATGCATTAATAGACCCTATGTCTTCATAGACAGCTAGGGATATAGTTATGTTACTAGAATGGGCCTCTCATTAGTGTCTTATTGTGGTGGGGTTCCGTGATCCCTTACAAAACTACATGATTTAGGCGATTGGATAGTCGGATTGCTTGAGTGGCTTTGTTGAGTTAGCTGATTTGGACAATAGTTGTTCCTCTGCCGGGTGCTTTGATGTATATAGCTAGTCTGAGGACCTCGTTCTTAGGATCATCATCGTCTTCATCCTTTACAGATCAGACAGATCGGGGATAAGTTCTACGGGTGCCTTGCAGACGATTTACAGCTTTATGGACATGGATTGAGCTTTACGGACACAGAATGCAGTTGTTTCTTGTGTTAGCTGTCGTTAGCTAATGTTAGCTAGCTGTCTATTGTGTGGTTTTGAGTCCTGTTCCTTCTGCCGAGCACCTCTAGAGCGCCCGCTGACCGACCCATTGCCCCGACGATCGTGCACTGCGACGGCACACACATCCTATCCCTCCGCAATATAAGTGCAGCAACTTTAAGAATATGAATCGCTATGTACGAATGCAATTGCAGCTTGCAAATTTGCTATAGTAAGGTTTTGTATCCGCTCCAGATAAATCACTTGATCTAGGCAATAGTTGTTCCTGTACCAAGAGCTTTGATGTATTTAGTCAGTTCGAGGTCCTTGTTCTCGTGAACATCGTCACAAAGGAGAATAGAGGTTATAGATGGTTTTACGGGTGCGTACGGACAGACAAACAAGGCTGGAAGTGGAGAGATAGAGTTTATGGATACAGATAAGCGATTCCTACAAGGATTACTATAGGGAATTACGGACGCAGAATGCAACTTCTTCTTTCTTTTGGGTTTTTTGGGCCTTCTTCCTTCTATTAAGCACCTCCGGAGCCTACGCCGACCTATCTATTGTCCTGACAACCGTGCAGTTCGACGGCACATCCAATTATTCCCTCCACAATGCATCAGTAGACCCTTTCAAGAAGTTTCAAAAATATTATCCTAGTTCTTACACCTGTTTCTATACAAGATCTTGAATTTAACCTTAATATCCATCCCCTAATCATTAAATAGCAACGTGGTCGATCAAAAACCAAGCGGATAAGGAAAGGTTCTTGGAAAAGGACGCTAAAACAGTGAGGTACATGCAGAGAATATGGTCATAACAAACATTCTTGTCAGAATCAACCTTTTCCAACAGATGGCGACAACAAGCTCTAGATAGGGCTAATTCATTGTCTGATTCTTTATCAAGTAGTTAGACAGACAGCTCAGCAATTGATGGTGAGATCGATGAGCAAGTTGATGAAATTGCACTGTATGATCAGCGTATTCAGCGTGCTCAGCTTGCATATCAGCGGATGTAGGGGCGAATAGCTGCAGAACTAATGCCCATGGAGGGTATTCAAGCTACCAATCTAACAATCGACAATGAGAGCGAAAGTGAACTATCTATAGTGTCAAGTAGTAGGTTCTTAGGCTTGAAAGAAGACTTCTGGAAGGAAAAGAGTGCTGTTGGCTGTGATTTTGCAAAGATAATGGCACCGGCGATGTCATTGGTGACAATACAGATAATTGGGACGGCATTGGAGACGGTACAGACAACGGTGACGGTAATGTGTATAAGGTCAAAGGGCAAACGAGTGCATTGGGAATAGCTTCAAATATCGGGGTGGTAGGTTACGCTCATTGGCTAGGATAATAGCCTTGTTCATACATTGGCATTTTCCACGGGGTTTAGGTTCGGAGCTCCATGCTCGAGGGGTAAATATCGATGTAGAATAGCAGCAGTTCAAGAAGGCGTAATAAGGCCCATGTGCCAGCTGATTCGCGGTGTCTGAGCTGTTACAGTGCGCATCATCAATATTCCATAGATCGATGGCATCGCCAGCAATAATCATTTGTACGGCAATGTGCTAACCTACCACTCAAAATCTCCGATATTACTCAACTGCCACCCTAAAGTTTTTATTTACTGTCTATCAGTTCGGAGGACGGACAGGGAACCAGCACACAAGTGGATCGAGCTGGCTATCCCGAAGCTCATCCCTTTAACCTAGTGGTAGGATTTTAGAAGGTAGACAAGTCTCCTTGCAAACCGTTACCTACTTCTGTGAAACAATTAGCAACGAATATTTCAGAAAGGTAAGTTGAAATGCAGTATTAGCTCTTGCATCATTCCAGAAAAGGTTTGTATGAGCAATGATTCTAGAGCCCTACACCCAGCAACTAAGCAGAACTTGCACTACTGTTATCTTCAAAGGGATCACCCAAAAAAGGCCATGATTGAAATCCAGCATAGAGAAGTGACCAGGGGATTGAAATTGGTGTGCTAAGGAGAGGTTTCTGTTCCTAATTCTTCACTTATATAAGATCCCAATCTAAGTAGGCTTTTAATTTATTTGGCTAAAAGTGGGCTAACTAAGCTCCGTGAAATAAAAGTAACATGGTTCCTAAGTAACACACACCACGTGACAAGGCTGATCATACCCACCAATGACGTCACACCACCCTCCGTCCCGAGCATCATCCTGCTTTCGAGCTCCACTCCCAAACATCCCAGAACGCCATATAGCATATAAATGATACGTCAAGCACATCTCACCCTCAATCTACATCCCCAAGTTACACCAAAGCCAGAACCATCTCATATCCAACCACAAACGTCTTTCTTGAACAATACAACTTACCGTTGCCAGTATGAACACCAACACCAACACAACAACCACGCCCGGCACCACAAACACTGGCACAATCCCAACCACAAAGCAAACCAACAACCCTATAAAAGCCGCCGCCGCCGCCATCCATGGCGCCGGGGAAGTAGTGCGTGGAACATTCAACAGCGCCGTGGAAGGCGCTTTCAACGAGGTATGTGTCGCAAAGACCAAATATTGACGACGAAGGGTTCTGAGCAAGACATGGGGGAAAAAAAAAACTGATGCGAAAATATAGAGCGGAGGCGTCGCCAAGAACAACGAGATCACCAGCAAGGGCATCGATGAGATCGAGACGGGGAGGTTTAGTACCGGGACGAAGAATCGGGAGGGGTTTGTGCCGGGGAGTGATCATGAGGTGCGGAAGGGGGTCTGAAGTAAACTTGCGAGGTGCATTGCATGCACTGGGAGAACTGAGAGTTTGCAGATTGTAAAAACACCAAGAACATAGGCCTGGATAGAATAGAAATGGAATGGTGAAGGCAAAGCAAAGTAAATGGGTGGAATTGTGTTGTGATATGTGTTCTTGTGACTTAACTACAGCTTTCCTTGTGAGTGATCACTTCCAAATTGATTCCCTATTAGCATATCAAGGCATGAAACAATTTAAGCCTTTTCAAGCTTCTCTTTCAGGATGCCCTTCAGTGTCTCAGCGTCTGCAGCGAACTTGCTGATGCCCTCTCTCAGTTTCTCGACGGCCATTTGTTCTTCATTGAAGTCAAAGCGGAAGAGCGATTCCTCGTCGAGGTAGGACTTCTTCTTGATATCGAGGCTTTGGGCTTGAGCAGGGTCGAGTTTCCTTGGGACGGGCTCAGTGGAGTTCATGAGTTGCTCTAGCAGGTTGGGCTAGTGTGAAAGAACTATTAGCCATATGTCTCAATACCGCCGTAACTTAACTTACAGCGATGGTCAAGTAATCGCATCCGGCCAATTCGGTGATCTCGCCTGTGCTTCGGAATGAAGCACCCATGACGATTGTCTTGTATCCGAACTTCTTGTAGTAGTTGTAGATTGACTTGACACTGGCCACACCTGGGTCCTCCTCTTTGCTATACTCCTTCTTGGTGGCAGCTTTGTACCAGTCGAGAATACGGCCAACGAATGGCGAAATGAGGAAGGCGCCGGCTTCGGCAGCACAGATGGCTTGAGGTAGGGAGAACATAAGCGTTAAATTGCAGTTAATGCCATGATCCTTTTGGAGGACTCTGGCGGCTTGGATACCTTCCCATGTCGAGGCAATCTTAATGAGAATACGCTCTTTTGGTATGCCGATAGATTGATACAGCTGGAGTCATTAGATTAGAAAGACTAGTTTGGTATAACACGAACCTCGATAATATGGAGTGCCTTGTCGATAGAGCCTTGCTTATCGAATGAGAAACGCGCATCGACCTCAGTTGAGACCTTTCCGGGAACAATTTTGAGGATCTCCTTTCCGAACTCAACTAAGAGGCGGTCAAGAGCCGCATCTACCTGCTCATCAATGTCCTTCGCATGCGATTTGCCGTATTCGATGGCAACATCCATAAGCTTCGCATATTCAGGCTTCTTTGATGCGGCGAGGATCAACGATGGGTTCGTGGTAGCATCTTGTGGTTTGTATTTGCCGATAGCTGAAACACGTCAGCGAGATTTGTGCAAGTGGAGTGCTTAAGGATTCGTGGCAATGTCTGACTATTGGGATGATGAGGGGTAACTGACATGCGAAGTCACCTGTGAAGATTGATTAGCTGAATGCTACAACTGAGAAGTCTTGGGACTACTTACCAGAGTCACTCACGACGGTCTGGGTAGTAGTAGATCATTAGCAAGGGCTTTTTTAAGGTCAACGAAGAGATGCTTTCGATTGTGGAGAATTATTGCTCAGAAATCAAGCACCTCCGGTGACCGGATCAAGCTGGGTAGAACTTACAGTGCCAGTGGCCTTCAATTGATCCAATGAGTTAGACATGATTGTGATTGATTTTATTGTTTGATCTTGTAAGCTTCAGAATCGAGGATGAAAGGTGCAGTTGCAGTTGTTCAGACTTGTAAAGTGACGTTGGAGTTGGGAAATTCGGATGAATGAGATTCGCTTCGGAGGTTAGGCTTGGTGGGGTGATTGAAAGCCCCTCTATCTCGTTATATAAGGGCCTTCTAAGCCTGTACGTGGATTACCTAACCGCCGCTTAGATATTCCTTACTGAGCCTTGTCAATCGATGCAGGGTCTTAAACGGATTCTTTCGGGTTCGTATTATCAAGCAAATCTCATCCACAGTCGAACAACGATACTTATTACTCGTTGATTTTAATTATGCCCATTTCCGTGTCTTTGCCGATGCCTTCCATCGGCCATTTCGGACCGTGCAGTCCGCCCTAATGGTTTGCCTTGAACCACGCCGGACCCTAAGGCAGCAACATTATCTCTACGCGCGCATACGTGATCCAAATCAACAGATGTATGGAGAGGAACATCAATTGGTCGTCAAACATACCTAGTAGTCGTTCCTCTTTTTCATTAATCTAATTCTATACAACAGCATAATCTCCGATCACTCCATCTCCCATGTTCTCTTCATTACCCTTTTTCTCATCCTCGACTACGAGGCCATTCCTCTTGTCCTCATGATCTTCTGGTGTGCCATCCTTGCAAGTCCACTTATCCACGAATCTCAGAGTCTCTCTATTCCACAATTTGTTCATAATAAGTAATCTTGCAGGAACCAGTGCAATAATAATAACAGGAAAGGCTGGAGCACCTTTCGTCAAAGTGACATAGAAAATAACGCCAGTCATGAAAATTTGCAGTAATGTGTACATGTGAATTCCCCAGTACGACTTGATGCCCTTAGGCAGAGGAGGCAGCTCAGAAGGCGGAGTGAGAATGTAAAAGAATCGATATAGTATAGGGTTCACGGCTAGTGATTGCTCGCCCATGTACATGAACAAACCGGCTAGGACTGACGTTGATGTCAGGCCGAGGACGTGCTGGAATGGGGGAGACACAAAGATGAGAATGCCACCTGCTTGCAAAAGGGCTGACCAGCGCTGTTCGTAAACCCGATTCACCTCTTTAATCTCAACGACCCGCTCGCCGTCTGCCTTGATGGTAACAGATTCTTCTCTCTCAACGTGGATGAGCGATTCAGAGTGCAACGGAGCTTGGGGCAGCAGTCCATTGGCCGGTGGTATACCGAGTATACCGCAAATGGCAGTCGTGGTTCCCAGCAGTGCAATGTCCCAAGCAAAGCCCCCTGGCTTTTTGGTTCCATACCGGTCAATGGTGCAGATAATGCTGCTAATTTCGTGGTCGAAGTAGAAGAGAATAGTAATAATTGCGCCAGGAATCATGGAGAGAAAAATCCAGGAAACAGGGAGCTTCCAAAATTGTACAAAGAAGACGCTGCGTTCTGGAGAGGTAGGTCGAAAGCTTGTTTGGACCGGGAGTCTTTGCTGGTCCAGTGTTGCGAGCTCGCCGATGTGGGGCATTCCGATGAAGAGTATAATCGATATTGCGGCGGCATACTCAGTCAGCCCCATCCTAATGTAGCGATGAAAGAGTGGTTTCCATGAGTTTGCCGTGGAGAGTATGACAGCCACGAGAAATGTGCCGGCAGCTCCGATAACGGAATACAGAAATGACGCAAATGAGACAGCATCGTGATTTCGCTGAAGCTCTTGAACAGCTTTGTGAAAATAAATAACGCTGTTAAGTAAAGAAAATATGTCGGCGCTAAAAGTTGTGACATATTGCATTGTCCAATCATGTGCATTAAATACGGCCAGCAAATAGTGCATCCAACCTGCGTGGATAAGAGACCAAGCCATAACTTGAAGAAAATCTACCTGGAATATTGTTAACCGCTAAAGTATTTACAGGTCAAAGACTTTTTCCTACCTGAAACGAGTCCATGCATAAGGAATATATGTTTTCTGACAACACCGAAAATGGACCCGTAACTCCCAGAATAGTTAATGGTTGAGCTGAAAACCTACCATCTCTGTCAGCATCTAACTCTATAACCTATTTTCCAGCACATAATACTTACAATGCGAAAATAACCCCACAAAGACCAGTGCTGAGCACAACCTCTATTGTTCCCCAAGTCATGCCAGTAAGAACATCAAGATCGCTTGCAAATGTAATTCCGGGTAGAATATTGGTAAAGAAAACGTACACAGCACTTGCGAATACGAGCTGGTTGAATAAAGTCCAATCAGATACATATCTCCTCCTGATATTGCGGGTATCTTGGCGGAGTAACCGAAAAGGTCTGAGTTTGCCATTTTTGGAGAACAACGCCCCAAGACGTTGTGTGGAAGGCCTTCGGCTTGTGGGACTCATCTTGGTGTACATCTCGTTGCTTGCGTCATTGGCGGACTTCTCAAAAGGAGTTCTATCATCCAAAGCCTCTACATCTCGCTCAACATGAGGGACCGCATCATCACTTGTTTTGCTCCGCTTTTGCTTCTGTACCATGTCGAAAGCGGAGGAAGGCCCTCCTGATGGCAGCACTACTGCTGAGAAGCTGCCGACGGCTAAGGATGACATGCTCTCTGGTGTAGAGTCGCCAAGCTCAGCCATGGCTGCTCTCCTGCTCAAGAGACTTCCTCAGCAGCCTTTGTTTTCCTTCAATGCAACAGCCAGTATATGTCGGGCCATGACTTCAATGGAAAGAGCAAGAAGTAGGATATTATATACGTCAAATTTTAGGAGCTAGCGCACCTGCTAGAGATAGTGCACCGAGCATACTTGGCAGCAAGTCAAAGATTTCTCATCGACCTACATTATTGATGTTGGGGCGCAGGACCCTTGAATGCATCCCGGCAAAACACCGACCCTTTGCGCTACGTCACTGGCTCTTGGCGGGAGGTTTTGATTGGCTGCAGAAAAAAAAGCTCGAAGGCGCGTAGAATTTCAGAAAAACATTGCAGGTCTCTTATCAGCCTCGCTACTTCTCCATTCGATCATGCATCTTCGGCAGCAGCTTTGATGCCGAGATGCATCTTCCGGTATTGAGGTAGTAAACACTATCCGCCAGATTATGGCAGCTTCATTCGTTCCACGCACAGCTTTCCCAACGCAACTCTCCTTGCCTCGATCGTACTTTCTTGGTCATCATGCTGCTGGTCTGTCCACAATGAAAACGATGCTCTCGTCAATTGATCTCATTATCGAATGTCGGGATTATCGTGTGCCATTGACATCTCGAAATCCTCTCTTTGAACAGTCTCTTGCTGGCCGAGAAAGACTCGTAGTATACACCAAGCGAGACCTAGGAAGCAAGGGCAGATCGGCCGACAAAATGGTAGAGTAAACGAATGATCCTCAGTTGATACTTGCTGACTTTGGTAGCGGGAAGACATCATTCGTTCCTGGCATAGCCCTGCCTCTGTCCTCTTCTCGGACCACAAATCGAAACGCGACGTCAAATCTATCCTCAACTTTGCGAAAGACTACGCCCTTCGAAGAACATCTTTGACTGGCTCCCGGATGCTGATAGTTGGTATGCCCAATGTTGGCAAGTCGTCGCTGCTCAACGCCCTGCGCATGGAAGGCGTTCATCGAGGCAAAGCCGCTAGGACGGGAGCACAGCCTGGGATAACGAGGAAGATTGCTTCGGGGGTGAAGATTGTGGACCCAGACCCCGAAAAAGACAGGGAGGCAGTGTACTTGGTCGACACTCCTGGAGTCTTTGTGCCTTATGTGCCAGATGCAGAGAGCATGCTAAAGCTTGCCCTAGTCGGAAGTGTCAAGGACACTATAATACCTCCTACGACCCTTGCCGATTACTTGCTATTTCACATGAACAATCATATGCCTACACTATATTCGAAATACTGTGAGCCAACAAATGACATCATAGCTCTGTTGGAAGCTGTGTGTCAGAAGACGGGACGACTGCAAAAAGGAGGGATTCCGGATCTAGAATCGTCAGCTCTATGGATGATTCAGAGGTGGCGGCAAGGTCACATGGGTACACTCGTACTTGATGAAGTGACGGAGGATGGACTACAAAAGAAGATGATGGAGGAAGTGGGCACAAGCGTAAACCAGGCGCGCAAGCAAAAGAAGGATGCACAGCGTCAAAGGGCAAAGCTCAAGCACACGGGTGATGTTTAGAGACTTTGGTCACGGATCGAAATTCTCTGCACCGAGCACGCGTGCGACGACGTCTGTTCCTCATTATACCTCTCGCCAAAAGTCCCGTTCTATGGCTCGATTTCTAGGCCGATCTTCGCTTGCTATCTACTCTATCTCACACTTCTCTTGGACTGCCATCAATCATCGATGGATAGATTTTATAACATGACAACTGAAGGTGTTAGGGAGCTGACAATGATGTTTTTCGATATTTCGGCGAAGTAAAACCTAGCCAGTGACCGGCCGTCAAAGCGGGGGAAACAAAAAGGAAAAAAATATCTCGAGGCATTTGAGCCGACCTTTGTGAAGGATCCTGTAGATGGTTTGAGGTCTTATAAGAGAGCATTGCCTGTCTACAATCCAAGGGGCAAAACCCTGATAAGGCTTGCTTTTGAGAATAAGACTGGCGCAAATCTGGAGTTCCCTCTGCACCACGACATTGCTTAGTAGGAATCGTGCCCGGTGGAGCCACGGCTGCTCTGGAGTAATTGAGTGGTACAATGGAGCAGCAGAAGTTCAGATGCAGTTTTCATGGTACTGCCTCGCCCACCCGCTACGACAAATCTGTATACGACTGCTGATTGGACACTGCGGTACCTGTATGCTTCGAGGACAGAAAACAACATTGATTTCCCTTATTGATTTCCCAGTTAAATTCCCACTTGTATCATCATGTACCTAGCTGCTGTTCATGAGCTTCGAATGTAAGGACGGGATCAGGTAAGAAGGATCCAGTTCCGAGATGCTAAGGACCGCCCAAAAATCCGTGGTGGCTAAGACCACTCGGGCGCACCAGGTGTGAGATCGCATGTCGAGAAGTCCTTCATCCCTAAGAAGTTTGAAGGGAGGAAAGACTGAACGAAGGAAGGCCTTCAGGCGAACCATCATGACGCATTTGAAAAAGATCTCTAGTATCGATAGCGTGTAGAGTAATCCTTAGGGCTGACAACCAATCCCCGTCCCTTTTTAGCACCGCGATAGATTGTCTCTAAAATGTCGATGAGCTCCTGCTTGTCCTCAAGTACCCAATTTAACTTGTTGTTATTGCCAGTTCCAAAGTCGCACATCATATGTTTGTTCCGCCAGAAAAACATAAGCGTCATTGGGTCGTACAGTTCTTCACAGTAAATGTCAGCGTACATTCTCAAGATTGCATTGTGGGTAGTGAATTTAAGACTAATCCAATGACGAAGGTGCCACTTACCATACATCTGCTTGAAGTCGGGTACTTCGTCTAAAACAGCATCCAAGTTAGATTCCACTCTTACGGCTCGAACGGAGCTCACTTACCCAAGTCGCATACTGCAATAACATTAGTTTTTATCTTGCATATGTGGGCGATGATTTTCAGGTAACTCACCGTAAATCACTGCAAAGTTCTTCACCCTGTCAGCAATCTTATATAAAACCTCGTCTTGGCGCATGCAGTCTGGGTCATAGTCTCGACCGAAACGGATGACTACAAGGCGTTCCTCCTCATTCATTATTGCTTGGTCGACATGCCAGCCCGTGCGCAGGTGAGGGAGGACGGTGGAACCCATGGTGAGTTGTGATGGACGTGGATAAGGCTGTTTGAGGGATGCTTTTTTGGTGTCAAGGATCGATCGATATATTTTGCGGATTCGAGCGTAGCTGTGCTTCGGCAGAAGTCTTGAAAGCCTTTTTAGGGTTAGATACTGGAGATTTTGGTGAAGGAAACGTTTGTATGTGAAGTTGACATCGAAAGCCAAACTTCAAATTTGTCCGTCAGTTCACTAGTGCAGACTATTAGTAAGCGGGCACCTTGAGCCTGCGGCCTGGAGCCTACTTTGTGCCTGCGGAGTCACTGAGATACAGTAATAAAAAAAAGGCACCACCTCCAACTATAATGTCGTGAAATGACACAGTTTCATCGATTGGCTATCGTATTAATTGGTGTATACGGAGATCTAGTCTTTCTTGTAACTAAGATTATAGTTGCACAAAATACTCTACGGTCTAATCTCTTTTCATATTACATTCTTAGACCGGACTGTGCGATTTTGGCGTCCAGGGGAAGGGTGCAGCCTCCACAATGAACGATCACATGTAGGATCTCGCTAGCGCCTTGTTTCCTGCACCAGGCTCTAGGGTTTTTACCGAAACCCTGGCCGGCATAAGGGGTGGCATCTGCGTCAGCAGGGTAGCCTCGCGGGCAGCGTTAACACACAAATCTGCATTAAAAATCAGGTTTTATATTGGTATCTTACTGTCTGTTTAGGCTAGACCCTGAATAATGCTCTCTATAAGTAGTTAGAGTAGTGGGAAAGGCTCTATTTTGGTAGGAGGTATTACCCGAAATTGAGTCATTTCAAAAGAAGTCGAGGGTAGTTCAGTCGTTTGCCGATCAATCAATCAATCAATTACTGAGATAGGGGTGTCGCTGTCGCGGCGCTGGCAAAGCTGTTTTCTGAGCCAAGTCATTTTTCGCGTAATAGACATATATAACTTGACAATGAAAATCCCTTAGCTATCTTCGCCTCCCCTGCTTGTGTTGAATATATATGTCCCAAATGCCTTATGGTTAAGGCGAAAACTCGTTAAGAATCTGTCTTCAAGATCAAGCTGCTAGTCTCTATATCAAGAAACCCTTTGAGAATGGCCATCATGAAATTTTGAGTACAAGTCTATGTCCAAATGATCAATTCTCACCTTTACTAGAACGCGCCTGGGTCTTCCAAGAACGTCTGCTTTCACGTCGAACATTTCACTTTCACACTGAAGAAATGATCTTCGAATGCCGGACGTGCATACTCTGCGAATGCAAAGGCTGTGACAGCGTAGGTTCTCAGCAAGGAGAAAACGATTTCAAACTCTCGCGACTAAAGAACCTTCTGTTCAAACTAATTAGTATGGGCAAGAAAGTAAGGTCGATGACGAATCTCTGGCTTGATATTGTGAGAGAATACGTAAGCCTTAAGCTCTCGTATGAGTCGGATCGTCTGCCTACTCTCTCGGGTCTTGCTAGTCGTTTGGCAGAGCAGTTTGGCGCCACTTATCTTGCAGGTTTGTGGAAAGAAGACCTTCCTAGACAGCTTCTTTGGGACGCGGATGCTGATATCAGACCGCAATATGCATCTGAAACTAGAGCTCTAGGACACTGTGCGCCTACGTGGTCATGGGCTTCACTCACCGCGCCGCATATTGCATATGAAACTGTCGATGGGGCTTTCCGTGTGACTCCCGCGTCAATATCTTAGATGTCCACTGCTCTGTCGTTGGCGACAATGATTTCGGCCACGTTACTAGTAGATACCTCGTTCTTAGTGCGGCGATGGTTGAGGTAGACTTGGTTTGTGAGGACAGAGATTTCGAGGAGCCAAAATTAATAATCGGGTTTGGTGACGATAAAGGAAAGGAAGGAAAGACAGCCCTTTGGGATTTGAAGTGTCCACTTGGTGAGCTCTATGAGTGTCAAGGCCAATTACGCTATAGAAGAGAGATTTGCTGCGTGTTGATTGGGAAACGCGTCTCGCATCCTCCTTCCGGTTCTTGGTGTAATCTTGCGCTTATACTAATATCGAAGGGTACAGAAGGTGTCTTTGAGCGGATTGGATTACTTGAAGTTGAAGAAAGGAGGAAATGGTTTGATAATGCAAAGGTAGTGACTATTACTATTATATGAAGTCTTATAGCTATAGTTCCGTGCTTTTAACAAGAGGGGACAGTTAGAGCGTTACGGGTGTGTTGTGGTCGTCACAATGGCGCGCGTCTGGCGTCAGGACATTGTTGCCTCAGCGAACGGCACCGTGTCCCAGGTCGTGATATTTTTTAGGACAATCCTGACTCTCCCGTATATTTTAGCCGCAACTGCACAGTTCCGGCTATGTATACAACTTCATATGTTATATAGTTCAATTATATTAGCCTCTATGCAAATTTATTGTGTATCTATGCCAAATGCTTCAAGCAACTGTGATGTTGCGATAGAATTTCTCACCTTCCTAGCTTTTTGCCTTTCCGTTTAGTCTTCGCCATCACTGCTTCTTGGGAGAGCTGGGATGCGTTGTTCCGAGTAGGATTGCGTACACGGCCAGAACGGCGAGACTCTGGATTGGAGCTGCCAGCCTCTGGATCTGTTGAGCTGTCTGTAGAGCTATCATTTAACGATAACATGCTTAGGATTTTAGATGGTTCTGAGAGCTAGGTATCTAGCACAAGTTGTGTCTGGTTCTGGCTCTGCATATCAGCATGCATCTAGGGCGATCACATCTCGTTTTTGTCTTGGTGCTTCTTGGTGTGTCGGGATTGCCGTTCCTGGTTTTATTCTTGCTGATAGGTCAACTCCTTTTCTGTGATTGCACGCTTCCTGCTGCTAGGGAACACTCAGAGGTAAGGCTCCTGAGGACTGCAGTTAACTCATTTACCGTGTAAATGGGTTGGATTCTACAGAGGCTGCCTTGTTTATTTCTCTCTATATGAAAAAAAGCATTTACCAATGTTAGGTATAGTGAATGCTCCCTTAATATATTGAAAGGTTTTAAGGCTCTACGGGACAGACTCATCAATTTGGGGCCATTGTATATAATCCATTGAATACTCCTTAAAAGACTATTAAATTAGACCTCTATACTGGGTTTAAGGTCCAGTATTTATACACTAAAATCCCTTAATTGTTGCATATTCCCAGCAGGTAACACCATGAGTCAACACTCGGTGAATCCTCCGTAGGCACAGTGGGCTCCACAGTAATTGCCTATAGTGGACAAATGAGAGAAATGGAACTTTATATTCAACAATTACTCTCGCATACAACTTATTTTACAGAGGAAGTTGCATTGATCAGTCATAAAACGGCTGCCCGAATTATTGTCTCCATAGTTCGTGAAAGTCTCTTTATCTCATTTTGAACCACCTATACTCCCATGTGTCATTCTTGGACCCACACCCATTATGGCTATTCATAAGCATCTCCGCTGAACCTTGAGATTTAATACTAACCTTGAGCGCTGCATAGCAACTACGGGTGGCTCATTAGCTTTACGCCTTTTGGCGGTCCGAATGAGTTCTGCTGCGATACGAGTCCTCAAACATTAAAGTGTTATCAAGGCTCGCCGGTATCGAATGTTTGAGTGACTCATTTTATGATATCTTCTTTGGAGACGATTGTGGTTGCCGGGCTGGCAGCGTTCACTGCTTCTAGCTCCTCTATTACTACTCTACCTCCCTCTCCGACCACTAGTGGGTGTAGTACCGCTACGGTTACATGTAAAGCATCTGCTCCTATTCTCCAGATCATTATACAGCCAGAGCCGCGTACCTTGACAACCCTTGGTCTCGCCATCATAAACATTGATGCCCAGATTCTCCTCTTTCGCCGAAGACGGCCACAGAATTCGACGGTCTCGGCGCCTTCTATTTCAGAGCTTGACGGGGGCCTAGAGTTTACTATACAGAGCTGGAAGGCACTGTTGGCAGTAGGCTAATGCTAGATCACACATGCTGATGAGGGTTTCTGGATGGTCTTCGCCGAGGATCCTCTTTCTCACGTCAAGAATACGTTGGCGGAGGGCCTCAGCCTCATCTAGCCATCCCTGGCAACCATAAGCTTGAGCTGTCTTTGCTGTCTAAGACCATCTGAACATGAGGCAGATAAACTTCACATCTGTCCCAGTTCTCGCGCTCCCCGGGAGGAAAAACTTTAGAAACTGCAGCTAAGGCATTATTAGCCCATCGCCAATTGTCTAAATAATGCCTTGCCCTTGATTGTTTGCACTCAAGCAAAAGGTCGCATCTGTATATCTCAACAACCACGCAGTTAAGTGAGTGGTTAAGGTGGGTAGGTTAGGGTAGAGGCTCTTTTGGGAATAGTGCCTTTAGGTACAAATAGTGACCAAGAGGTGAAGTCATTGACCCGCCTGAGGCCTTCGAGTCTGATCCTTTTGATCTTCGTGCCACTTCTCCCTGA
>Ga0335072_10007000_pt1 | contig 16462 bp, 16 predicted proteins | sample Lox_Sample_21_FD_206725 | JGI IMG/M metagenome (GOLD analysis project Ga0335072, IMG submission 206725) | Soil microbial communities from Loxahatchee National Wildlife Refuge, Florida, United States - Lox_Sample_2.1 | ecosystem: Environmental > Terrestrial > Soil > Wetlands | place: USA...
GCGTCGCTTGCCGTTCCCCTTGCGGCTGCAACGGTCGCCGGATTGATGTTCGTGCGTTAAGCGTCGTTGCCTGGCTCGTGGAGGTCGAGCCCGGGCACGACGCCTGTCGAAGGAGGTTTTTCGCGGGATCAGCCTTTGCTGAAAAGGGGAAGGGAATGCGGGCTTTCAATCTGTGCCTCACCGCCATCGGGCTCGCCACGCTGGCGCTGCCGGCGCTTGCCCAGAGCCAGGCGCCGGCGCTCGAGGGCAAAGTCACCTCGGCCGCCGAGGGCGCCATGGAAGGGGTCGTCGTCAGCGCCAAGGCCGACGGCTCGACCATCACGGTGAGCGTCGATAGCGACAAGGACGGACATTACGCCTTCCCGGCCGACCGGCTGGCACCCGGCCATTACAACATCAAGATCCGCGCCGTCGGATACGATCTCGACGGCATGCCGTCGGCCGATGTCGCGGCGGGCAAGTCGGCGACGCTCGACCTCGCGCTCAAGAAGACCCGCAACCTGCCCTCGCAGCTCACCAATGCCGAATGGCTCATCAGCATGCCCGGCACCGAGGCGCAGAAGAAATTCCTTCTCGGTTGCAATGGCTGCCACACCTATGAGCGCATCGTGCGCTCGACCCACGACGCGAGCGAGTGGCAACAGGTGATCCTGCGCATGCAGAACTACGCGCAGGTGAGCCAGCCGATCAAGCCGCAAAAGCGCATGGACCCGAACTGGGGCGGGACCGCCGAACAGTACAAGGAACCGGCGCAATACCTGGCGTCGATCAATTTGAGTGCGGTGGAGCAATGGGCCTATCCGCTGAAGACGCTGCCGCGGCCGACCGGGCGCGCGACCCACGTCATCGTCACGACCTATGACCTGCCGCGGCCCACGATCGAGCCGCACGACGTGATCGTCGATCAGAAGGGCATCGCGTGGTATTCCGATTTCGGCGAGCAGTTCTTCGGCCGGCTCGACCCCAAGACCGGCGCGGTCAAGGAATGGCCGGTGCCGACGCTCAAGAACGGCTATCCGGTCGGCATGCTCGACCTCGAGCAGGATCCGAGAAACGGCACGTTCTGGCTCGGCATGATGTTCCAGAGCGCGATCGCCAACTTCGATCCCAAGACCGAGACGTTCAAGCTCTATCCCATCAACAAGGATATGAACGACGACGTCACGCAGCTCAACATGCTCGGGCTGCAATATGCGGTCGACGGCAACATCTGGACCAATAATGCGGGCAACCAGGATGTCTATCGCATCAATCTGTCGACCGGCAGCTATCAGCGGTTCCAGCCGCTGAAGCTCCTTCCGGCGGGCCACAAATACTCGATCTACGGGATCGACGCCAAGACCGGCGCGGTCCGGTACTTCACGACGCCGACGCCGGGGTCGCGCCCGCGCCGGATGCGGATGGATGCGCAAGACCGGCTCTGGTTTGCGGAATACGGCAGCAACCAGATCGGCATGCTCGACACCAACACCGAGAAATTCACCGAGTGGAAGCTGCCGACGCCCTGGACCTCGCCCTATTACGTCACCTGGGACAAGAATGGTGATCTGTGGACCGGCGGCATGAGCACCGATCGCGTGGTGCGGCTCGATCCCAAGACCGGGCAGACGATCGAGTATCTGATGCCGGGCGACACCAACATCCGCCGCGTGTTCGTCGACAATTCGACGCCGATTCCAACCTTCTGGACCGGCGCCAACCACACCGCGCAGATCGTCAAAGTGGAACCGCTCGATTGAGCTGAATGGAGGAAGCCTGTCATCGGGAAGGAGACCCCATGCGCGCAATCACACTTGGTCTGATGGCGACGGCGGCGGGACTGATCGCGGCGCACGGCACGCTCGCGAAAAGTGCGGCGCCGATCCTCACGGGGCATGTCAGCTCCGCCGAGGAGGGCGCGATGGAAGGCGTGGTGGTGAGCGCCAAGGCGGACGGATCGACCATCACCACGAGCGTCGTTTCGGATAAGAGCGGCGCCTTCGCCTTCCCGGCCGGACGGCTTCCCCCCGGCCATTATGCGCTCACGATCCGCGCCGTGGGCTATGTGCTCGACGGAACGCCGTCGGCCGACATCGGCGCCTCGCCCTTGTCGGTCGACCTCAGGCTCGGGAAGACCAAGAACCTGGCGGGCCAGCTTACCAACACCGAGTGGACGAACAGCGCGCCCGGCACCGAGGATCAGAAGGCCTATCTCCTCAACTGCACCGGATGCCACACGCTCGAGCGCATCTTCCGCTCGACCCATGACGCCGACGAGTTCGTGCAGGTGCTGACGCGCATGGCCTGGCACGCGCCCGGCAGCATGCCGAGCCATCCGCAAAACCGCGTCGCGGCACCCGATGCCGACAATCCCGAGCGGTTCCGCAAGGCCGCCGAGTATCTCGCCAGCATCAATCTAAGTCAGTCCGAGACCTGGCCGTTCGAGCTCAAGACCTTGCCGCGGCCGTCGGGCGCGGCGACCAAGGTGATCATCACCGAGTACGATATCCCGCGCCCGGAGGCCATGCCGCACGACGTCGTCATGGATAAGAACGGCATGATCTGGTACTCGGATTTCGGCAGCCAGGTGCTGGGCAGCCTCGATCCCAAGACCGGCAAGATCACCGACTACACGGTGCCGACCTTGAAGGCCGACGCGCCCACGGGCCTGCTCGACCTCGAATTCGACAAAGACAACAATCTGTGGCTCGGGCTGATGCTTCAGGGCGGCGTCGCGAAATTCGACCGCACCACGCACAAGTTCCAGACCTGGTCGCTGCCGGCCGCCATCAACAACGATATCGCCCAGCAGGCGATGGTGGTTCCCTATCGCGACGGCGTCGACGGCAAGGTGTGGATGAACAATGTCGGCCTCCACGAGGTCCACCGCGTCACCCTCGCCTCGGGCACGTTCGAGACCTTCGCGCCGTTCGCGAGCCTGCCGAAAGGCAGGCCGCACGACATCTACGGCACCTTCGCCGACTCGCACAACAACCTTTACGGGTCCGATTTCGGCGACAACAAGGACGCGCAGATGGTCCGCGTCGACGCGAAGACCGGCAAGGTCACGTTCTATCCCATCCCGACGCCCTATGCGCGCCCGCGCCGCGGCCGCATGGATGCGCAGGACCGGCTCTTCTTCGCCGAATATCGCGGCGACAAGGTCGCGATGCTCGACACCAAGGCGGAGACCTTCAAGGAATGGGCGGTGCCGGCCGGCACCTGGCCCTATGACGTGATCTGGGACAAGGACGGCTATCTCTGGACCGGCGGCATGAGCAACGACCGCGTCATCCGCATCAACATGAAGACCGGCGCGACCGTGGCCTATCTTCTGCCGCGCAGCACCAATATCCGCCGCGTCATCGTCGACAACCGGACCGAGCCGCCGACCCTGTGGACCGGCAGCAACCATGGCGGCTCGATCGTCAAGGTGGAGCCGCAGGAGTAGAGGCGCGCAGGGGCGCCGCGGCTTCAGATGACCAGCCGCGCCGCCGAGGCCGGGATGCCCTCGTCTTCGTCCTCGTCGAAGAGCTCGCTCAGCTTGTCGAGCATGGTGCCGCCCAGTTGCTCGGCGTCGACGATGGTGACGGCGCGGCGGTAATAGCGCGTCACATCGTGGCCGATGCCGATGGCGGCGAGTTGCACCGGCGAGGTGCGCTCGATCATGCCGATGATCTCGCGCAGATGGCGCTCGAGATAGTTGCCGGGATTGACCGACAACGTCGAATCATCGACCGGCGCGCCGTCCGAGATGACGAGCAGGATGCGCCGCTGTTCGGGCCGCGCGATGAGCCGCGCGTGCGCCCAGGCCAGCGCCTCGCCGTCGATATTCTCCTTGAGGATGCCTTCGCGCAGCATGAGGCCCAGCGACCGGCGCGCGCGACGCCACGGCGCGTCGGCGGCCTTGTAGATGATGTGGCGCAGATCGTTGAGGCGGCCGGGATTGGGCGGCTTGCCCGCAGCGATCCAGCGCTCGCGCGACTGCCCGCCCTTCCACGCGCGCGTGGTGAAGCCCAGAATCTCGACCTTGACGCCGCACCGTTCGAGCGTGCGCGCCAGGATGTCGGCGCTCATCGCCGCAACGGTGATCGGCCGCCCGCGCATCGAGCCTGAATTGTCGATGAGGAGCGTCACCACCGTGTCGCGGAACGTCGTCTCCTTCTCGCGCTTGTAGGAGAGCGGATAGGCGGGGTTGGTGACGACGCGGGAAAGCCGCGCGCAATCGAGCAGCCCTTCTTCGAGATCGAATTCCCACGACCGGGTCTGTTTGGCGAGAAGGCGGCGCTGCAGGCGGTTGGCCAGGCGCGCGATGATGCTTTGGAGATGCGAGAGCTGCTGATCGAGAAGCGCCCGCAGCCGCGTCAATTCGTCGGAATCGCACAGGGCGTCCGCCGGCACCACCTCGTCGAACTGACCCGTGAAGGCGCGATAGACCGCGGGGTCGTCGCCGCCGCGCGGCTGACGCGGCAGCACGCCGGGACGGCCTGGCCGGCTCGGGTCATCATCGCCCGCGCCGGGCATCAGCTCTCCCTGCACCTCCTCGGCGGCATCCTCGCCAGACTCCTTGTCCTCTTCCGGCACGCCGCCTTCGAGCGAACCCTTGGCGCCCGAGCTTTTGCCGTCGGTGCTTTCGCTGTCGCTGGAATTCTCGTCCTCGTCCCCCTCGCCTTCGGCGTTCTCGCTCTCGTCGCCTTCCTCGGGATCGCCCAGATCGAGATCGAGGTCCTTGATGAGCTGACGCGCGATCCTGGCATAAGCCTCCTGCTGGTCGACGAGGCGTCCCATCTGCTCGAGATCGCGGGCGACCTTGGTCTCGACATGAGGGCGCCAGGCGTCGACGACCTGGCGCGCCGAACGCGGCGGCGGCTCGCCGGTCAGCGCCTCGCGCGCCATCAGCCGGATCGCCTCGGCCAAGGTCACGTCGTTGCGCTCGATCATGTGCTCGTAACCTTGACGGCGATAGCGCTCTTCGAGCATCGCCGCGAGGTTCGTCGCGACGCCCGCCATGCGCCGCGCGCCCAGTGCCTCGACGCGCGCCTGCTCGACGCCCTCGAAGATGGCGCGCGCGGTCTCGTTGGCGGGGATGCGGCGGGCGTGAACCGCAGGATCGTGATAGCGCAGGCGGAGCGCCAGCGCGTCGGCCGCGCCCCGGACCGGCGCCGCGTCGCGCTGGGCCAGGTCGCGCGGCGGCAGCGGCAGCCGCACGCGGGGGCCGGCCGCGCCCGCCGGCTCCGAGCCGTAGCTTACCGTGACGTCGTCGCGCTCGGCGATCGCGCGCAAAGTCGCGGCGGTGGAGCGCTTGAACGCCTCGATCGGGGTTTCGGTCTCGGCCATCGCGGTCACATCAGGCTGGCGCGGACGCCGGTCTCCTTGAGCTCGGTGCCGAAGCAGCGCTGATAGTATTCCGCCACCGTCGCGCGCTCGACCTCGTCGCACTTGTTGATGAAGGTAAGCCGGAACGCGAACGCCACGTCGTTGAAGATGCGCACGTTCTCGGCCCAGGTGATAACCGTGCGCGGCGACATGACGGTGGAGATGTCGCCGTTCATGAAGCCTGCCCGCGTGAGGTCGGCAAGCGCCACCATGGCCTTGATCATGCGCCGGCCTTCTTCATTGTCGTAATAGGGCACCTTCGCGAGGACGATCTCCAGCTCGGCGTCGTGCGGCAGGTAATTGAGCGTCGCGACGATGTTCCAGCGGTCCATCTGACCCTGGTTGATCTGCTGCGTGCCGTGATAGAGGCCGGTCGTGTCGCCGAGGCCGATCGTGTTCGTGGTCGAGAACAGGCGGAAGAAGGGATGCGGCCGGATGACGCGGTTCTGATCGAGCAGTGTCAGCTTGCCCTCGACCTCGAGCACGCGCTGGATCACGAACATCACGTCGGGACGCCCGGCGTCGTACTCGTCGAACACCAGCGCGGTCGGATGCTGGATCGCCCAGGGGAGCAGGCCTTCGCGGAACTCGGTCACCTGCTTGCCGTCGATCAGCACGATCGCGTCCTTGCCGACGAGATCGATGCGGCTGATATGGCTGTCGAGATTGACGCGGATGCAGGGCCAGTTGAGCCGCGAGGCGACCTGCTCGATGTGGGTCGACTTGCCGGTGCCGTGATAGCCCTGGATCATGACGCGGCGGTTGTGCGCGAACCCCGCGAGGATCGCGAGCGTCGTGTCGCGGTCGAAGCGATAGGCATCGTCGAGATCGGGCACATGCTCGCCGGCGATCGAGAAGGCCGGGACCTGGAGGTCGCTGTCGATGCCGAAGGTTTGCCGCACCGAGACGGTGATGTCGGGCCGGTCGAGCGGGAACTGTTGGACGCCGGTTGTGGGTTCTTCAAGGGACATGATGATCGTGTGTCGCCGTTTTGGGGGTTGCGTTCTGCCGGTCGCCCGGCCGTCTTAGGGAAAATAGCTCGCCTTCAAGGTCGCGTAGGCGAGGTTGATGATCTTGAGCCGTTCCTCGGCCGCCTTGTCGCCGCCATGGACGTCCGGGTGGTTGAGCTTCACCAGCTCCTTATAGCGCGCCTTGAGGCCGCCGAGGCTCAAAGGCGGCGCGAGGTTGAAGATCGCGAGCGCCTGTTCCTGCGCGTTGGGCGGCCGGCGCCGGGGCGCCTCGCGGCGCTGCGCCGGCTCGTCGTCATCGAACCCGAACAAGCCGAAATCCTTGAGCCGCGGGCCGTAGCCGATGCCGGCGCGGGTGCCCATGGGCCAGGTCGGCCGCTGCCACACGGTGTCGTTCCGGATTTCGCGCTCCATTTCGGCCGCGCTCATCCCGGCATAGTAGTTCCACGCGGCGTTGTAGGCGCGTACATGGTCGAGGCAGAACCAGTGGAACTGCTTCAACGCCGCGCGGGATAGCGGCGCCCGGAATTCGCCCGCCGCTGCGCACCCTGGATGGTCGCAGCCGCGCACCGGCGTTTCCGGTCGCGGCGTGCCAGCCTCCTCGGTGCGCATCCGGACCATTTTCCGAGTATGGAGATTGGCCTAGTCACTGACAAGACTCGCAGACCAGCCTTGTCCCATCTTGTTCATGGTGTGGCCGATCCCCGATAGGTTTGACCAACGCATCTCCGAACCCCATAGGACGCCGATGACCATTGCAGAACGCATTCGCGCCAAGCTCGAAGCCGGGCTCGCACCCGCGCGGCTCGATCTGTTCGACGATTCCCACCGTCACGCCGGACATGCCGGCTCACGCCCCGGCGGCGAGACCCATTTCCGCGTCGAGATCGTCGCTTCCGCTTTTGCCGGCAAGACCCGGCTCGAACGGCAACGCACGGTCTATGCCCTCCTGGCCGACGAGCTTGCGGAGCGGGTCCACGCCCTTCAGATCACCGCGCTTGCCCCGGGTGAAGAGCCGCGCCGATGAACCCTTCATTAGGGAATATTTTACGCGATACATCTTAAAAGTTGCATCACCTGAAAACTTGGCTAGGATTGCGATATGGCAAACCTCGCATTTCCCTCGGAAACCCGTGGCGGGCCTGGTCGCACAGACCCCCGGACCACGCTTGTTAATCGTAATGTGCGGATCGCCGGTCACCGGACCAGCATCCGGCTCGAGCCGGCCATGTGGGACGCGCTTCACGAGATCTGCCTGCGCGAGCATGCGAGCCTCCACGACATCGTCACCCGAGTCGCCGGGACACGGTCGGAATCCAGCATGACCGCTGCGATTCGGGTCTTCCTGCTGGGGTATTTCCACGCGGCGGCGACCGATGACGGGCATCGCAGCGCCGGTCACGGCGCCGTCGCGCGCCGGTTCGGCGACGAGGGCGGCGACGTCCGGCGCTATGCGCTCGCGTCCGTCGCGCCGTCGTAAAAATCGGGATAGAGCTGCTTCACGATCGGGCCGGTACTCGACCAGCCGTGGCAGGTATTGAGGAAGCGCGGCCGCCGAGCCGGCTGCGGGGCTGAGGGCGCCGTCTCGCCGCGCTCGCGCCGCAGCTTGTCGCGATAGGGGTAGATCGTCTGATAGGCGGTCGTCGCGACCGGTCCGATCATTTCGACCAGATGGGTGCAGCCCTCGATCCCGCCCAGCAGCTCGCGCACCTTTGTGTTGAAGCCCGGGCGAATGCTCATCCCCTTGAGCCGCGCGAAATTCGCGGTGACGGCGGGGCAGATGGGAAACGGGCTGTGGTCGGTGACGGCCTCGACGTCGCGGATGACCAGCTCGTCATCGATGGTCAGACGCAGCCACATCTGATGAACCGGCTCGCCCGATACCACCTGGCGGTACTGGGTGTTGAAATCATAGGTCTTCACGTCGACGAGATGCCCCTCGATGTCCCACAACCCATCCTTGCGGTGGAAGCCGCTGCACACGATGGTGCGCGTATGGACCGGATCGCGCGAGAAAGGTTGCGACAAGGGCATGGGGACGCCTCGGGGACTTTGAACCGCGCCTTTCTCTAAAGGGCGGTTGCGGGCCGGGCCAGCGAATTCGCGGTTTCGGCCGCGAGGAAGTCGCGCAGCAGGCCTGCTGGCACGTCGCGGCTGATGAAGGCGTCGCCGATCGCGCGCGCCAGGATCAGGGTGATCTGCCCATCCTGAACCTTCTTGTCCTTGCGCATGTGCCGCAGAAGCGCGTCGGGAGTGAAAGGCTGCGCGTTGCCGCCCGGGCCCAGCGCCTGCGGCAAGCCCACGGCCTGGTAATGGCGGCGCACCCGCTCGGCCGCGGGCGCGGCGCAGAGGCCAAGCCGGACCGACAAGTCGAAGGCGAGCCGCATGCCCAGCGCCACCGCCTCGCCATGAAGCAGTGCGTCGCCGAACCCGGTCTCGGTCTCGAGCGCGTGAGCGAAGGTATGGCCGAAATTGAGCAGCGCTCGTTCGCCCTCGTCGCGTTCATCGACCGCGACCACGGCCGCCTTGGCGGCGCAGGCCCGCAGCACCGCCTCGCGTCGCAACCCGGCGTCGCCCGCGACGAGCGCCGGCCCGTTCCGCTCCATCCAAGCGAAGAAATCGGGATCGCGGATGAGTCCGTATTTGACCGTCTCGGCATAGCCCGCGAGCAGTTCCCGCCGCGGCAGCGTCGCAAGCGTATCGATATCGGCGAGGACCAGCACCGGCTGATGGAACGCGCCCACGAGATTCTTGCCGTGGATCGTGTCGATCGCGGTCTTGCCGCCGACGGAGCTGTCGACCTGCGCCAGAAGCGTGGTCGGGATATGGACATAGTCGAGCCCGCGCAACAAGGTCGCGGCGGCAAACCCCGTGAGGTCGCCGACAACCCCGCCGCCCAGAGCGACAAGCGCGGTGCGGCGCTCGATGCCGAGACCCAGTATGTCTTCCGCAAGCTTCTGGAAATGGCGGAAATCCTTGGTCTGCTCGCCGGGCGGCAGGATCACCTGCTTGTGCGCGATGCCGGCCCGGTCGAGCCCCGCGGCAAGGCGCGGCAGGTGGAGCGCCGCGACATTCTCGTCGCTCACCACGACGACGCGGTCCTGACGCAGGACGCCGCGCATCAGCGCGCCCCCTTGCTCCAAGAGGCCGCTTCCCACCACGATGTCATAGCTGCGCGCACCAAGCGCGACGGTAAGACGCCCCGCGTCGCTCATGACAGCACCGGCGCCGTGACGAGCCACGGCTGGAGCGCGCTCACCACGCGCTCCAAGGTGGCCTCGGGCGGCCCTTCGATCGTCTCGACTGTGAGGTCGGCCTCCGCATAGATGGGATGGCGCTCGAGAATCAGATGCTCCAGTACGGATCGCGGATCGGCATTCTTCAGAAGCGGCCGGTTGTTTCGCCGCGTGACGCGCGACAGCAGCAGCTCGATGTCAGCGCTGAGCCACACCGTGACCGCGCGCATATGGAGAAGAGCGCGAGTCGCCGGGTCCATATAGGCGCCGCCGCCCGTTGCCAGCACCTGGACCGGCCCATCGAGGAGGCGCGCAATGACCCGGCGCTCGCCCTCGCGGAAAACGGCCTCGCCGTGACGTTCGAAAATCTCCTCGATGGTGGCGCCCGCGGCCGCCTCGATCTCGTTGTCGGTATCGACAAACGGCACCTTGAACCGCTGCGCGAGGCGCCGGCCGATGCTCGACTTCCCGGCCCCCATGAGGCCCACGAGCGCGACCGTGCGCGGCAAGGCGCAGGCGCGATTCATATACACCCCTTGGGCGGCATTGAATCGCCGCCGACGCTTCCGATAGACTGCCGCAAATCCGCCATGGACCAACCCTAGCATAGACCCCGGGATGATCGCCAACGGGCGGGCATCTCCGGGCCGAACGCAGATTAGCGGGTTGTAATGGGAAAGCTTGCACTCATCACCGGTACCCTGCTCGTCGTCGTGATCGTCGGCTGCGCCGGCTTCCTCATGACGTGGAACATCCCCGCTCCCAGCGCGCATGTGGAACGTGTCATTCCCGATGCGCGCTTTCCGCACTGAGCGGAGCGTCGGGGTAGCGACCGCGCTGGCGGCATGGGTCGCCGGCGCTCCGCTTGCGGCGGCCCAGCTTGGGCCGCCGGTTCCTTTGCTGCCGCAAGCGACACCCAAGCCCGACACCGCCGCGCCGGTGGCGCCGATCGGTGCCGGCCCGCCGCCCGAAGTGTTGGAGCAACAGCCGCTCGCCGGCACCGACGCCGCCTGGACCGGCACGCTGTCGTCCGATCAAGGCGCCTTTCCGCCCACTCTGTGGCAGGGCACATCGCGGGACTTCGTAGCCGCGGCGCTGCCACTCCTGACCGCGTCCTCGTCGCCGGCGTTACAGGATCTGGACCGCCGGCTGCTGCTCAGCAACGCGGCCTCGCCGGCGGGAACCGACATGCCTGACCGGCCACCGCTGGCGGTCGAGCGGCTTGACCGTCTGTTGGCGCTGGGCGACGTGAAAGGGGCGCTCGGAATCGTCGATCTGCTGCCCAAGGACAGCTCCGGCGACGATATGGACCGAGACCATGTCCAACTTCAATTCGCCGCGGGCGACCGCGACGGCGCGTGCGCGACCGTCAACGACCGCATCGCGCGGTATCAGGGCCCGTGGTGGGCGCGCGCGCTCATTGCGTGCCAGGCCTTGGCCGGCGATGGCGCCAAAGTCTCGCTCGGCATGAGCCTGCTGCACGAGCAGAAGGCGCCACCCGACCCGGCGTTCGACGCCCTCATATCGACGCTCGGCGGGTCGCCCCGCCGCATCGACAAGCTGCCGGATCCCTCGCCGCTGCGCCTTACGCTGCTTGCCGCGACCAAAGAGGCGCTGCCCGCCGCGGCGCTGGCGACCGCGGGGCCGGCGGCGCTCGCCGCCTATGCCAACAACGGGGACGTGCCGATTCTCCGCCGTCTGCCGGCGGCGGAACGGGCCGCGCTCCTCGGCGCGCTTGCGCCCGACGCGCTCGGCGAACTTTATCGCCAGGTCGATGTGACGCCCGACGAGCAGACCACGGCGCTGAAGGAAGACGCGCTGCCGCAGGACGCGAAAAGCCGCGCGATTCTCTTTCAGGTGGCGCGTTCAGGCGCGCCTGCCGAGACGCGCGAGGCGGCGATCCTCGCGCTTTTGACCGAGGCGAGGAAGCGTCAGGCTTTTCCCTTGACGGCGCGGCTGCTGGTGCCGGCGCTGTCCGATCTGAGCGCCGAGGGCATATCGGCCCCGTTCGCGGCCGAAGCGGCGCGCGTGCTGCTCGTCACCGGCCATACTGAGGCCGCTCAACCCTGGATCGCCGCATCGGGCAGCAAGGCGATCGAGGTGCTGCGCCTTCTCGCGGCGGGGCCGACAGCGGGCGATAGCGGCGCGCTGGTGCATGATGCCGTGACCGAGCTCGCCAACCGCGCGCCGGCCGCGGCGCCCGCGCAGGCCAACCTTCTGATGGCGCTGCTGTCGGCGCTCGGCATTGATCGCGGCAAGCTCGACTGGGGCCTGCTGATCACCCCGCCGCACGATGCGAGCCTGCCCAGCGCCGCGCTTTGGACCGAGCAGAAGCAGGCCATGTCCGAACGGCGCTTGGGCGAGACTGTGCTGGCGAGCGTGCTGTTGGTCGAGGCGGGCGAACGCTTGTCGCTCGAGCCGATGCTGCTCGACCGCGCCATTGCGGGGCTTGTCGCCGTCGGCTGCGAGACCGACGCGCACGCGCTTGCGCTCGAGGCGGCGATTGACGCCGGCATCTGACCCCGCGCGCCCGTCGCGGCATGTGGAGGCGTTCCTCGAGATGCTCGCGGCCGAGCGCGGCGCCGCGCGCCTGACCTTGACGGCGTACCGCAACGATCTTGCCGACGCGGCACGTCTCCTCGCGCGCGAGGGCATGTCGCTCGAGGCCGCCGAGACTGATGATTTGCGGCGTTATTTCGCGGCGCTTACGCGGGCGCGCCTCAAACCGCGGACGGCCGCGCGGCGGCTTTCGGCGCTGCGCCAGTTCTATCGCTTCCTCGTGCTCGAGGGCGTGCGGCGCGACGATCCGACCGCCGGCATCGACGCGCCGCGCCTTGGCCGCCCGCTGCCGAAGATCCTGTCCGAGGCCGAGGCCCGGCGGCTTCTCGATGTGGCACACACTCGCACGGGACCCGAAGGCAAGCGCCTCGTCGCCATGGCCGAGCTTCTCTATGGCGCGGGACTGCGGGTCTCCGAGCTGGTGGGACTGCCGCTTGCTGCGGCGCGCCGCGATCCCCGTTTTCTTGTCGTGCGCGGCAAGGGAGCGAAGGAGCGGCTCGTGCCGCTGGGCGAGGCGGCACGCGCCGCGCTTGGCGAGTATCTCGCGGTGCGCGCGCATTTCCTCGACGCGAACCGCGAGCAGCCGCAGCTATTCCCGTCGCGCGGACGCGCAGGTCATTTGACCCAGCGGCGCTGCGCGCAACTGTTGAAGGCGTTGGCGATCGAGGCTGGCCTCGACCCGGCGCGGCTGTCGCCGCATGTCCTGCGCCACGCGTTCGCAAGCCATCTCTTGGATCACGGCGCCGACCTCCGCGCGGTGCAGGCGATGCTGGGCCATGCCGACATTGCGACGACCCAGATCTATACCCATGTCGAAAGCGGACGGCTGCAGCGCCTCGTCCAGGCGCATCATCCGCTGGCGCGCAAGGCGACGATGAAATGAAGCATTTCCTCGATTTCGAACGCCCGCTCGCCGAGCTCGAGACCAAGATCGAGGAGCTGCGCCATCTCGCGACCGGCGATCTCAACATCGTCGAGGAGGTGGATCGGCTCGAGGTGAAGGCCGAACGGTTGTTGCGCCAGACCTTTGCCAAGCTCTCGCCGTGGCAAAAGGTACAGCTTGCGCGCCACCCGGACCGGCCGCATGGAGAGGCGTTCCTTGCCGGCCTCGTCGGTGGCTTCACGCCGCTCGCGGGGGACCGCGCTTTTGCCGAGGACCGCGCCATCGTCGGCGGTCTTGGGCGGTTCCGCGGGCTATCGGTGGTCGCGATCGCACACGAAAAGGGCGGCGATACCGATGCGCGGGTGCGGCATAATTTCGGCATGGCGCGCCCTGAAGGCTATCGCAAGGCACAGCGGCTGATGCGGCTCGCGGAACGTTTCCGGCTGCCGGTCCTGACCTTCGTCGACACCGCCGGAGCCTATCCGGGTATCGACGCCGAGGCCCGCGGCCAGGCCGAGGCGATTGCGCGCGCGGTCGAGACCGGGCTTGCGCTCACCGTCCCGTTCGTCGCGGCCATCATCGGCGAAGGCGGCTCGGGCGGTGCGATTGCACTTGCGGCCGCCGATCGCGTGTTGATGCTGGCGAACGCCACCTATTCCGTGATCTCGCCCGAAGGCTGCGCCTCGATCCTGTGGAAAAGCGCCGATCGGGCCGCCGACGCGGCCGAGGCGCTGCGCCTCACCGCGCAGGACTTGCTGCGTCTGGAGGTCATCGACACGATCGTGCCGGAGCCTTTGGGCGGCGCGCATCGCGATCCCGCCGCCGCGATCGCCGCCACCGGCGACGCCATCGCCGCCGCTCTGCCGCCGCTTCTCGCCCAGGACGGCACCGCGTTGCGAGCAGCGCGCCGCGAAAAATTTTTGCGCATGGGAAATCACGGCTTGTGATCCCATATGTGAGGCGTCTTTCCAAGGCGAGGTGAGCGATGACGCCGCAAGAACGCGACCTGATCGTCCATTTGTTCGAGCGTCTGAGGCAGCAGGCGAACCAGCCGAAGGACCGTGACGCCGAGACTTTGATCGGCCAAGGCGTCGCGCAAGTGCCGGACGCTCCCTATAGCCTGGTACAGACGGTGCTGATCCAGGACATGGCGCTGGCCGAAGCCCATAACCGCATCCAGGATCTGGAGCAGCAGGTCGCGGCCGCCAGGACCGCACCGCCGCCGGCGCCGACGAGCTTCCTGGGCGGCGCGCGCGGCAGCGTCCCCAACGCCGGGCCGTGGTCGCGGCCGGCAGCGTCGGCACCGCCGCCCCCGCCTCCGCAGGGCTCGCCCTGGTCGCCGGTTGGGCAGCCCGCCTATGGAGCGCCGCCCGCGATGGCGCCTTTGGCGGCGCCGGGCGCGAGCTCGGGCTTCCTGCGCCAAGCCGCGACCACCGCCGCGGGTGTCGCCGGCGGGGCGCTGCTCTTCGAGGGGATCAGCTCGCTGTTCGGTCCCCATTATGGGGGTGGCATGTTCGGTGGGATGACGCCGCAGCCGGGATTGGGCGAGACGGTCATCAACAATTATTACAATGATGACCAGCCGTCGGACCGAGACCTGGCCGACGACCGCCGGGACGACAACGACCAGAATTTCACCGATGCCAGCGATCAGGACTATTCGTCCGATCAGGATTCCGGCTCCGATTTCGGCGGCAACGACGATGGTGGCGGCACCATCGATGTGTGAGGATCAGCCCGGCGCCTGAAGGCTGTAGCCGGCGCCGCGCACGGTCTGCAGCAGCGGATGATCGAAGCCTTTGTCGATCTTCTGCCTGAGACGGCTCACATGCACGTCGATGACATTGGTCTGCGGATCGAAATGGTGGTCCCACACCTGTTCGAGCAGCATGGTCCGCGTCACGATATGGCCCGCATGCCGCATCAGATATTCGAGCAGCTGAAACTCGCGCGGCAACAGGTCGATGTCGCGCCCGGCCCGCGTCACCGCGCGGGTGATGAGGTCCATCTCGAGGTCGGCGACCTTGAGCCGGGTTTCGGCGGTGCCGCGGCGGGTCAAGGCTTCGAGCCGTGCCAGCAGCTCGGAAAAGGCGAACGGCTTTGGCAGGTAGTCATCGCACCCGGCGCGCAGGCCGGTCACCCGGTCCTCGACGGCGCCGAGCGCGCTCAAGACCAGCACCGGCGTCTGATCGCGCGCCGCGCGCAGCGCCGCGATGATGCTGAGCCCGTCGAGACCGGGCAGCATGCGATCGATGATCATCGCGTCGAACCGATCCTGCCGGGCCCGGTCGAGCCCCTGACGGCCTTCGGCCGCGAGGTCGACGCGATGACCGCGCTCGGTCAATCCGCGCACCAGATAGGCCGCCGCCTCACGATCGTCCTCGATCAGCAGGATGTGCATCGCATGCCTCGTCCCACACCCCGGGGATTACCCCGAAATTATCCGTTGTCGCCCTTGCCCACCGTCATGGCGATGTACTGATTGACCCCGTGCCGGTTGATCAGCAAGAGCAGGTTCTTGTCCCCCGACTTGCGGATCGCCTCGAGCTTCGCCGTCACGTCCTTGGGCACCGCGACGGGCTCTTGATTGATGGCCTGAATCACGTCGCCGGCGGCAATGCCGAGATCGGCGAGCGGGCTTGAATCGGCAACCGAGGTCACGACCACGCCTTTGACGGAGCGCGGTACGTGCAGCTCGCGGCGCATCTCCTGAGTGAGCGGCGCGAGCTTCAGGCCCATCGCGCTCGCGGTCTGAACCTGTTTCGGTGCCGTATCCTCGTCGCCGGCATTCGCCATCTGCTCGGGATTGTCCGGCATCGCCGCGATCGTCGCGTTGAGCGTGACCTCGTGGCCGTCGCGCCACAGCTTCACCGCTTCCTTGTCGCCGACCGGCGTCTCGGCCACCGCGAGCGGCAGGTCCCGCAGCTTCGCGATGTCGTGGCCGTCATAGCCGACGATCACGTCGCCCTGCTTGATGCCGACCTTCTCGGCGGGGCCGTCCTTGGTCACGTCGGCGACCAGCGCGCCTTCGGCCTTGGGCAGGCCGAGGCTCTTCGCGATCTCGGGCGTCACTTCCTGAATCTGCACGCCGAGCCAGCCGCGCGCGACCTTGCCATGCGATTCGAGCTGGTCGATCACCGGCTTCGCGAGGTCCGAGGGAATGGCGAAGCCGATCCCGACCGAGCCGCCATTGGGCGAGTAGATCGCGGTGTTGATGCCCACCACCTGACCCTCGAGATTGAAGGTCGGGCCGCCCGAATTGCCGCGGTTGATCGAGGCGTCGATCTGCAGGAAATCATCATACGGCCCGGCATGGATGTCGCGCCCGCGTGCCGAGATGATGCCGGAGCTGACCGTGTTGCCGAGGCCGAACGGATTGCCGACCGCAAGCACCCAGTCGCCGACCTGGAGCGCTTCGCTGTCGCCCCACGAGACATAGGGCAGCGGCTGCGGCGCGTCGA